>SXGR01428620.1_pt1 | contig 13646 bp, 15 predicted proteins | sample 3174711 | NCBI WGS metagenome assembly SXGR01 (sample SAMN11356860, study PRJNA531348) | freshwater metagenome | isolation source: freshwater sample F1-60 | place: China: Fuxian Lake, Yuxi | collected 2017-12-25
GGGGTGGATGTACCCAATGCCAGCCTTATGATTATCGAAAACCCAGAGCGCCTAGGCTTGGCGCAGTTACATCAATTGCGCGGCCGAGTGGGGCGCGGCTCTACTGCTAGCCACTGTGTTTTACTCTACGGTTCCCCCCTATCCAACCACAGCAAAGAACGCTTGCGGGTGATGAGAGAGAGCAATGATGGCTTTTATATCGCCGAACAAGACCTGCAGTTGCGCGGCCCTGGCGAAGTGTTAGGTACCCGCCAAACCGGCGATATGCAATTCAAAATTGCCGATTTACAGCGCGATGCTCACCTTTTGCCCAGCGTAAAAGAGGGGGCAGAACATTTAATGGGGCATCATTTCTCACTTTGTGAAGAAATTATTAAACGCTGGCTCGGAAAGAGCCATGTTTACCTGCAAGTTTAAAATTCTGGTCTATGCTGACAAGACAGACTTAAAGCTACTAACACCCACTCTCCACCTTCAAAACACTAACAAAGGAGTAGGCCGTGCCTGTACCATCCAGCGTGCAATCGTTGCTACAAAACCGAAATGTTTCCTATGATTTGGCAACAACACCGTTCAATGACGATGACCGCCGTTTAGTGTGGCACGACCAACATTTACGTAATATGAGCGCTGCCAAGTCCTTGATTTTGCAAGACGGCCAAGGCCGAGTGCAGGTGATTATTTCCGCTGATCGCCTGCTCGACTTGAAAGCCGTAAACCGCCAACTGGGCCGCGAATTACAGGCCACCAGCCTGGAAGATATTAAAAAATTCTGCGCCAGCCACAACCTCGACTCCATCCCCGCACTACCTAAGCTTGCAGGCCTGCAAACCTTGGTGGACAGAAGCCTGATGGATCGCAAAGAACTGCTGCTCGATTCCGGCAGCGAAGAACAGTTGGTACGCATTGATCGCAGTGAATTTGAACAGATTTTGGAAGGCGCAACCCTGTGCGATATTTCGGTTCCCCTTGCACCGCTTGAGATGGACGACTTAAATACCAGCGACCAAGACCAAATTCTGGGCGCGGTACGCAGCTTTACCCAACTGCGCGTTAAGCAACGCTTGGAAGAAACCCTAGAATTACCGCCACTTTCAGATACCGCCCAGCGCATAATCAAACTGCGTGTTAACCCCAATGCGGATATCAGCGACCTCGCACAAATCGTGGAAACCGACCCAAGCTTGGCCGCACAAGTGGTGAGCTGGGCCGCATCGCCCTATTACTCAGCGCCAGGAAAAATTAAGTCGATTCACGATGCCATTGTGCGTGTACTCGGCTTTGATATGGTGCTCAACTTGGCGCTCGGCTTATCGCTCGGCAAAACCATGACCATCCCCAAAGAGGGCCCTCACGGCACCTTGCCCTATTGGCAGCAAGCGGTGTTTATGGCCGCAACCATTGAAGGCTTGGTGACCGCCATACCGCGTGATCACCGCCCCAGTTTTGGTATGGCCTACCTGTGCGGCCTGCTGCATAACTTTGGTTATTTGATTTTGGCAGAGGTTTTTCCGCCTTATTTTCACTCCTATTGCGATATGGCTGATGCCAACCCGCATGTTACCCATCAAGCCATTGAACGCCATTTAATAGGCGTTACCCGCGAACAATTGGCCAGCACGCTAATGTCGCTTTGGTCTATGCCGGAGGAAATTATTGTTGGCCTGCGCCACCAAAATAACCCCACCTTCCAGGGTGAATACAGCCAATACGCCAAGCTGATTTTTGTTGCCCAACGCTTGCTGCACCAACACAATATAGGCCAAGGGCCAAAGCTGGAAATTCCCCAATCCGTATTTGACGATTTGCATTTAGACCCAGAGAAAGCCCAGCAAACCGTGCAAAACATTCTTGAATCTAGTGATGACTTGAAACATATTGCCCACGAGCTGAGCCCCAAGCACTAGAAAGCCCGATCCGTTCCCCCTCAGATGAACGGGTTGCAACGATTATAAAAACCCCTGCTCCACACTCTGGACTTCAGGGGTTTTCTTTTTTAGAAAATACAAAGTCAGGACATGCTAAAAATATGAGCAAAGCGCAAGAAGCTGCAGCGATTTTAGTTGAACGTCGCCAAACTGGCACACAAGGTGATCGACTTCCCGAAAGCTGCCGCCCCACCACACTAGAAGACGCGCTCGCTATTCAAGCGGCCGTTACCGAAGGCTGGTGCGAACAAGAAGACGATAGTATCGGTGGCTGGAAATGCCTGCTGCCGCCAGAAGGCAAGCTGATCCTTGGCCCTATTTATACCCGCACCATAGACTCAGTTGCTCCAGTCTCACTCTGGTCAAAGCCTAGCGATAACAATATTGCGCGCATAGAACCTGAATTAGCATTTTTCTTTGGCCACGATTTACCCGCCCGCGAGCAGCCTTACACTGCCGCCGAGGTGGATGCCGCCATCAGCCGCACTCACCTTGCCTTAGAGTTAATCAACTGCCGCTACACCGACCCCAGCCAATGCACATTCCCCGAAATGCTGGCAGATGGCTTGGTCAACCAAGGCCTGTTTATCGGCCCACAGGTGGATGACGAACTGGCGCGCAACACAAGTGAATTTACCCTTATCGTCGGCCAAAATGGTGAATCTAGTAGCCATAATGCAAAGCACCCCAACAACAGCCCTCGCGCGCCTTTATATTGGTTAGCCGAGTTTTTACGCAGCCAAGGGCAGGGCATAATCGCAGGCCAAGCGGTGATTACTGGTTCATTTGCGGGTGTATTGGAAGTACCTATGAATACTGACATCACGTTGGATTATGTTGGGCTGGGCAAGATGGAAGTGAGTTTTAAGGCTAAGAACTAACCCCCACCCAGCCTCCCCCTCCGAGAGGGGGAGGAGCAAATTACACCTTGTACAACGAACTGAAGCTACGGGGAGTAAGTCTCCTTTTTCAAGCAGGAAGAACTAGCACCCACTCCGTAATAAGTTCGGAGTCGTGCCAACTCCTCCCCTTTTTCAAGGGGGAGGCTGGGAGGGGGTGCTCTACAAAGTTAATACCCAAGAGGAAAAAGGATGAACAAATTCACCGCTCTAATCACACTCATCTTCGCCATTTGCACGGCCTCCGCCAGTGCCACCAGCGACAGTCTGGGCACACCCTTTAAACTCTCCACCCGCGAACACAGTTTTCTAGAGCAGAAGGTCTGCACCACCCAATACGGCCTAAAAGCCAGCAAAATTAAAGCTTACGCCTTTGGCGATCGGGCGGGTGGCGATGGCAAAATTGCCTTAAAAGCCCGTACCTCTGCTTACGTGGAATGCGAAAGCCATGGCCAATTCAACGGCAAACCCATGCGCTATATTGACGATTGCGACTTGGTAGACGGCGAATGGGATTGCTCGCCACCACAGCTAGAAGTGAACCTAACCATCAATGGCCGCGATGTTAAAGTGCGCCCTTGGGGTGAGCTAACACCCGAAAAGTCCTACTTGTTGCTCAAAGACATTAGCCGACGCGGCCACTTTCAAGGCGAATCCCTCGATAAAGCCATAGGCAACAGCTGCGATATCGCCAAAAACAAAGACCCCGACATTATCGAACTCGGCTGCGAAGCCGCCATGACCATTTCCTACTGGTGCCCCCAAGCCAAAACCACCGGCTGCCCACGGGTACTGTTTTTGAGTTTTGATGAACCGGCTTATATTCGGAGCAAATATGCCAAATAACCCTTTTTACAGCTGCCAAATCCCCGTGCGCTGGGGCGATATGGATGCTTTCGGCCACGTGAATAACACCCTCTACTTCCGCTATTTTGAAGAGACGCGCTTTCAGTGGATGCTGGAAAAAGGCGTGCCCATCGGCGGCGATACTTACCCCGTAGTCGTCACCATCGGCTGCACCTTTTTCCGCCCGGTATTTCACCCCGATACCTTGCGCATAGATGTGTTTATCTCTGAGCCTGGGCGCTCCAGCTTTATGGCGACTTACAAGGTGTACACCAGCGCCGATCAAGAAAACCCCTGCAGCGAAGGCTATTCAAAGATCGTTTGGGTGGATAAGGCGACGGGGAAATCGGTAGCGCTGCCAGATGCGGTTAGGGCGTGGTTTTAGGCTAGGCAATCTCATCCTGAAAGCCATAAAAAAAGGCGCAACCAGTGCGCCTTTCTCTGTTGAGTGTTCAGCTTGAATTAGCTGTTAACTGAATCCTTCAATGCCTTACCGGCTTTGAAGTTAACGCTGTTAGAGGCTTTAATCTCAATGGCAGCGCCCGTTTGTGGGTTGCGGCCAGTACGGGCGGCGCGGTGGCTTTGACTGAAAGTGCCAAAGCCAATCAAGGTCACGCTTTCATCGCGCGCCAAGGCATTGGTAATTTGCTCAACAATGGCAGATACAGCAGCATCAGCCTTTTCTTTGGTTAGATCAGCTTGTGCGGCAACAGCGGTCACTAAATCGGCTTTATTCATGATGGTTTCCTTAGATATGGTCGTTAATTCTGGTTTGTTGTTTTAAGTTGGAAAGGCTTTTTCTGCCGCCAATAAATTCGAGCTGCTAGAATGCCAGCTTCTGATGACTTTAGCCTAGGGTTTTTTCACCTTGCCAACTATTTCACACTTTGCGCGCGAGTTACGCTGGTCAGCGCACCCTAGGCCTCCATCGCCACTACAGCCTAGTACAGCTTTGCGTTCTTGGTTGTTAGATTCTGGTTCTTTGACCGCAAAATTACTCAAACTAAGCCACGGCGAATTCAAAGTACAAGTACTGCGACAAGTTCATGCTCGCGCCAGCCGCAGCGAAGCCTTGGCGTTGGGGATTGGTTTTAACGAGTTCTGTTTAATCCGCGAGGTAATCCTGCGCGGCCACAATCAGCCCTGGGTATTCGCCCGCAGCGTCTTGCCGCTCAGCAGCCTAACCGGATCACTGCGTCATTTGCGCAAGCAGGGCACACGCCCGCTCGGGGCATTTTTGTTCAGTCAGCCACACTTAAAACGCAGCCCCATTGCCCTCGCCTTAATAAGTGGCCATCATGCCTACCTCCCTGAAGCGCTTATGGGAGCAAACCCTGTTTGGGGCAGACGGTCGATTTTTTCGATTGATGACAAGCCCTTGTTGGTGAGTGAAGTTTTCCTGCCCGATTTCCCCGGTGCACGCGAAAATAATCAATAATCGGTTCGTCCAAATGGCTCTGATATGACCAACGATAAATCCAATCTTCCCCCTCGCACACCCACCGATACGCCTGTTGCCAAGCCGGCGGCTAAAAAAGCTACGCCTACAAACCCTGCGCCTAAAGCGCGGATACACAAGCCTTTACCGCCTGCGCTGCAAAATTTACACAAACGCCTGCCGCACTTTATGCAGTTAATGCGTTTGGATAAACCCATCGGTATTTTGCTTTTATTGTGGCCAACACTCTGGGCGCTATGGCTCGCGGCCAAAGGTTTCCCCTCGGTTAAAAACCTGATCATCTTCTGCTTGGGGGTGGTGGTTATGCGCTCGGCGGGTTGTGTGATTAACGATTTTGCCGACCGTAAAATCGACGGCAGAGTCGCCCGCACTCAAAACCGCCCGCTGGCGACCGGTGCCATTTCCAGCCGCGAAGCCATCATTCTGTTTGTATCGCTCTGCTTGGTGGCGTTTGGCTTGGTATTACTTACCGATCCGCTCACCATAAAACTCTCGGTAGGCGGTTTGCTGCTGGCCTTTAGCTACCCCTTTATGAAACGCCACACCCACTTACCGCAAGTCGTCTTGGGCGCGGCTTTCGCGTGGGGAATCCCCATGGCTTATGCGGCACAAACCGGCGCGCTGGATAAAAACATGTGGTTGATTTACTTCGCCGTCGTCATTTGGACAGTGGTTTACGATACCTTTTATGCCATGGTTGACCGCGATGACGACTTAAAAATCGGTGTGAAATCCACCGCGATTTTATTCGGCGACCAAGATCGTGTGATAACCGGCGCACTGCAAATCCTTACACTCTATGCCTTGTATCTGGTTGGCCAAGCCTTTACCTTGGGCTGGGTTTTCTACCTGAGCTTTGGTGTTGTCGCCGGTCTATTCGGCTATCAACAATGGTTAATTCGCTTTCGCGAACGCACCGCCTGTTTTAAGGCATTTATGAACAACAACTGGGTAGGTGCTGTTGTGTTTGTGGGTATCGCCTTGGATTTTGCGTCACGCTCACAATGAATAAACCCTTGCACGACTTCTTGATGAGCCTGCCCCAAGCGGTATTAGATTACCCCTTTGGGGCAGATATTCATGTGTATAAAGTGGAAGGCAAGGTGTTTGCGATTTACTTCAAAGATGACACCCGCGAGACTATCAACCTCAAATGCGACCCCGTTCATGCGCAGGAATTGCGCGCTGTGTTTAGAGAGATCACGCCCGGCTATCACATGAATAAACGGCATTGGAATACGTTGGATTTAAAGGGGGATTTGCCCAAAAAGGAAGTCCATCGCTTGATCGATCACTCTTACGATCTCGTTGTAAAAAGCCTGCCGAAAGCAACCAAGCAGCGGTTGCGGATTTTGTATGAGCGCTTGGCGTGGTTGGCATGAGCTAAGAATCGGTTCTGTATTCTCAATAGAAGCAGAGCGCCAAAGCAAATTTATTGTTCAACCCTTTAGGATATTTATGAGCTTGTCGATTCGCCTTTCTCTGGCCGCAGCCTGTTTCTGCGTTGCCCTACAAACCTCAGCGCGCGAAATCGCGCTGACCTTTGATGACGCGCCCCTAGCAGACACAGCGCTTATGACCGGCGCACAGCGAACCGATAAGCTGATTAACGTTTTAAAGGATGCCAAGGTTCCCGATGCGCTTTTTTTTGTGACCACCGGCAATATCACCGAGCAAAACAAGAGCCGCCTCACGCAATACACCCAAGCCGGTTTTCATCTCGCCAATCATAGCCACAGCCATGCATCCGCCACTAAATTGGGCGTAAATGATTATTTAAGCGATGCCTACAAAGCCCATTTGATACTCAACGATTTTGACAATCGCCTGCCTTATCACCGCTTTCCCTACCTGCATTACGGTGCAGACACAGCTGCGATTGAAAAGCTGCAAGCCGGTTTGGGCGAGCTAGGTTACAAAGATGGTTATGTGACTGTGGATAATTTCGATTGGGCCATTAACGCTATTTTGGTTAAAGCCGCCGAAGAGAAGAAAACCATCGACTACGCCAAAGCCAGCGCGCTCTATGTGGACACCTTGGAGCAATCCATAGAGTTCTTTGATGCCATCGCCCAAAAAACCTTAAAGCGCTCACCCAAACACGTGCTTTTACTGCACGAGAACGATGCCGCTGCGCTCTTTTTACCCGATTTAATCGCCCGTTTACGCAGCAAAGGCTGGAAAATTATTGCCCCACAAGATGCCTACAAAGACCCCATCGCCAAGCAAAAAGCATTTCACAAACAAGGCAAAGTAGCCGCTATTGCCGCAAGCAAAGGCGTACCCGAAGCTGACTTACGTCATGCATCTGAAAATATGGAATATCTGGAAGCCTTGTTTAAAGAGCGGAAGGTGTTTGAGTAATTCCCTGCTTTGCTCTAACTCCACAACTTAAATGGGAATTTCCGCCACAAACCCAGAAATATCCGCTAGCCTGTCACTAATGTGTAACAAACTCCTTATTAAATAGACTTGCAACAATAGCTTCACATTTGAACTCACAGGCAATTCTATGACCGGTCGTAAAATTTTAATCGTTGATGATGAATCCGCTATTCGCGACATGTTGCGCGTAGCTCTGGAAATGGCCGAGTACGATTGTATTGAGGCCAGCAATGCGCAGGACGCCCACGCGCTTATAGTGGACGAAAAGCCCGATTTAATTTTGCTCGACTGGATGATGCCTGGCACTAGCGGTATTGAACTCGCGCGCCGCTTAAAGCGCGATGAAGTGACTGCTGATATCCCGATTATTATGCTCACCGCCAAAGGCGAGGAAGACAACAAGATTCAAGGTTTGGAAGTAGGTGCGGATGATTACATCACCAAGCCCTTTTCGCCGCGCGAACTCGTTGCCCGCTTAAAAGCTGTGTTGCGCCGCGCCGACCCAAAAATCGGCGGTCAACCGATTATCGTTCACGGCTTATGCTTAGACCCTTCCAGCCACCGCGTAACTATTCACGATCAATCGTTGGATATGGGGCCAACTGAATATCGCCTGCTGGAATTCTTCCTCACTCACCAAGAGCGCGCCTATACCCGTGGTCAATTGCTGGATCACGTATGGGGCGGCAATGTCTATGTGGAAGAACGCACGGTGGATGTTCACATTCGCCGCCTGCGTAAAGCACTGAGTGTTGATGGCCACGAAGATTTAGTGCAAACCGTACGGGGCACGGGCTATAGATTCTCGACTAAAATAGAGGCTTAATAAGCTACACCCCCTCCCAACCTCCCCCTTGAAAAGGGGGAGGGGCTTGGTTTCCTCTGCGAAAAGATTGAGGTGAGGGGGGAAAATTACTTCTGCGAGGCCACCCTATTGTTTTTGCATAGTTTTAAAACTGAGCTGCGCCGTTTGCTCATTATTTTTGTTATTTGCGTTGGCTACGGCATTCTTTTTGGGTTGCATTGGTGGCTACTTTTCACGGGCTTATGCCTTTATGTGGCGTGGTTGTTTTACCAGTTATATCGCCTCAATAAATGGCTAATTCACGGCACCGATGCTCCGCCCGAATCCAGCGGTTTGTGGGGCGAAATTTTTGACAATATGTACAGACTCCAATGCCAACAACAAGCGGAAACGGAAAATTTGCAAGCGGTTATTAAGCGTATTCAAGAAATCACGTCTGCCTTAAAAGACGGCATTATTATTTTGGATTGGCGCGGTCATTTGGATTTTTGGAATCCCGCTGCACAGCGCATGATTGGTTTTCGCAGTAAAGACCAGGGTTTATCCATCATTAATTTTATTCGCGACCCTAAATTCGTGCAGTATTTTAATAGCGATAATTACGCTGAACCCCTCGATTTGCAATCGCCGCGTCAAACCAGCAAACAACTACAAATTCAAATTACGCGCTTCGGCCAGCAAGAGCGCTTGATTGTGATTCGCGATATCACCCAAGTTCACAACCTTGAACAAATGCGTCAGGATTTCGTGGCCAACGTGTCACACGAATTGCGCACGCCACTCACAGTAATCAACGGCTACATCGAAACCATTTCAGACAACAATAAAACACCCACATGGGAAAAACCGCTGCAACAAATTTTGCAGCAAGGTAAACGCATGTCATTACTGATTAATGATTTGTTGGTGTTATCAAAATTAGAAACCACCGAAGCCGGACACAATCAAAAAGAATTGGAATTAGAGCCGCTGTTAATTTCCATTAAAAATGAAGCTGATGCACTAGGTAACGATAAGCAACAAACTATTCGTTTGCGGTGTGACGAACCTATTAGTATTCTCGCCAATGAAAAAGAAATTCACAGCGCCTTTTCTAACCTCGCCATTAACGCCGTGAAATATACACAGGAACATGGCGTGATTGATTTGCATTTATGGAAAGATAACAATCACGTTTATTTTTCTGTTACCGACAATGGCCCCGGCATAGACAGCAAACATTTACCGCGCTTAACCGAACGCTTTTATCGCGTAGACGCTAGCCGCAACAGCGCCACTGGCGGCACAGGTTTAGGTTTGGCCATTGTGAAGCATGTGTTGTTACGTCATGACGGTGAATTGAAAATCACCAGCGAACTCGGCAAAGGCAGTACTTTTACCTGCGTATTGCCATTACCACAGCATTAATACACACTAAGCTTCCCTTAAAATCCTTGCTCACTTCACTGCAACCTTGGCGGTGAAGTTTGTGCGTTGCAAAATTTATTGCGCAGAAGCAGCAGGTAAAACGGAGTTTTTGCTGTGATAAAAAACATTTCATTCTCACTCATTCTACTTTGTAGCTTGGTGCTAACCTCCTGTAACGACGTTAAACAAACCCGCTGTATGCCTGTGGTAGCGGTTTATCCAACCTGGTCAGCCAATCAGTTACCTCTTGAATCCATTCCTTGGGATAAATTCACCCACATTACGCTCACGTTTGTCTTACCCAATGCCGATGGCAGCCTAGAAACCAAAGATATAGATCAATTCATAGATCCCCTTGTTAAATTAGCCCATGAGAAAAATAAAAAGGTGTGGGTTTCTATAGGTGGGGCCGTCGGTTATGGCGGTGCATTTCAAAACATTACAGCCGATAAAGATCGCCTAAAACTTTTTACCCAAAACGTGGCCGCTTACGTGAAGGCACATCAAGTAGATGGCGTGGATATAGATTGGGAATATTGGACAAAGCAAGCAGTACATCAGCAAGGAGGCAATGACCCAATTGAAAGCCGCCAATTAGTAGATTTGCTCGCGGCGTTACGAGCTGAGCTGCCAAAAAACATTCAAATGACAGCAGATATTTTTGCGGGCTATTGGTACGGCGAGCAATATCTTCCCGAAATTCAGCAGCACCTGGATTATGCCGTTCTAATGGCCTATGACTTTACCGGCGCTTGGGAATCCTCACCGGTTACACACCATTCCGATTACTCTACCTTCAAGAAGAGTATTGAATTTGTACTGGATAGGGGCTTTCAGAAAGAAAAACTACTGGTGGGCTTCCCCGCCTACGGCATAGAGTTTATGGATGGAAAAAATGTTCGGGTGAATAAAGATTATTCGCACAAACAAATTGTAGAAAAAATAAAGCAAAAAAATGGCGATCTTAATTCTGGGAAAATAGGAAATTTATTTTTCGAGACACCTGAACTCGTCAAGAAAAAATCTCAATATATCCTGAATCAACAACTTGCCGGAATATTCATATTTGAATTAACGCAAGATACCTTGGACATTAACACCAGTTTGCTCAGCGCCAGCAATCAAGTGATTTCACCGGTACCTTGCGCTATGCCTGCAGTGCTAGCGCAGCGCCAGAGCTCGCCTTAATTTACACTGTCACGCCCGTTCCTTTTGCTGCGCTTAGCATGGCGGTGTTACGGGCGTTACGATTTGTCAGCTATGCATGAGCACCAAAAGCACAAAAACACACTAATTATGACAAGAAGGTGGACTCTCTTGCGCTAACTGGCATTATGTCGGTTAGCCGTTAGATACAATAAAAACTCAAGAGCAATCACATCATGAAATCACTCGTCATATTAAGTTTGGCCGTATTACTCAGCGCCTGCAGTACGCACAAAAGCACATCCAAAAGCGATACGCCGCAACAAATTGGCGAAGCCGTTACCGCCCCCTTAAAAGATTTGAACTTGGTGAAAACTGCCATTCCTAATCCTTTGCGCTACGCTCAAAAAAATCCCTATGCAATACCCGTAGATACTAGCTGCGCTGAACTCGCGAAAGAGATCAACGCGTTACATGAAGTGCTCGGCGCAGATTTAGATACACCCTCCACCGAAAAAGATGACAGCCTGCTGACCCGCAGTACTGTCGTAAATGAATCCGTCTTAGCCATTCGCAAAACTACCGAAGGTGCCGTTCCCTTTCGCAACTGGGTGCGCAAATTATCTGGCGCAGAACGTAAATCCAAAGCCGTAGCTGCCGCCATTACCGCAGGGAGCATTCGCCGCGCCTATTTAAAAGGCATAGGCCAAGCCAATGGCTGCCACGCACCTGCAGCACCTAATCAACTTGCCGCCAAACCTTAAGACGTTATGACCATGACCAACACCCAAAACAACAATCCACTCCACGGCCAGACCTTGGAAAAAATTGTCACTCAACTCGCTGAGCATTACGGTTGGGAAGAGTTAGGCAAGCGCATTAATATCCGCTGCTTTAAAGAAGAACCCAGTGTTAAATCTAGCTTGAAGTTTTTGCGCAAAACACCTTGGGCAAGAGAGAAAGTAGAGCAATTGTTTGTGGAGATGCTTTAAAGAATGAATTTCAGCTATAGCAAAATCACAAATTGCTGAAGCCAGAAGTTGTGCGCGGTTCTTACGTAGAATGGATAAATGCAGAGGCTTATTTTTGGCAATCCACACAATAGACTGTTGTTCGGTCGTTCATACGTACTTCTTTTAAGAGCTTGCCGCATTCAGTGCAGGGTTCCCCACCGCGACCATACACCAATAACTGTTGCTTGAAATAACCCGGCTTACCATCGCCACCCACAAAATCCCGCAGAGTTGTCCCACCTTGTTCTATGGAGCGACTGAGCACAAATTTAATATCGGTTACCAAATCCTCACAGTTTTTGCGCGTGAGCGTGCCCGCTTTGCGAATGGGCTTGATGCGCGACATAAACAGCGATTCGTTCGCGTAGATATTCCCAACGCCCACCACCAAGTGGCTATCCATAATAAATTGCTTTACGGCTTGGGTGCGTTTGCGGCTGCGCTCAAAGAGATAGTCTGCCGTGAACTCCTCGGTCAGCGGTTCTGGGCCGAGCTTGGCGAGGAGCTTGTGATCCTGAGGTTCGCCTTCTACCCAGAGCAAGCTGCCAAAACGACGCGGGTCGTGGTAGCGCAGGGCGATCTTGCCAAACACCCAATCAAAATGATCGTGAGCGTTGGGTGGTGTATCCGCATCCACAATTCTCAAACTGCCGGACATACCGAGATGAATCAGCGCGTGACCTTGCGCGAATTCAAACAACAAGTATTTACCGCGCCGGGTGATACCGTGCAATGTTTGGTGCTCAATACGTTCAGGTAGCTCAGCTGGAATGGGCCAGCGCAGACGGGCTTGACGAATCACCACCTTAGAGATTTTACGTTTTAGCGTATGCGGCGCTATGCCACGTAAGGTCGTTTCTACTTCGGGTAATTCTGGCATGGTGAGCTGTAACCTCAAGCGGACGATGGGTGCCAATACTGCCAGAAATTGCTGCCACTATGACAAAAAGCGTCATTTGTGAACAAAAAAGTACACTTTCATTGTATAAACTATGGTCATAAACACATTGTGTGATGAACATCACACAGCAAATGTAAGGCAGTCGGCTGATTTGTGTGGATTGGCACAAGCATTGCTCATTCTTCAATGTCTAGTTGGTTTAAAGAATTGAGTTTTTATACATTTTAGGAGTTCGCTTGATGGTCAGGATCCTTAAATCCTTTGTTTTTATGGCTGCTGTTGTAAGTGCATCTGCCAGCGTAAATGCGGGTGTTGTTGTAAGTGCCGAAGCGATAGGCGTGTTTGAGTCAACGGTTGCAGGTGCGACTAAGGTGACTTTTGATGATGGTACCTGTGCCGGGTACAGCAGCTGCTCAAATGTAAGTGTTGTGCAAGGTAACTCTTCAGGTGTTTATGCTGCACCTTATTTAGATACCACTAAGTACTCTACCGTTTCTGGTGGCCAAACTTCTACATTTAACCTAGGTGCTGCTGCAGATTATTTTGGCCTTTATTGGGGTTCAATTGATGGCTACAACACCCTTAGCTTTTACTTAGGCAATATCCTTGTACAAAGCTTCACGGGTGCGCCAGTCGCAGGCTTACTGCAAAATGGTGGCCAAGCAAGTTGGGCATCAAATCGTTACATCAACTTCAACTTTGTTAATGCAAGCTTTGACAAAGTATTGTTTATCAGCAGTTCTAACGCCTTTGAAACGGATAACCACGCATTCCGTAAGATCTCTGTATCAGAGCCAATGACCTTGATGTTAATGGGTTTAGGCTTCTTCGGTTTGCTGGTAGCACGTCGCTTTAAC
>SXGR01334148.1_pt1 | contig 13639 bp, 15 predicted proteins | sample 3174711 | NCBI WGS metagenome assembly SXGR01 (sample SAMN11356860, study PRJNA531348) | freshwater metagenome | isolation source: freshwater sample F1-60 | place: China: Fuxian Lake, Yuxi | collected 2017-12-25
ATAGCCAGGCCATGCTGATTGAGCTTCTTCGGTATGTGCCCCGCGAGCAGCTTCTGATCGTTCATGCCGAACTCCCAGGCGTCGAATGGGAAGGCACCCAGGAGCATATTCTGGCGACTTCATCGGGGTTGCCGATGATCGCGTTCACGTCAAAGCCCGGCTCCTGATAGCCGACGATCACGTTCGGCGCACCTTCCGTCAGCGTGAAGGCAGAACCGACGCTAGGCACCGCCCACACGCCGCCCATGCCAGCGTGCTGCGCAATCGGGCCGTGGTTGCGCGTGATACCGTCGCCGATCGTCTCTTCCCACGAAAGAGCACGCGCGATGGCGTGCAACGCTTCGATGTTCGGCACCGTCGTCTCAACGGCAACGGTCGATCCGGTCGCTGCGGTGTCGCGACGGTACAACTGGAACGAGGTCGAAGTCGCGATGAAGCACTGGTTCGCCGGCAGACGCCCCTGAGAATCTTCCCAGGAAGTCTGGCCACGAGTGAGTGCGCCCGTGTACCCCTGGCCGGTGTCGCCGATACCAGCCTGGAACAAGTCAACCGACACGTCGCTTGGGATCGTGTTGTTGATCGCGATCGACAGCAGCGCCGTGGACCAGTGGGTCAGCGCCGCGACGAAGTTGAGTTGGCCTACAGTCACGCCGGGGGCGACCGTCATGCGCATGAAGGGGCGAAGGTCCGCGAACTGGTCCGCCATTTCCTGAATCTGAGCCGACATGGTTTCCTCTTTGTCCCTGTGGAAGAACTCTCAACTGATTGGGGCGGTATGCCCGACGCTTACGCGACCGGCATCGTCATCAAGAAGCCGCGCAGTAGCATCTGCACGAGGAAGTTTTGTGCCGTTGGAACGAGCGCGCCAGGGGCGCCAGAACCGAGCGGAAGTGTCTGGAACGGCGAGCCGCTGCGAACTTCGATGCCGACGTTGACGAGCGGCGGGAACACGATCGGCGTCTCCAGCTTCTTGAGTTGCGCCGCAGGTGAGCCTAGTTGTCCCTTGTTGACGGTCAAGTTGGCTTGCGTATCAGCCGCACTCTCTGCGGCGATGCGAGTGATCTTGGCCTCTTTGGCGTAAGCTGCCGGAGCGCCGTACTCGGCGAGGGTGCCGATCGTGCGCGTGATGCCACGCCCGATGGTCAGATCCCACGACAAGTTGTGGGCCAACGTGAACGTGTCGTTCAGCCCATCCCACAGCGCGGAGTTGGCACCGTCTGCGAAAATGTTGGTCAGGCCCTCAGTGGCGGTCGTGACAGCGGCACTCGTGCTAGTACGGGTGCCGAGCCAGAATCCGGCGTGCGTCGCGATGAAGCACTGGTTCGCCGGAGCTTGGCCCTTGGAGAACTTGCTGTTCGTCTCCTTGAGCGACATAGAGCCAGCCGAGAAGCCCTGGTTCTGCGCTGGCTCAAAGAGCGCGGCGTTGAACAGCGGAACGCGCAGGTTCGCGGCGACTTCACCAGCAGTGTTCGTCGAAAACAGGCCAGTCGAGTAGAGCACCTGCTGATTGGCGTAGGTCAGCTTGCCGACCGTCACACCGGGGACCACGACCATTCGGGCGTAGGGCGCAAGTTCCTCGAAGATCGACTTCATTTCGTTAGACATGGGGAAACGCTCCTTCTCTCGATTCGGTTCAGAGTTCTCTCACCATCTGGCAAGGGGTCGGTCCTACCCTCGCTGGCCGGACTCCGACCCCTTGCCAGTCGGTTAGCCGTAGATCGACTGGCCCTGGTACAAGCCAAGGCCGTCGGTCACGCCCATGTATGCACCACCGACGCCGTGGGCGCCGCTGGCGTTCAGGTACAGCCCGGCATTCGCGCCCGTATCTGCGCCGAAGTAGGCGCCAGCCGCACCCTTGGAGCCAGTGCCCTTGGTGCCAGTGACCTTGGCGCCGTCGGGCAAGATCTTCGCAATCGCGTCCTCGATTGGCTCCGACGCCTTCTGCGTAGCGATCTGGTACATGGCGCCGAGGAAGGCGTACTTCGCAATATCGCGCTGCATCGGGTTCTTGAGCTTGCTGTGCGCGAAAGCGGCGAACAACGCCGTCACGATCTCCCCCGAAATGTCTTGGATCGCTTCGGGGACCATCGAGGTGCCGTCCGACTTGACGGCGTACTTGTCGATTAGGGCTCGGGCAAGCGCCCCGGTGGCGATGGTGGTCGCGGCGCCGATCGCGAACTCGATCATCGGAACGCCGGCAATCACGAGCCCCCCGTTGCGACGCTTGAAGAGCTTGCCGGACAAGCCGGGATTCTTGCGACGACGCGGGTTCTTGTGAAGCATGATCTGTCCGTCCTTGCTAATGATAGAGTACGGTGGCTTCCGCCCCTTGTGAAGTTCCGTAGAACCGCTCCAGCCGACACGAACTTGGCGAGTTTGGCCAGCGTTCTTGCCGCGCTTGATCACGCGCGTCTCGTAGACCGGGGACTGGTACGACAAAAGCTCCGCGTTATCGGGAAGAGCGCGAACAGCGTAGCCCAGCGTCTCCTTCTGGTGCGCTCGACTCTTTCTGGCAGCCTTCCTCGCGGCGGACTTTGCGATGGAGGCCGCGCGGCGTGAACCGCGAACCTCCTTTTCCTCGAAAGCCTTGAGCTTTTCGAGTTGGGCCTCCAACTTCTTCTGCTTCGCGGTAACAGCGGCGATCTTGTCCGCTTGACGCTTCGCGTAGACCTCGGCGAACTCTTCTGCCGAAAGGCGCTGCTTCGCAACTGCTTTGGCTGCGGCTGCGGCTTTAGTGGTCGCGGACTTCTTCGGGTTGCGCCGCTTGGCGCCGCGTCGCGCAGGGTTAGCAACCAGGGTGGAGTAGTTGCCGGGAAGGCGGGTGATCATACTACCTCGCTTGTTGGGCTTAGCGCGTCCTCGCGCTTGCAGAACTCACTCTGGCCAGGGAACGCGGGTGGCGCAACCCAAAAGATTGGGTATTTGAGACTACTCTACCAAACCGCGACCCTCGATCCTGAACTTGCCACCATGGATCACGAGAGCGACAGGTTGCTTCTCGTCTGGACTCATGACAGCGTACAGATTGGGGAACTCGTCGGATTTCTCCCCGAACAGGTGGTAATACTCTGCCCATTCCCCGTCTTTCTGCGCCCCGTACTCGATCCGCCGCCCCACGCCGAGGTGAACAAGCGTGCCAGTCACACCGGGGATCTCGCGCACAACGGAAACGCGCGAGTTGTCGCCCCAATGGAACTTCTTGAAGAAGTCCTCCGCACTTGCGTAGTCTGGCTCTGCCGAGATCAAGCTAAGAGCCTGCCCCATAGCGACGGGATCTGGGTCGATCTCCAAGATCTCCTTGGGATCGTACAACATCTTGTAGTCGTCGAACTTCGTGTCGTTGTTGCGGGTATAGTCGCCGAAGTCTGCGAGCGTTCCGCAGAAGGCGTCACCCGACTTGTGCTGCGCAACAACGAGTCCGTGGATGCCAACGATCCGATAGACGCCGGCAGCGCACGCGAGATTCTTCTCAGCGTCCGTTCCCTCGAACGCCATCGACGACACCCCATCCGGCAACTCAATGTCGAACAAGGCGTCGTCGTCCTCTTCGTCCTCTTCTTCTGCGGCTGGATTCATCTGTAGTCGAAGCCCCGGCGGAAGCTCAGCGTTCACACGTCCAGCGAGCTCTTGCATGGTACGTCGCTTGATACTCGTAATGAAGTCACTCATCGTTCAGTCGCTCCAGTTTTCTGAGAGTCCTGCGAAAAGCCCCGTTGACCTCTTTGTGGATGCCGCGCAAGATCTCCCCCGTGACGTAATCCCAATAGCCGACCTCTACCGCATCTACCACGTCCTCTTGCGACGAAGCGCCGCCCATAGGCCGATCACCAACAGTAGGGCGAGGGACGGCAGCTTCCACGAACTCGGCGTCGATAACGTCCCCGAAAGGTTCGGTTGGACGGATCGCGAGTGATTGACCAACTCGTTCCCGACCAGCGGATCTCGATCTGCCATTGCCCATTCTCTCTCGCTTTGCCACACTGGATCTACAGTGACCCAGACCTTCGGGTTCAGTGGCGGTAGCCCAACACGGGCGCGAATGTGAAAACCCCAGCCGTCCGACGTACTGAGGATCTCGGCTTGACATGGAATGGCTAGCGACTTCAACCCCGCCAGAAGCGCCAAGACCAGATCGTCGCAGTCTCCACCGTTCCCTGAGATAGCGGTCAACTTGGGGTCGCGCAACACCTCCCCCATTTCTCGACGGTACGGCAACGATTCGACGAACTTGACCCAAGTAGCGGCCTGCGCATCGGCGCCATTCCCGGCGCCAGCGACACGCGCTAGAACGAACTCAGCGAACTGCCGATCATGCGCGTACTTCTCGGCCAAGCTCTCGACTAGGCAGAGTTTGTCGACTACACCGTCGCCGCGTGCTCTCGTCGGCACTTCCGAGTATCCGTTCATGCGAAACTACTCCCGATCCCCTTCGCCATCGTCACCCCGATCTTCGTCAAGGGCCTTGACCACCGCCTGCTCCAGCTTCGGGTTCTTCTTCACGGCTTGGAGAAACACCTTGGCGATCCCCTCAGGGTCCGCCGAAGCATACTGCGCGATCACGTCAGGGTCAGCAAGCACCCTTTTCACACCCGCAGCAGTCATAGCGCGCAGCGCGTCGGGATCGACGGCGGCTGCGCCACCACCACCACTACGGGCGGCAACAAGCATTGGGAGCATTCCCATAAACGTCTTGCCCAAGTTCTCTTCCTCCGGCTCGGGGGCCGGGGGCGGTGCGTTGCGCTCGGCACGACTCTCCGCCAAACGGTCGAGAACCATCAGAAGCTCCAACGACTCCTTCATCGATCCGGCAGGTGCCGGCGCCGGTTCGGGGCGATCACGCTCGCGAAGCAAGGCCGCAAGCAAAACCTCCTTCGTGCTGTCCTCCGGCTGCGTCGGCTGCTGTCGCGCACTGAACAGCTTTTCAGCGATACCTAGTCCAGCTAGTAGGAGGGCATTATTTCGATCTGCGGCAGATCGACGTTCCTCTAGCTCGCGATCTTCCCTAGCGCGCCTTTCACGCTCTTCGCGCTCTACTCGATCCCATTCCCTCTGCGTTTGCTTCTGCTCCCACTCAATCCGGCGCGCTTCTGTATCCTCTGCTCGTCGGATGGCGTCTGCCCGCTCCTGCGCTTGCTGAGACAACATGAGTCGCATCCACGGCGGCAAATCTCCGTCCGCGTTCTGCGGCGCGGGAGTATTCTCGCGGTGCTGGGCTTGTACCCGAAGCACGGGCGACCCGATCAACTCGATTCGATGCAGCGAATCCATAGGCTTGCGATCCCGAGGATCTAGCGGCATGATTCGATACTTTCCCTCACCGTACACCTCCCGCAGTTCCGGCTTGTGTGGCCTGCCCTGTATAACGTCGATCGCCGCCCAACCAGAGTCAGTTTGCCGCTCGATCTGCCAATCTGCCGTGTCGAAGTCGTCCACGGTCAGACCGACGCCGGCTGAGCCGTCACCGACCTTCTTGCGGAAGGTCTGCTCGAACGTGACAGGGCTACCGTCATCTGGTAGTGTCGTCGGATCAACGGGGAAGTTGTTTTGCGACCCGCCCTGTACCATGCGCTTAGTTACCATACCGCCCTCCTACTGAAACGACGGTAGCACGGCAAACCGAGGGGGTCAAGGGTGCTACAACTCAGAAAGTACCAACTTGAGTTAGTCCGACGTGTGGACCAAGAGTTTTCCACCGGAAATCACCATCTATGCGTACAATTGGCCACGGGCGGCGGAAAGACGGTTGTTGCAGCAGAGCTAGTCCGCAGGCTATCTTCGAGGCGCGTTCTGTACGTCGTGCCGTCACGAGAAATCTTCGCACAAACGGAAGAGAAGTTGGAACGTGCGGGAATCCTCGCAACGATGCTCTCTGCCGGTTCTAGGCCGGACATGCGCCGCGCGCGCTGCGTACTGGCTATGTCGCAAACGTTGTCGCGTCGCTTACAGGACGGATTCTTCGATAGTTGGCGGCCCGATCTACTGATCGTGGACGAGGCCCACCGCCTGCTCGACCAACATATCGCTGTCATGCAAAGTTTCCGCTGTCCGTCAATCGCGCTCACGGCAACGCCGGTGCGCCTAGACGGCAGAAGTCTAGGGGAAATCTGGCCGACGCTCATAACCGGACCGCAGATCCAAGACCTGATCATTCACGACGCCGTTGTCCCTACGAGAACACTATCAATACCGCTCGCCGATGTGCGGAGAGTGCGGAAACGCCATGGCGACTACGAGGCCGCCTCACTGGCTAAGGCGTTCGAGAACTCCAGGGCTGCCGATCTGGCTGCCATACTGTTTAGGCGATACGGGGAACGTAGGCCCGCCGTTGGCTTCTGCCCTAGCGTGAAAGTCAGCGAAACGCTGGTAAACGCGCTCAATACGTTCGGTATTCGGGCAGTACACGTCGACTCCGACTCCAAGCCGGAAGAGCGCGCAGAGGCGCTAGCCAAACTAGCGCGTAATGAGATCGACTTCTTGAGTAACTGCGGGCTATTCGTCGAGGGCCTTGACGTACCCTGCGTTTCGTGCGTTGTCGTCTGTACGTCAACGCTCAGTCTGTCTAAGTGGCTGCAAATGTGCGGTCGCGGCAGTCGTCCGAGTCCCGGCAAACGCGACTTGCTTGTGATCGACCACGGCGGCTGCGCGTCCGCGCTTGGACTACCGGACGCCGATCGCGACTGGTACTTCGGTGGCCGTCCCGACGTGTAGAAAGCGAGAATGTTCTCGCTACAGTCCGAGTCTGTCCAACAACAAGCGCACGTCCGCATCCGAGTAGACTACGCGGCACTCCCACCCGAGTCCCGTAAGCACCTCCAGCCATTCACGCTGGTTGTCACTCACTTTCCCGCCCCGAGCCCGCTTCACCTCAAGTGCGATCCCCCGCACGTCCGGCCTAGTCGGCACCCGGTCAAAAATCAGGATGTCGGGAACGCCGGATCGCACGCCAGCCGCCCGCAATCCGATAGCCGTGAGAATATTCCGAAAGCCGCCGTTCGGGACATGGCAGAAGCGCAAGCCGCGACGGGTCAACTCGCGTACAATCGGCACCTGAACGTCAGACTCCAAGGCAGAAACCCGAATGTTTCTGAGTGGTGGCGCATCGTGTACAGCAGTTGTACACATGGGCTTCGACCTAACCATGTAAAACTCCAGGGTATGTACTAATGTACCGATGTACAGATGCTCGGCATACTTCACACAAGGAGATTCGACCTCACACCCGCACGCACACGCTACCATGCAAACACCGACGCGGGCTGTCCATTCGGTACACTTCCGACTTCGACAACGATTGCGACGAGTTGCGCGCCAAAAGATCGGTACAGAGGCGTCCAGATCGCGTACATTTCGGTACACTGAAAGAACTCTCGCGGAGTTCCGCGCTTCACGCTGCGCGTATCTTCTTCGGAACGACCTTGTATCGACGCTGGCGCGCGTCAGAAGGCCCCGCCATGAACTTATCCACGCGCTTTGAGAGGGAGCGGAAGAACTGGTTGGCTGTGCGGATCTCGTGTATGCCGCACCTCTCGCACCACATCCTAAACACGGCATAAAGCTCTGGTGCGGAGGTACCTGCCTCGCTAGGGTCGGTACACTCTTGAAGCCACTGTTCCACGTCGTCGACCCCGATACGCCACTCCCGCATGAGGTCTACGTTAGCCGGATGTTCTTTGTAGTGCCCTCGTGCGAGCGCCAACGCGCCTTCTCGCAAACAGTAGCACACGATCCTGTGACGCTCGGCTTCGATAATCTGCTTGTCGATTTCCGACACGGCGTTCTCGGCTGTGAATATCCGTGTGAACGGAAAACAGATCCAGCGTCGAAAGAAGCCGTTGCTCTCGTCTGTGACCTTCGGAAAACCGTTTAGCGCGGCGAGAAGGCCGCAGATCGGGCGAAAGTCGACGACCTTCTCTCGAATCTGTCTGCCCTTCATCGTTTCGCCAGTGATCAACACCTTGAAGCCCGCAGCGGCATCGTCGTCAATCAGCGATGCAGGCACCTCGCTGGCGACGTTCAAGCGGGCGTGCGCGAACGCCACACGATAATACTCTCGCCCCATTTCTTGCGGATTGACGTGAGCCACCGTACCGGCTGGCATGGCCGCTTCTGTGATGTTACATAGCTTGCTCTTGCCGTTGCTGCCGTCGCCCACGAGACAGATCGCCTTCTGCATGATGGGCTGCTTACCTGCGATGGTGACGCCCAACCACTCACAATAGGTCGAAATGAACGTTTCTCGTTCCTCTTTCGATCTATCTGCCCACACCGCGCGCAGGAAGGCGAGAAACTGGTCAGGGAACCCTTCAGTCCATGCAAAGTCGTAGCCGCTGCGGGCGCGAAACGTTGGGCTATGCGAGTGACCTTGCACTACACCGTCCGAAATGCGAACGAAGCGGTCAGAGAAGGCGATACCGGCGTCAGCGTTGTCGAAGAAGTCGGGAACGGCACGCATAGCCTCGATTGTCTGAAACACATCCCGTGCTAGGCGAAACGAGAGCTTCATCGTCGTGTACGTTGATTTCCCCTTCACGATTCCCGCAAACACGGGCATACCGGACGTACTAAAGATCAGGCGCATCACCGTATCAGATGAGATTTCGATCCAGCGACCAGTTGGCGGATCGTAGGTCCACAGGCTGCCGAGCGTGTGTACGATCGGCAGCGGGCCGCCGTTTGTACCGAGTCCGGTTGTTGGGGCTTCGAGGTGGGCGAGCGCCCATTCGGCCAACTCGACGCTATCGCCACGCTCAAAGACGTGCTCGCTGTCCGACACGACATCACGGCGGGCGGCAAACTCGGCTCTGGGGCCGGGAGGTAGGTCGCACGCCCAATCGAGGATTCGTGAGAGTTCTTCGGCGCCGCCCGACCCCGAAGCGATGGGGGGTCTACACTTCGCAGAGTCCAGTTCGCTGAGGGCTTTCGCTATCTCTTCGCGTCCCTTGTTCTGCGCCCGTAGGCTCGCGGCGTAGCGGCACATCGTCGTATGACGTGCGCCTTCTTCGATGATCTCCGGTAGCGTAAATGGGGTGCGAACGTCTGTTATCTTCGACCACACGCTACTCGGCGTCGCGATGGACGTAGGAGCAGGCGGCTCCCACACGTCCGGCTCGTGGATGTCTGCCCACAAGTTCTGTACAACGTTGTCGCGAAGAACGAACGGTGCGCGGTAGCAACGTTGCCAATCAAGGAGGTTGTCTACCGGCAGCCCGGCAGTACGCAGGGCGGAGAATGCCCGCGACAAGTGTTCGCGGTACTCGTTCGGCGAGAGCTTTCTCGCAATCCGCCAGACCACACGAAGCCCGCCCCGTGTGTCGTATCGGACGCAGCCTGGAACCGCCATCGCCGCGATCTCTCGCGCGCGGCGACGCCACGACTCCGGTACCTCGATCGTCTCGCCCTTGTGGACGGCGGTGCAGTCAATGTCCGCGACACCGTAGCCGAATACGACGCGAATACCCAAGCGGTCGAGCGCAGGTAGGGACGCAGCCTTCAATCGCGGTGCTTCCGGTAGCGGCTCCCATACGCTATTCTCCAATCTTTCTAGGTGGTACGGCACGAAATGCGCATCGTGGCGCGGGTAGTGTTCGGCCAGACCTCGGACGAGCGGCACGGACTCGTGCCACGTCGTAGGTTGCCCAACCCCGTCCCAACCTTCGCTGTATTTGTCGAGCCAGATCGTGATCATAGGCCCCCTCGCGGCGGCAACTTGCCGTCGGCACCGTCGACGGCGGACGTGAACCAGCGCGCCCTGATCTCTCCGTTTGAGAGTTCTTCCAAGACGGCTAGGTGATGTACGGTCGGCACCGCAGAACCGCATAGCCAGCGGTAGACAGCCGCCTCGGACACGTCTAGGCGACGTGCAAGCTCGCGCACAGTGAGGCCGTGCTCTCGCATCCACCGGACCATTTGAGAATCGAGCATACGCATAGGGCACCTCCGGCGCGCATCCTACGCGAACGGGTCGAGTCGTCAAGTGGGGGTTGACAACTTGACGTGGTAGTGTAGTCTTACCGCTCGGAGGGTGCCTTGACACACGCAGTTAGCCCGAGCCAGATCGAAACGTACCGAGACTGCCCGCGCAAGTGGTACTATGGGAGTGTTCTCAAACTCCCGCGAGCGGAGAGCGCCGCAGCAGAACTAGGTACGCTGATCCACTATCTGCTCGAACACCTCGCCAGAGGCGAGAACATGCACGATGCGCTAGCGCGTATGCCCGGCGCCGTCAGCGGCGAAGGCGCTATGCTTGCTGCCCAAGAGGCTTGGGATGCGTTTTTGATGCACACACGCGAAAGGTACCCTCTAGCGTACAAGCGGGCTACGGACGGTGCGCTTGTGCGAAAAAAAGACGATTCAGTCGCATTGGAGCTAGACTGGAACTTGGACAACTTGCTGCCCCTGCCGGTGCGCGGTCGCATCGACATGGAGACGCCGTGGTTTCAGCTTGATTGGAAGTCGACAAGCAACTTTCGCTATATCAAGTCGGATAAGGCGCTAGCTAGTGATACACAGGTGCTACTGTACGGCAAAGCGTTTGAGACTAGGCACGGAAGAACTGTGCCGTTCCTGCACGTCTACACTATGACGGGAGGTACGTCCAGGGCGCTCACCATCGAGACAGATCTGCCGAAAGACGTAGTTGATACAGGAATCTCGCGTTTGCGGACAGAAGTGCAGGAAATGGCGAGGACCATTGACGGGGGCATCCACGCCGCTGTCAAGAACCCTGTAGCGTGTAGAAAGTACGGGGGGTGCCCGTACTTTAGAGAGTGTTATCAATCACAGAACACGGAGGTCGAAATGACACTAGACCCATTCGCCGCGCGTCGCGCGGCCACGGCGACGCAGATCAACCAACACAACCGCGAACTGGCGCCCGCTCCGGCGCCCGCTCCGGTGCCCGCTCCGGCGCCCGCTCCGGTGCCTGCTCCGGTGCCTGCTCCGTTGTTCCCTCCGGTGTTCCCTCCGGTGCCGAGTGCCGCGATCGAGGGTGTGGTTGCGCCCAAGGCGCCTCGGAAGAGCGCCGCCAAGAAGGCACACGATCCGACACCTGGGCCTGGGCCGGCACCTGGGCCGGCACCTGGGCCTGGGCCGGAACGGGCGTCAGATGCTCCCGGCGACGGTGGCACCGTGCTGTTCATCGGGTGCGCTCCGCTGCTCGGACTTAGCGCCGTCTACTTCGACGACTGGATCGCCCCTTTCGCTGCGCGGGCCGCTGCAAGCCTCAAGGTTCCTCACTGGTCGATGGCGGACTACGGGAAGGGCAAAGCGGTGCTGGTTGCCTTGGTCGTGGAAGAACTCTCGGCGAAACGGCACCCCGAACTGCTCGTCGTGGATCGCCGCAATCCCGCTGCCGACGCGGTTTGCGAGGTGCTGATCCCGGCTTACGACGCAGTTGTCAGCAAGTTGGGGTAGGCAATGGACGTGTTCGCTGCCCGCCGCGCTGCGCTGGGCATCACACAGCGCCCCTTGTCTCCAGGGGAGGTCGAGGTCGCCCGCGTCATCGGTTTGCCGGTGGCGCGGGCGGCCAGCCTCGACTGGACTCGCTACGAGTTGCCGGGCTGCAAGATCGAACTTCGCGACGTGCAGCGGGCGGCTCTTGCGGAGATCGCAGCGGCGCGCGGGGCGCTACTTCCGATCGGCGTTGGGCACGGTAAGACGTTGATCGCGCTGCTTTCGGGCATGGTACTCGGGTGCGACGAAGCGATCATCCTCGTGGCGCCAATCAGCTTGCCGGAGTTTGAGCGTAAACTCGCAGAAGTACGGGAGAGCTTCGCACTGAACTGTGATGTGAAACTTCTCTCGTGGGGAGAACTGTCGCAGTCCGACGGCGAAGCCAGACTTACCGCGCTGCGCACGCAGAAGAAGTGCGCGTTGATAGCCGACGAAGCGCATTTTGCGCGCAACGCAACCGCCGCACGCACGCAGCGCCTTACGCGCTGGCTTGCTGCGAACGGCGACGTACCGTTTGTGGCTATGTCCGGCACAGTAACTACGCGACGACTGAAAGACTTCGCGCACTTGGCGCGCGCCGCCCTGCGCGGCGGTAGCCCGGTTCCCGTAGAACGCTCGGCGCTAGAGGCGTGGGATCTCGCGCTCGCGGGCGACGAGTCCCCAACGGCGAACGCACGTCTGATTTCTCCGTTGTGGGCGTTCGGCACAACAGAGCCCTTCCCAAGCGGACAGCGCGCAATGGCCCAACCCGACAACCTCGCTCGCTTGCGAGAATGCTTTGGGGAACGTCTACGCGGCACACCCGGCGTCCTACAGACGCGCGACCATTCCTGTTCGGCGTCTATCTACTTCCACCTACTAACCCATGCGCCCGACGATTCGGCACACTGGCGACTAGCGGAGCAAGTCGCCCGCACCTATCGCGATCCAGACGGACTCGAACTGTTCAGCGGCGCCGACGTAGCGGCAGCGGCTAAGCGTTTGTCGATGGGGTACACCTACCGCTGGCAGTGGGATGGCGACCCCGATCGCGAATGGATGGATGCCCGGCGGGATTGGGCGAAGTGGTGCCGCAGAATACTCTCGAAGTACGCAGACACATGGTTCGACACGACAGCCCTAGTTGAGCGCGAGGCTAGAAGGCACAGCGAGGCGGGAAGCGACGCAGAGTGGGTAGTCGCTTGGAGACGTTGGGATGACGTTCGCAACAGAATCGGACCAAGAACCGTGACTGAGTGGTTGACAGATGCGGCAGTTGACAGTATGCTGAGACGCGCGCAGTCGGCACAGAACCCGATCGTCTGGTACGAAGAGGCAGCAGTGGCGGACAAGCTGCGAGCAAAGGGGGTGAGAACAGTTTCACCGGGCGAGAGCGTACCGCTCGATGGCGCGCTAGTCGCGTTGTCAATAGGGTCGCACGGCACAACCCTGAATCTGCAACCGTGGAACACGAACATTCTCTTAGACGTGCCGGCGAACGGTACGACTTGGGAGCAGCTACTAGGCCGAACGCACAGGTTCGGTCAACAGAGCGACGAGATCGACGTACTGATTCCACAGTGGAGTTGGATACTCAAGCGATCTCTCGTCAGGGCGCGTAAAGACGCGACTTGGATCACAACTGCGACCGGGAATCAGCAAAAACTGCTTCTCGGAAGCTACATCGGAGGATAGCAAATGACTTCACCATGGAAAACCATCGCGAACGCCCCCGACCAAGGCGTTCCACGCCTGCCCTTCCTGCCGGCGGGAGTCTGGCCCGACCTGACCGTGCTGCGCGTCGCACGGATCGAGAGCAAGAAGCCCCACCAACGGGGCAAGTGGTTCTTCGTCGTCGAAGTCTCGACCGACGGGATGGCAGCCAGCGAAGCCTACGCCTGGGTCGTCGACCTCTCGCGCGGTGACATGGCGCTCACCGACTGCAAGGCGTTTGCGGCTGCGGTCCTGCCCGGCGTCGAGATCACCGAGGATATCATGCTCGACATGGAGGGCGACAAGCAGCCGGCGACGGGTATCCGTATCTCTGCGGTCGCAGAGGCCCGCACCACGACTTCCGGCAACGCCTTCACCAAGATCTACTGGGCTCCGAGGCAGCAGGACTAGCTCAACAGACACCCGCTAGCTCAGGTAGGTACGCATATGGTCTTTCTGGACACAGAGACGTATCTGATAGAGCCGGGGCGGGCGG
>SXGR01002148.1_pt1 | contig 13638 bp, 13 predicted proteins | sample 3174711 | NCBI WGS metagenome assembly SXGR01 (sample SAMN11356860, study PRJNA531348) | freshwater metagenome | isolation source: freshwater sample F1-60 | place: China: Fuxian Lake, Yuxi | collected 2017-12-25
GGTGCGAGCTCTCGCCGAGCGATACCGAGAAAGAACGGATTTTGTTTTGCACGAACTGCAATGCGGCCGACGCCCGCTCGTCTGTGCCCGGCAGCGCCTTGATGCGCGCGATGACCGACGCGAGTTCGTCGTCGATGCGCACTTCGGCGGAGAACAGCGTCTGTGCCCAACGCGCAACTTCGTTCCAGTTGCGGTATTCGGAGAATTGCAGATTCGCCACCGGCGCATAGCCGCGCGGGTAATAGCCTGCAATGCGCACTGCGGCCAGGTTGTCCTGCGTCCAGATTTGGCGCGTGTTGTTGCCGGCGCTTTCCCTCACCGCTTCAATGCGCGGCGGGTCGTTGCCCACAAATCGATGGCGTATTTCTCTGGCGGCCGGATGGTTGAGCACGACGCGGCGCCGCGCCACCGGAATATTCAGCTGCCACGAGGCGGCGTCGAAAAATTTTCCCTGAAATACCGGGTTGGAACCCGACACGGAGTATTCATATTCGAGCGTGTCGCCCACGCGCACGTCGTTAATCAGCAGCGAGGCAATCACCACGCCGCTGTAAATGCCTGACTCCAACCGCGTTTCGCGCTGCAAAAAACGGATGTTCACCGTCTCGCGCCGGTCCAGCGATTGACCTCCGCGCAGGATGCGCAGCTTGTGCAGCTGCGCCTTTTGGTAATCGGGCACGAAAGGGATGGTTAGCTGGCCGATTTCGCCCAGCGCGGCGTTGTCGTTGACCAGCACCGCGCGCCGCACGAACACCGTGGCGCCAGCCTCGACCAGAAACTGCGTGTCGGCCAAGCGGAATACCACCGGCGCTTTTTCATTGGTTTCCGGAATTTCCGCTGGCAACACCCACGCGGGCGTGGGCGTCTTGAGGAAAGCATCGTCGGCCACGCGCGCTTCGCGCAACGGCGGCTGATTGTCGGCCCCCTGTTGCGCTTGGCTCGCGCTGGCTGAGATGTACAGAAAGGCAAATACGAAAAGTTGAAGCGGTCGCAGAAGGAATTTCATGGCGGGTTGCGTGGGCTGTGGTCTAAAAAGATTGACGCTAACGCGGGCAGCGCCTATCCGGATGCGGAAAGAATATTATATAAGCATTTGTTTTTATTGATTATTTTAAATAGTTTTTTAATTCGCCTGTATGCCAGCCGCGCGAATCACGCTGCCCCAGCGGGCGATTTCGCTTTGCAGCAATTGCGCAAAAACCTCGGGACGGCTACCGATTAACTCAGCGTCCTGCGCGGTGAAGCGTTCGCGTACGGCGGGCACGGTGAGCATTTTGGTGACTTCGCCGTGCAACCGGGCGAGGATATTTTTGGGCAAGCTCGCCGGCGCAAGCAAGCCGGCCCAAGCGTAAATCGTCATACCGTGCAAGCCGGCTTCACTCATCGACGGCACGTCGGGCAGCGCGGGGGAGCGTTTGCCGTCGGTGGTGACCGCCAGCGCGCGCAACCGGCCGGCCTTGATCAGTGCGATTACGTTGGCCTGATACTGCGTGATGTTCATGTGGATCTGGCCGGAGAGCAGGGCGGCCATGTTGTCGCCACCGCCTTTGTAGGGCACATGCGTGAGATCGGCCTTGGCGGCAATCTTGAATAACTCGCCGTACAGGTGCAGGGCGCTGCCCGCGCCGCCTGAACCGTAGTTGAATTTCCCGGGATTCGCGCGAGCGGCGGCGATGAAGTCCTTTACCGTGGTGACGTTGGTCGAGGGGTGCACCACCAGCACATTTGGTGCGCGAAGAATCTCCGATACCGGGGTAAAACTTTTCACCGGATCATAGGGCAGCGATTTCATCAGTGCCGGCAAGCTGGCGAACGCCGAGTTGGTGATTAACAGTGTGTGCCCATCGGGCGCGGCTTTTGCAACAATCTCATAGGCGATCATGCCGCTGGCGCCGGTGCGATTATCGACAATGAACGATTTGCCCAGTTGATCTGCGAATTGCTGCGCCAACACGCGCGCCACGGTATCCGTGCCGCCGCCGGGTGCAAAGGGGGCGACCACGCGCACGGGTTTGGCGGGGTAGGGGTCGGCTGCGAGCGCGGTTGCGGCGTAGACCAGCGCGCAAAGACACGCTGTCGCGCGTGCTGCGACGCCCTTACCCTGTTTCGACACGACTAAGACAATTTCATTATAAGTAATTGTTTTTATTGATATTTTTAGTCTATCTTAAAGCCGCTGGCCTTTACCACCTTGCCCCAGCGATCGCGTTCGGTGATTAGCCACTTGCCCAACTCCTGGGGTGTCATGGGGAGTGGTACCGTGCCATGGGCAGCGAGCTTTTCCTTGATGTCGGGCGTGTTGGTGATGCGATTGATCTCAGCATTAAATTTGTTGACCACGTCGACAGGCATTTTCGCCGGACCGAGCAGGCCCTGATACGAGCCGGTGACAAAGCCAGCATACCCCGGTGTTTCCTGCACGGTGGGCACGTTGGGCAGATTGGGATCGCGTTTTTCGCTCGACACGGCGATCAGCTTGAGCCGGCCGGCGCGTACATGCGGCATGGTTTGCAGCATGCCCATGAACAGCAGGTCGCCCTCACCGGTGGCTACCGTCATGATCGACGCCTGGCCGCCTTTGGTCGGCACATACTCCCATTTCACACCGGCGCGCTGTTCCAGCGAAAGCGCTGCCACGTGCACCGCCGAGCCCAGCCCCACCGGCACGTTGAGTTTGCCGGGGCTGCTTTTGGCGAGCGCGATCAGTTCCGGCACTGTTTTCACCGGCACGCTGGGATGCGCAGCCAGCACGTGTGCCGAATACGAAATCATCGCGATTGGCGTGAAGTCGCGGATGATGTCGAACGGCAGCTTGCTGTACATGGCGGAGCTGATGACCACATTACCCAGATCGTTGAGCACAGAGGTGTTGCCATCAGCTGGTGAGCGCGCGGTGATGTCCATGGCAATGGCGCCGTTTGCGCCGACACGGTTATCAACAATCACCTGCGGCCCCCACGCCTTGGTGAGTTCGGGGCCGATCATGCGTGCGAGGATGTCAGAGGTGCCTCCGGCCGGATACGGGATGATGACGCGTATTGGCTTGTTCGGCCAGGTTTGCGCGGCGGCGGGCAGGGTCAGCAAAGCAAACGTCGCGGCGATGGCGCGGCTGATGGAGCCAAACTGTTGCATGAAAATCTCCTCGGGTAGCAGAGTGTTTCCCTTAGTTTAGCCTTGTGGCCCTGCGCTGTCGAACTGGCTGTGTGCACAGATGCGCGAACGACTCGTAGTATCCTTGGCACCCGATGAAACCCTTGGCTTATCACGTGTTGCGGCAGCTGGCCGGCGGCGAATTCCATTCCGGCGAAGCGCTGGCGCTCGCAACCCAAATGTCGCGGGCAAGCGTGTGGAACGCGGTGCAGGAGATTCAGGCTGCCGGGCTTGATGTCTTCAGTGTGCGCGGGCGCGGTTACCGGCTGGCGCGGCCGCTGGTAATGCTCGACGCGGCGTGCATCACCCAGGCGCTGGGCGAAGCCGCGCCGTTCGGTATCGAAGTGATCGACGAAATCGATTCCACCAACACACGGTTGTTGCAGCGGGCGCAAACGGGCGAGCCGCACGCCAGCGTCGTTGCCGCTGAATGGCAAACGGCGGGCCGCGGCCGCATGAACCGTGCGTGGCACGCGCCCTTCGGCGGGGCGTTGACGTTTTCCGTGCTGTGGCGGTTTTCGCAGGGAGCGGCGGCGCTGGCCGGCTTGAGTCTCGCGGTGGGGCTGGCCCTGGTGCGTGCGCTGGAAGCCATGGGTACCACAGGCGCCGCCGGCGTCGGTTTGAAATGGCCCAACGACGTGCTGTGGCGCGGGCGCAAGCTCGCCGGCATCCTGATTGAAATGCAGGGTGACGCGCTGGGGCCGAGCGCGGTGGTGATCGGCGTGGGTATCAACGTGCGTCTGCCGGCATCGGCCGCTGTGCACATCGGGCAAGCGGCGGCCGACCTTGAGACGCTGCTCGACATCGGCGGCGCGCGTGCGCTGGATCGCAATCGGCTGCTGGCAGCGGTGCTCGGTGAGTTGAACACCACGTTGCTTGAATTTGAACGTATCGGTTTTCGTGCGTTTCGTGACGACTGGCAGCGGCGGCATGTGCATCAGGGCTGCCCGGTGCAACTGGTGCAGTCTGGCGGAGTAACCGCGTCGGGCCTCGCGCGCGGCGTGCGCGACGATGGCGCGCTGCTACTGGAAACCGCGCAGGGTGTGAGGCCGTTTCACAGCGGCGACGTGAGCCTGCGGGCCACCGGACGCATGGACGGCCGGGCGCCCGGCAGCCCTACGCGGCGCGCGCCATGAAAGTGCTTGCCATCGACGCCGGCAACAGCCGCATCAAATGGGGTATGGCCGATATGAATGCGCCGGGTGAACGGTGGTTGCGGCGTGCGTGGCTGGATACAGCGGGTGCTGCGTCCATCAGTATGGCATTGCAGGATTTGCCCGCGCCGGATTGCATTGCCATATCCAATGTCGCCGGTGAAGGCGTGCGCACGGCGTTGCAACAGGCGCTGGAACACTACGGTATCGCACCGCTTTGGGTGCGCGGCTGCGATGAGCAGTGTGGGGTGAAAAGCAGCTACGCCAATCCCGCGCAATTGGGCGCAGATCGTTGGGCCGGGCTGATCGCTGCGTGGCATCTTTATGGTAATGCTGGTAATACGGGTAGTGCGGACAAGGCAGGGCGTGCATGCGTGGTGGTGAACGCGGGCACCACCATGACGGTGGACGCCCTGTCGAGCGAAGGCGTGTTTCTTGGCGGCGTGATCTTGCCGGGACTGGACCTGATGCGCACGTCGCTGGAGCACGGCACTGCGCAACTGAAGCGGCAGCCGGGCGTGTTTGCGTTTTTTCCCGATAATACGGCTGACGCCATCATGAGCGGCGCGCTCAACGCCGCTGCCGGTGCCATCGACCGCATGCGTGACTACGTGGCGCAAAGCGGCGAAGGTGAGGCGCTGATCGTGTTATCGGGAGGCGCAGCGGGGCTGATTCAGCCGCGGCTTAACTTGAAGGTGGAGCTCGTGGATAATCTGGTGCTGGAGGGCGTGCTTGAGATTGCCCGTGAACACGGAAAAGGGAAGTAATGTGATGCGCGCGTTGTTTTTATTCCTGCTGCTGGGTAACGCGGCGTTTTACGCATGGGTCAACTATCTGCGGGCGCCGGCCAACACGCAGGAACGCATCCAGCAAGTACAGATGTCGCCGGAGAAAATCCGGCTCGCGGCGGCGCCTGCCGTGGCGAGGAAACCCGCGGCGCCTCTAAAAGGCGCCGCCTGTCTGGAGTGGGGTGCGTTCATCGGCCCCGAAGCAGCGCGCGGTGACGCTGCCATGGCCGAACTCGGATTGCCTGCCACACAAGTGCGGCGCGTGGCGGCCGATCAGGATGGCCACTGGGTGCTGATTCCGCCCCAGCGTTCACGCGCGGCTGCTGAACGCATGACCGAACGGCTCAAGGAATTGGGCGTGGCGGATTTCTCTGTGGTGCAGGAGCAGGGGCAGCGCCGCAATGCGATATCGCTGGGCATCTTTCGCACCGAAGAGGCCGCGCAGAATCTGCTCTCAGGTTTGCAAAAACGGGGTGTGGCCGAGGCCACCATCGAACTGCGTGAAGGGTTTTTCCGGCGCGTGGTGTTTTATGTGCGCGAACCGGACGATGCTTTGGTGGCGACCATGAGTGCGCTGAAAGCGGCCCATCCGGGCACCGAAGTGAAGGCGGTAGCTTGCCCGGCGCGATAATACATAATACGTAACTAATTGTTTTTATTGAGTTTTTCGTATTACTTCGAGCAAGGCTGTAGTCGATTTCTGATGCAGAAATGGTATCGAATGCACGCTGCCGCCCCACCCCTGCACATCCGCTGCGCCGACGATGGCATCGGGCTGCCAGTCTCCACCTTTGATTAACACGGCGGGGCGCAGCGCGCGGATCAGTGCCAGCGGTGTGTCGTCCTCGAACCACGTTACCGCGTCCACCGAGCCCAGTGACGCGATCACCGCCACACGGTCTTCGAGCCGGTTGATCGGCCGGTCGGCGCCCTTGTTCAGGCGCCGTGTCGAGGCATCGCTGTTGAGCGCCACGATCAGGCTTGCGCCCTGCGCACGTGCCTGTGCCAGATAAGTGACGTGCCCGCGATGCAGCACATCGAATACGCCGTTGGTGAACACCAGCGGTTGCGCCAGCGCGCGCACGCGCTCGGCAGCGAGTGCTGGCGCGACGATTTTGTTTTCGAATGACGGCGGTGCGTAGCGTTCGGAATGCACGAAATGCGTCGCGCTCAATGCGAAACAATCAATCCAGATACTCGAACAGGCGCACGACCTTGACGACGCCACCGGTGGTGCGCGCCACTTCGGTGGCGGCGTCAGCTTCGCCGCGTTTCACCAGGCCCATCAGGAATACGACGCCGCTTTCAGTGGTGACTTTGACGTGCACCGGGCTGAATTTCTGGCCGTCGACAAAGCGCGCCTTGACCTTGGAGGTGATGAACGCATCGTTGGTGCGCGTGGTGAGTGCGCTGTTGCCTGCGACCTGCAGTTCGTTGAACACGCCGCGCACGTTTTCCACCGCGCGTGCGATGCGTTCAGCATCTTCGCGCGCTGCTGCGGTGGGCACTTCACCGGAGAGCAGCACCTGGCGGTTGAAGCTGTAGACGTTAATGTGCGCGCCGCGCACCGTTTCGCCGATACGGCTGGAGGTTTTGAGTTCGATGCCCTGATCTTCGGTTACCGTGCCCACGGTGCGCCGGTCTTCGGCGAGAAGCACGCCGCCGCCCACGGCGCCGCCTATCACCGCCGCTGCGCAACCGCCCAGCATTGCGGCTGCCGCAAGGATCAGGGCCAATCGGGTGGCGCTGGCCGCACGGAATTTTTCAATGCCATTCATCCTGCGAATGCCCTTTCCGTCAGTCATTTCAGCTGCGTCAGCCATCAGTCCACCCCCAAGAGTAAGCAGTCTATCGCGTCACAAAGACAGTGTATGGTGAGTAAATGCACTTCCTGTATGCGCGCGGTGCTTTGCGCGGGCACGCAGATATGGACGTCGTTTTCGACCATGAGTTCCCCAATGGTGCCGCCGTCGCGCCCGGTGAGGGCCACCACCTGCATGCCGGATTCGTGCGCGGCGGTGATCGCAGCCACCACATTGGGAGAATTGCCGCTGGTGGAAATCGCCAGCAGTAAATCCTTCGCATGGCCCAGCGCGCGCACCTGCTTGGAAAACACCTGTTCGTAGGCGTAATCATTGGCGATGGAAGTCAGCGTTGAACTGTCGGTGGTGAGCGCGATGGCCGCGAGGCCCGGGCGCTCTTTTTCAAAACGGTTCAGCAGCTCCGACGAAAAATGCTGGGCGTCGGCCGCCGAACCGCCGTTGCCGCAGGCGAGTATTTTGCCATCGTCCTTCAGGCAATCGACCATGCGCTGCGCAGCTGCGGCGATCGGGCCGGCAAGCGCATCCATGCACTCCAGCTTCAAGTGCGCGCTTTCGGAAAAGTTTTCGGCGACGCGGCTGATTAAGTCCATGCCGCTATTTTGCGCCGATGGCGGGCATTTGTACAGGCCCGGACCCGTCGCGGGCCATGCGGCTAACCGCCAAAGGCGTCACGTATCCATTCGACCGCTGCGTTGTCGTCCGTGCCGGCGAGCAAAACGGCATCAAAACGGCACTGCGGCGTGCGGCCCGCGCCTGCCAGGTAGTGCAACGCGGTGCGCGTGAGCTTGGCGCGCTTGGCGGCGGTGATGCTGGCTGCCGCGCCGCCAAAGCGGTTGGAACCGCGCGCGCGCACTTCCACGAATACCAGCGTCGCGCCGTCGCGCGCGATGAGGTCGATTTCGCCGTAACGAGAGCGGTAGTTGCGCTCGACGATCACCAGGCCCCGGCTTTCGAGGTATTGAGCGGCCCGCGCCTCCGCGGCTTTGCCCCGATTATTCATGCCCTCGCCACGGTCAATACGACCGGGTGGCAGCGGGTTTGCGGGTCGCGGGCTTGTCGGTGGGCGGCTTTGGCGGGGCCGGCTTGATGATAGCGGGCGGTTTATCCGGGGTGGGCGTCACCGGCGCCGGTACGGGGCCGACGGGTGCGTCCGGCAGCGTCGTGCCCAGCCGCGCACTCACCGGTTCGCGCGCAAACTGGCGGTCACGGCCCAACGTTAATTTGCCGGTAACGCCATCCAGAACAATTTCGGTGTGGCGCGCGAGCAGCGCCTGCCCGATGCGCCAGGCGTCGATGCCCAGAGCGTAAAGGCGCTCCAGATCAAGGTCGCCAGCGGAGGCCGCGCGCGGATAAATCATAACGGCCGGGTGATCGCGCTGCAGCAGCCACGGCATGTCGAACACGCGTATGCCGGCGAGATCAACCACGGCAGCCGGGCTGACATCGCCGCCATACGCCTGCGATACGGCATACAGTGCCAACGGTTCAAGGGTGGTGCGCACAGCGCGTGCCTGCTGTGTAGTGAGTGACAAAAACGCCATCTCTGCCGTGCGTGTTTCCACCGCCTGCCGCAGGCGCGTGAGTTCGGCGGGACTGGTGTTGAACAAAAACTCGCCCGCATGCTTGCCGCCGAGCTTGACGAACTCCTCGATGAATACGCAGTTCGCGCGCCGCAGCAACTGGCTTTCACCAACGATGGTGTAGGCGCTGCGGCGCCCCTCTTGATAGGCGAGTTGTGCCGCCTGCTGAGCCTCGGTTTCGATTTGCAGGCTGATGGCGTAAAGATCGGGCTTGTTGGGCAGCGCACCTTTGGGCGCATTCAGCAGCAGCGTCGGCACGCTGATATCCCCTGCCGCCACGGCAGCGGCAGCCGCGCGCAGCAGTGGCCCGATCACCAGCCGCGCGCCAGTTTCCGCGGCCTGTTTGTAGGCGACCACGGCCTGCTTGGCGTCTTCGCCCACTGGATAAACGCGGATCAGCAGCTTGGGCGGGTCGGGAATTTTCGAGGCAGCAAGAAAACCGTCACGCAGCGCCTCGCCGTGGCGCCGGAAAGTGCTGGAATCCACCGGCAGCAGCAGGGCAATATGCGGCGCGTCGACACCGAGCGGCGTGGGCGTTGCCGGGGGCTTGGTGGCTGGCAAGGGCGTGACTGGAGGCGCAGAAGGCGTTTGCGCCCATGCGCTGGTCATCAGACTGGCAACTGCAGCGAGTGCACCGTATAGTAGTGCTGCTCGCCACACGCTGATGAAGTTAAGCCACCGATGACAACTGTCGCCCATGATTCGCCACAAAATTTAGACAGGGCGACATTATATGTAGTGGCAACGCCCATAGGAAACTTGTCGGACATTAGCGCGCGTGCCATCGAAACATTGTCACGTGCAGGACACATTGCCGCCGAAGACACCCGCGTCACCCAGCGCTTGCTGGACCACTACGGCATCAGTGCGCGCCTCATCGCAGTACACGAGCACAACGAACAGCGCGCGGCGGGCGAAATTTTGGCGCTACTGGCCACCGGCGCGAGTGTTGCTCTGGTAAGCGATGCGGGCACGCCGGGCATATCAGACCCCGGAGCGCGGCTGGTGGCGGCGGCGCATGCGGCGGGCTATCGCGTGTGCCCGCTGCCGGGCGCCAACGCAGCGGCGGCGGCAGTATCGGCCAGCGGATTTTTGTCGCCGCATTTCTTGTTCTACGGCTTCCTGCCTGCCCGCGCCAGCGCGCGGCGTGAGGCGCTGAGCGCGCTGGCAGCACAGCCCCACACGCTGGTGTTCTACGAAGCGCCCCATCGTGTTGCCGAGTGCGTGGTCGACTTGGCGGCAACGATGGGCGGCGGCCGTCGCGTGTTGGTCGCGCGTGAACTCACCAAGCTGTTCGAGGAAACGCATGTGTGTGCGTTGAGCGACGCGCCCGAATGGCTAGCGGCCAACGCGCATCGTACGAAGGGTGAATTCGTGCTGGTGGTCGAAGGCGCTGATGCCACCGCGCCCGATGAAGCGGCACTGGATAATACGCTGGCGGTGTTGCTGGAAGAGTTGCCGCTGAAACAGGCGGTAGCGCTGGCGGTGAAGATAACTGGCGGGAGTCGCAATGATTTGTATCAGCGGGCGCTGGCAAAAAAGGGTGAATAAAACGTTTCGGCGGCGCCTTCACGTGGGATCGAACACCGATTAATATTGAAGCCCAATGAAAACTTTGACGATTTCCCGCCCCGACGACTGGCACCTGCATTTGCGCGATGGCAATTACTTGAGCGCGGTGTTACCGGATACCGCAAAACGCTTCGCGCGCGCGATTGTGATGCCGAATCTCAAACCGCCGGTGACGACGGTGGCGCTGGCGCAGGCTTACCGGCAGCGCATTGTGGATGCCATGCCCGCCGGCGCGAAGTTCGAACCGCTGATGACTTTATATCTGACAGATAACACACGGCCTGAAGAAATTATTCAATTAAAACAAATACTTACAGTTAAGGCCGTGAAGTATTATCCGGCGGGCGCGACGACCAATTCCGATGCCGGGGTGACCGATCTTGCGCGTTGTGCGGCCGTGTTCGAGGCGATGCAGGAAGCAGGCGTGCCGCTGCTCACGCACGGCGAGGTGACCGATCCGGCGGTGGACATTTTTGATCGCGAGTGGGTGTTTCTGGAGCGCGAATTGGCGCCGCTGATGGCGCGCTACCCACGCCTGAAAATTGTGTTGGAGCACATCACCACGCGTGAGGCGGCGCAGTTTGTCGCGCAGGCGCCCACGAACATCGCTGCGACAATTACCGCGCATCATCTGTTGCTCAACCGCAATGCGTTGTTCAACGGCGGCATGCGGCCGCACAATTATTGCCTGCCGGTATTGAAGCGCGAGATTCATCGCGAGGCGCTGGTGGCGGCGGCGATTGGCGGCAGCACAAAATTTGTCCTCGGCACAGACAGCGCGCCGCATGCGCGGCATACCAAAGAGACCGATTGCGGCTGCGCGGGTTGTTACACCGCGCACGCGGGCATAGAGCTATATGCCGAGGCATTTGAGGCTGCCGGCGCGCTGGATAAACTCGAAGGTTTTGCCAGTCATCACGGGCCGGATTTTTACGGCCTGCCGCGTAACGGCGACACGATTACGCTGGTAAAAGACGCGTGGCGCGTGCCGATGGATGTGCCCTATGGTGATGATCGCCTGACGCCGTTTCGCGCGGGTGGCGACGTGGCCTGGCGGCTTGTGTCCTGAGCTTGCAACGGGATATTGCAGTACCGGATTTCTCGTAGTGCAACCCCCGAGAGATTGCGTACGGACTTTTGAATCAACGTCTGGCGCACCGCTGTTTTATTCCTTCTGCGTTATCATCGCCGCCATTCTTAAAAGGGGGCAACATGCCAACAAAAATGACGGGTGCGCGGCTGTTCGGACAGATTCTGAAATCGTACGGCGTGACGCATCTGTTTTTCATGGACGCGGTGCTGCGCCGCGCGTTGGCGGAGATGGAGGACACGGGCATTCATCGCATTCTCGGCCATTCAGAGAAAGCCGTGGCGTACATGGCCGATGGCTACGCGCGCGTATCGGGCCGGCCCGGTGTGGTGCTGGCGCAATCGGTGGGCGCGGCCAATCTCGCCGCAGGCATGCAGGATCCGTATCTCGGCCATTCGCCGGTGGTGGCGATTACCGGCCGCCATATCAACACCATGCAATATCGCAATGCGTATCAGGAAATCGATCACCAGCAACTGTTTTCGGCGGTGACCAAAATGCACGCGAAAGTCGAGTCATTGGAGCAGATTCAGTTGCTCATGCGTCAGGCGTTTCGCGAGGCGACGACCGGCACGCCGCGCCCGGTACATCTGGACATGGCGGGGTATGCGGGCGACGCGATCACGCCGCTCATCGGCGAATTTGATGTCGCGGCCGACGAAACGCATACGCGCTTTCCGGCTTTTCGTCCGGCTCCTGATTCCACAGCCGTGTTGCGCGCGGCGGCAGCGATCAAGGCGTCGTTGCGGCCGGTGATCGTGGCGGATCGAGGGGCGATGATTTCCGATGCCGGGGCGGCGATCGCGAGGCTTGCCGAAAAAATTCAGGCGCCGGTGGTCGCCACGCCCGACGCGAAAGCCATCCTCACCGAGAATCATCCCCTGTTTTTCGGCACCATGGGCTTGTATGGCCGCAGCGGCGGCAACCACATCGTGAGCGAAGCCGATCTGGTGATTTACTGCGGCAGCAATGCCAGCGATCACACCACCGGCGTTTACAAAATGCCGAAGGACGGCACACCGATCATCCAGATTGACATTGATCCGGTGGAAATCGGCCGCAACTACAGCAATGTCATCGGCGTACATGCGGATGTGCGCACGGCGGTGGATGCACTGATGGTTTCCGCCGAGGGCGCGCGGCGCGATGCGTGGCTGGCCGCTGCGCGCGCGCATGCCGCCGCGTGGGCTGCCGAAGCGGAGAAATACCGATCATCGGATGCAGTGCCGATAAATCCTGGCCGCTTGTGCAAGGAATTGACGGAGCTGCTGCCGAAGGACGCGATTCTTTTTGCCGACACCGGCTTTGCCGCGCTGTGGACCAACACCATGGTTTATTTCAATCATCCGGCGCAACGTTATTTTCGCGCGGCAGGTTCACTGGGCTGGGCGTTTCCGGCGGCGCTCGGCGGCAAGTGCGGCGCGCCCGATAAACCTGTGGTGTGTTTCACCGGCGATGGGGGTTTTTACTATCACCTGCCGGAACTCGAAACCGCGCGCCGCCGCAAAATCAAGACGGTGACCATCGTCAATAACAACAAAAGCCTCGCGCAGGGTCTGAAAAATCTGACGATTTCCTACGGCAATACGCCCGCGCCCAACCGCATGGACGAGTGCTACGAATTCGTTGAGACTGACTTTGCGCAAATCGCGCGCGCGTTTGGCTGCATGGGATTGGTGGTCGACAAGCCGGGCGACTTCAAGAAAGCGTTCGAGCAGGCGATGGCCTCCGAATTACCGGCGGTGATAGATTGCCGCACGGAGTTTGCGGCGCAGGCGCCGGCACCATGGGTGCCAGCATAGGGAGTGAAGGATGCAGGGGGGCAACCTTTAAGGGGTGGTATAGAGGATGCCGGGTTTGTTGTCGGGTTCTCAAAGGCAGGCCCGGCGGTGCGCCGTTTTGTTGGCGTTCAAGATCGCTAAGAACGAGCCGGTGTGAGGTTTTGGCGCACGGCAACTACACCGGGGCCAATTCTTCCAAATCCCACCTTGGCCGGACCGTAAACGCCCGCGCAGCTTGTGGGGTGGCTGCCGAGCCCAGCCGCAGCCCACCCGCCAGAGCGATCATCGCGCCGTTGTCCGTACAAAGTTCCAGGGGAGGATAAAACACACGGCAACCCACGGCCGTGGTTTTTGCCGTGAGTTGTTCGCGCAGCCACTGGTTTGCACCGACGCCACCTGCTATAACTAATTGATTTAATTCAGTTTTTTTTAACGCTGCCAGTGCCTTGGCGACTAGCACGTCGACAGCGGCTGATTGAAATTCTGCGGCGAGATCGGCTTTGTCGGTATCGCTGAGTGCTTTGCCGCGCAAGGCGGTGAGTACGGCAGTTTTCAGGCCGCTAAAGCTGAAGTTGAAGTCGCCGCTATTGAGCATCGGACGAGGGAGCTTGAATTTGCCAGGCTTGCCGAGTCCGGCCAATCGGGCAATTTCTGGGCCACCGGGATAGCCCAAGCCGAGCAGCTTCGCGGTTTTGTCGAA
>SXGR01044148.1_pt1 | contig 13635 bp, 9 predicted proteins | sample 3174711 | NCBI WGS metagenome assembly SXGR01 (sample SAMN11356860, study PRJNA531348) | freshwater metagenome | isolation source: freshwater sample F1-60 | place: China: Fuxian Lake, Yuxi | collected 2017-12-25
ACGAGATCAACTTCAACGATGTTGCTGTGTCGAGAGAACTATTAAAGGTGGCTTCATGATTGCAATTTTGATGGCGGCAGGAGTCGCAATGTTCGCTTCACTTGCAACCACTCGTTTGCTGATGGTCGTATTCAAGCGACTCGGTAAGGGTCAACCAATTCTCGGTGCTGAAGACCGTGGTCCGGTTCAGCACATGAGCAAGCAAGGCACGCCGACGATGGGTGGAATCGCGATCTTGTTTTCCGCCGCCTTTGGTTGGTTGGTTGCCCACTTGCGGGATGGACTTCCGTTTTCTGATCAAGCGATGATTATTTGGGTCGCTATTTTCGTGTTGGCAACAATTGGTTTCTTGGATGACTTTCTTAAAGTACAACGCCAGCACAATCGCGGAATATTCTGGAAAAAAAAGGGCTACATAACTTTCGCAATTTGCATTGTTCTGACTTGGTGGTTGCACGCGGCCACTGGGGTCAGTGAAACGCTTTCGTTCACTAGGTCCGATCTCCCCGGGATTACATTTACCTGGCCTTTGTTCGTAATTTGGACTGCGTTAATGGTCTGGGGAACTGCAAATGCGGTCAACATCACTGATGGTCTGGATGGTCTTGCCGCCGGTTCGGCGACATTCGGATTCGTCGCTTTCACCGTGATCGGTTATTGGGCGTTTAGAAATCCAAATCTCTACAACAGTGTCATCAATCCACTCGACATCGCAGTTCTTTCGGCGGCTTTAGGTGGAGCGTGTGGTGGCTTCTTGTGGTGGAACGCCGCACCGGCACGAATTTTTATGGGAGATGTTGGCGCGCTCGGAATCGGTACGGCGCTCGGTTTTCTCGCAATAACTACCAATACGCATCTTTTGTTGCCAATTATTTGCGGCATCAATGTTTTTGAAGCCGGTTCTGTTGCAGTTCAAATGGGAGTATTCAAGGCATCTGGTCGCAAGAAACGATTGTTGCTCAACTCACCGATCCATCATCACTTCGAACAACTTGGTTGGCCAGAGACTACGGTGATCATTCGATTTTGGATAATTTCGGCAATCTGCGTCGCCACTGCGGTTGCAATTTTCATTGCCGACTTTACGGATATGCAAAATCTCGCCAGGTTGCGTCGCTGAAATGACGACAACGCTGGTCTACGGTCTTGCAATCGCAGGACGGGCAGTAGCCAAAGAACTCGTGGCACGCGGTCATTGCGTTGTACTTGCCGACGATTCAAACGAAGACTCGGCCATTGCATCACACACCCAATTTGCCGACGAGATTGGCGCTCGTTTTATATCTAGTCCGGATACACGACAGCTTCAAGAAATGATTGATCAAGTTGACCAAGTTTCGCCGTCACCAGGAGTTCCAGAAGAGCATCGAGTAATTGAATTTTCAAAAAATCAAAATAAATTCATCGCATCTGAAATCGAACTTGCTTATCAGTTCGAGCAACTCACGCCGACTCCACGGCCAATGATCGCGGTCACGGGCACAGACGGAAAGACAACGACAACACTGATGGCGGCTGCGATGTTAAGTGCGTCTGGATTGCGTGCAATGGCTGTTGGAAATACCGAGCTACCTCTGATTGCATCTTTAAGCAGTGATGCACAAGCATTCGCGGTTGAATGCTCAAGTTTCAGGTTGGCTTATACGAAAGAGTTTCGCGCCAAGGCGTCGGTCTGGCTAAATCTTGCGCCGGATCATTTGGATTGGCACTCATCTTTTGAATCGTATAAATCCGCCAAGGCGCAAATGTGGGCACATCTTCGTGACGATGATGTAGCGGTAGTACCGCAAAACGATGAGGCAATTGTTGCAATCGCCAAGAAGAGTGGTGCTCGGATCGTTAGTTTCGGATCAGATTCTGGCGACTACCACGTAAGTCACGGAATCTTGAATTCACCAACTGGGCGAATCATGAGCGTTTCTGAGATGCGTCGAAGTTTGCCACATGACATCACAAATGCCCTCGCCGCAGCAGCGATAACCATTGAGTCTGGTCTTGCAACCAAAAACGATGTGGCTCTTGCGCTCGCCGAATTTGTCAATGCACCACATCGAATTGAGTTGGTTGCAACTTGTGGCGGGGTCGCGTGGTACAACGATTCGAAAGCAACGAGCCCGCATGCATCAAAGGTTGCATTGCGATCATTTGATTCAATCGTGCTGATCGCTGGCGGAAAGAACAAAGGTCTTGATTTATCTGAGATGGCTTGTCAGCCCAACGCAATGCGGGCTGTAGTTGCGATTGGTGCCGCACAAAAAGAAATTCAGGGTGCCTTTTCTAAGGTATGCGAGGTTCACACCGCAAACTCAATGCATGAAGCCGTTTTGGCGGCGAATGCATTGGCAAAATCTGGCGATGTTGTTCTGCTTTCACCAGGTTGCACGAGTTACGACTGGTACGCAAACTATGGACAACGTGGCGATGATTTCGCACGAGAGGTCAAGGCGCTTGTAGCAACCGTCGAGGCGACTCAATGAGCGCAACTGTGTCGGGTTCGGGTCGCACAGCGACATTGTCTGAGCGTCGTCGCGATGTGCTCGAAGATCGCGGTGTTACTTTGTCTGTTCGTAGTTCATTGGGTACCCCGAACGCCACGGTATTTTGGATTCTGATTACTGTCCTTAGTCTGATCACTTTCGGATTAGTGATGGTGCTGTCGTCGTCTTCAATCGTTGCTCTTAATCGCGGATTGTCGCCATGGAAAATGTTTTTCAAGCAATTGATGTGGTCAAGTGTTGGCGTTCTAGGTATGGTGTTTTTTTATTTTTTTCCCCACTCACTTTTGAGAAAATTCGTCCTTCCGGGTTTAATTATCGCGTTCGGTATGATGACCCTGCCATTTGCGCCCGGAATCGGCGTGAGCACCAATGGCGCTCGTGCATGGGTTGCGATTGGTCCGGTTGGGTTTCAACCATCGGAGTTTTTGAAATTGGCGCTTTTAATTTACTGCGCCCATTTACTCAGTAAACGTCGCAAGGAAGTATCTGATTTGTCTGTGACGATGAAACCGATTCTGTCCGTGTGGATTATTTCTGCGGCACTCTGTCTTGTCCAAAAAGATCTCGGTGGTGCAATTATTATCACCTGCATTGTCTTGACCTTGTTATTCATGGCCGGCACACCTTTGCGGATCGTTTTCCCGTTGTCCTTGATGTCGATTCTCATTGGTGGCTTGTTTACGCTGTCGAATTCGTCACGACGCAATCGTTGGACGGCATTTATGAATCTAGATGAGACCAAAAGTGGATATGGCTATCAGGTTTGGCAATCAATTCTCGCGATTTCTAATGGAGGGATAACTGGTACTGGTGCAGGTGCGGGCACGGGCAAGTGGGGCTATGTGCCTCTAGCGCACAGCGATTTTATCTTCTCGACAATCGCCGAAGAGTTCGGTTTGATTGGCGTGAGCATTGTCATTGGCGGATTTTTGATTTTTACCCTTTTCGGTTTGCAAGCAAGCAAAAGGGCTCCGGATAAATTCACGGCTCTAGTCGCTGGGGGTGTGACGATGTGGTTTGCTTTGCAGGCGTGTATCAACATCGGCGGGGTAACTGGTGCGATGCCTGTCACCGGTCTTACTCTTCCACTTATTTCTTATGGAGGAAGTTCGCTTCTCGTGTGCATGTCTGCGGCAGGCCTGCTACTCAATGTCGCTCGTAACATGGACTGATTGCAGATCACGGGTGAAGTTCTTGAATAAGTCAAACCATTTAGTTTTCGCCGTGATCAGCGGTGGTGGTACAAGTGGACATGTGATGCCCGCATTGGCGATCGCTGAACTTCTTGTCGATTCTGGCTTTTCACGAAATCAACTTCATATGGTCGGAACGGTTAATGGAGTTGAAACGAAACTCGTTCCTCCCACGGGAATCGCGTTGACTCTTCTTGATGTGCACGGTTTCAGCAGAAAACTCTCGTTGGTTGCACTGAAAACAAATTTACAGTCTGTACTCATGTTGCGACGAGCGATTGGCAACGCGACCGTTCTTTTACAGAGCTTGAAGCCGGCAGTCGTAATTTCTGTCGGCGGGTATGGCAGCGTTGCTGCGACTCGGGCAGCAGGGAAATTAAATATTCCGGTTGTCACAGTTTCGTACGATCGTTTGCCGGGCCGCGCAACAAAGTTGCAGGCTCGTCACGCAGCGGCAACTGCTGTGGCCTATTTGCCGACCAAGCTGCGTAATGCAATTTTGACTGGCGCACCAGTTCGTCGTGCGATTCGAAACCTTGATCTCGTGGTAGCGCGTGAGTCGGCTCGGGTGCGTCTCGGACTACCAAAGACGGGCAAAGTTATCGCAGTTACAGGTGGGTCACTTGGGTCGGCGTTTCTTAACGCACTGACACGAGAATTTGTCGAACAACATCATGATCGTCAAGATCTTTCGATTGTTCATTTGACTGGTGAAAGATTTTTGAATGCCGATCTGCCCAACCATGAGAATAAGAACGGCATCTTTTATCTCAGGTTGCCAGCGACTGATTCAATGCAAGATATTTATGCGGCGAGTGATCTGGTCATCTCTCGTGCTGGGGCAAGCACAATCGCCGAACTGGCAACAGTTGGGCGTGCCAGTGTTCTGATTCCGTGGAAGCAAGCTGCAGAGAATCACCAATCCTTCAACGCCCAGTGGCTGGGTGACGCAGGTGGTGCAATAGTTTTAGACGAAGATGCAGTCTCAAAACGGCAGATTTGTGATGCCATGACTGCATTAATTGATGATCGCGAAAAACTGTTTGAGATGAATCAGTGCGCGCGCGAAGCAGGCAAGTTGCACCGAGATTCTGGGCTGGTGAAACTGATCTCATCTGTCGCTAACAAAAAATTGTCAGCAGTGGGTGCACGGGATTTCATGCTCGACAAACAATGCAGATTACATATTGTTGGTGTGGGTGGACCAGGAATGTCGGCAATTGCGACCGTGCTTGCCGAGATGGGTCATATTGTCTCGGGTAGCGATATTTACGACACTGAAGTGATTGAGAGGCTCCGAAAAGTCGGCGTGAAAATCAATATTGGACACAACATCGAAGTAGTAGCAAATTGTGACGCCGTTACCGGCTCTCCGGCGATTCCAAAGAGCAATATCGAATATCAAAGCGCCATGAATTCAGGCGTTCAAGTTTTGACAAGAGCCGAGATTCTTTCTGCAATCTGTAGACAGGCCCGCAGTGTTGGAGTCGCCGGAACCCACGGTAAAACTACGACATCATCAATGTTGACGGCAATTTTAATTGAGGCCAAACTGAACCCAAGTTATTTGATTGGCGGTGATGTCAATGACTTTGGACGAGGTGCTTCGTGGACGGGTAGTGATTTATTTGTCGTTGAGGCCGACGAAAGTGACTCGACACACATACAACTTCCGCTGAACGGCGCAATATTGACCAATGTCGACATTGATCACTTGGATAATTTTCGAACTTTTGACGCAATCCGTGAAAGTTTCAATGAGTTCATGAACAAGATCCACGGTCCACGAGTTTTATGCGTCGATGATCCGTTTTGTTCCGAAATCGCCCAGCAACTTGGGGCGACAAGTTATAGCGCCGAGATTAATGATTCAAGCTCCGAAAATCCTGTGACTGCAGATTATGTTGCCACTGAAATTAGTTTCAATAATGGAGCAGCTCAATTTACAGTGTCTCAAAATATTGACGATCAAACAGTGCGATTGGGCATTGTCACCATTCAACTTCGTGGTATTCACAATGTTCGCAATGCTCTTGGAGCGTTAGTTATGGCGGTTCAATTGGGCGCCAGTTTTTCTCAAGCGGCAACTGCTCTTGCAAAGTTCGGTGGAGTCGCGCGGCGATTTGATAACCATGGCACACACCACGGCATCACGTATGTGGATGATTATGCCCATTTACCCAATGAAATTTCGGCGGTTTTGGCCGGTGCACGAGATAAATCCGATTCGTGGTCGCGAGTGGTGGCCGTGTTTCAGCCGAATCGCTTCAATCGAATGTCGGTAATTTCACATCTCTACGCCGATTCATTTCGAGATGCCGATCTCGTGGTGGTCACAGATATTTATGCGTCAGGTACGTCCAAAATTGCCGGCGTGACGGGCGAGTTGGTCGTAAACGCAATCCGAACCGCTCATCCAAAACTTGAAGTGGTGTACCAACCACAACGCGGTGATCTAATAGAATTTCTGGATAGTGAGCTCAAGTCTGGCGATCTTTGCATTTCAATGGGGTGTGGCGATATCGCCGCTCTTCCTTCTGAACTGATTTCGCGAAAGATGAACTAGCCAATGATCACAGAAATCACGCATGTCAGCGATAAAGATTTATCGCGTATCGCCTCGCTGATTGGAGATCGCGTAACCGATAACGAACCACTTGCGCCGTATACGACCTACAGAGTTGGTGGCAAGGCCGCGTTATTCATGCGAGTTTTGACCGTTGAAGATCTGTACGCGCTGTCAGGAATATTATCTAAGGTCAAAGTTCCAGTAATGGTGATTGGTCGCGGTAGCAATATGTTGGTCAGTGACCGTGGCTTTCGCGGTATCGCCGTAACCCTCGGACCTTTCGCTGAGTTGATACATCTTCCGACCGTCGGTCAAGCTCCAATTTTAAATGCTGGAGCGATGGTGCCTCTTCCCGTCTTGGCACGACAAAGTACCCATCACGGTTTGACCGGTCTTGAGTGGGCAGTCGGAGTGCCAGGTTCTATCGGTGGGGCAGTGCGAATGAATGCTGGCGGTCACGGCGCCGACATGATTGCATCGTTGCTCAGCGTAAGAATGTTTCACCTTGAGCGTGGAATCGAGGCAAATGTTTCTGCCGCCGATTTAGGTTTGCGATTTCGCGGATCAGATTTAACCGACAGTCATGTCGTGCTGTCAGCGACTATGCGACTGAGTTGGGGTGACACAATCGTCGGGCAGGCAAGATTGTCGGAGATCGTGAAGTGGCGCCGTGAAAATCAACCCGGTGGTCAAAATGCAGGTTCGGTTTTTGTTAATCCAGTAGCCGGAGTCAAATCTGCAGGAGAATTAATTGACGAACTCGGATTGCGGGGATACCGAGTTCGCTCGGCGTGCGTCTCTGAAAAGCATGCAAACTTCATTCAGTCTGATGAAGGTGGAAGCGCAGACGATGTCGTCGAATTGATGACGTTCGTTCGCCAACGTGTCAACGAGGCTCATGGCATCGAACTTCGCAGCGAGATTCGTTTGGTTGGTTTTCCTGTGGCGGTCAGTTCGCAAGCAGGTGCGCAAAGTCTCAAGCCGTCAAACTTAAATTCCCAATTAGATGCAGCCTTTGGTGTTTCGTCCAGCCCTGACGCGTCACTACCTGTTCCTGTAATTTCTGAAAAACTTTCGGACGATGTGCTCGCAGAGTTGAAGGACGCATTCGAAGGCAATGCAACTCCGATCAGTATTTTGAGAGTTCCATAACCCGATGTGCATGTCGTTGAATTCGATCTTGACGACAAGCTTGAGCCGATTGTCGAAGTATCTAGAAGCTTCCTTGACTCAGACCTTGAGACGGTTGTTGAGGCGCAAAAAGTTGAAACAGTGGCGTCAAAAATTGACGAACCCCAGCGAATTGTGATCGTTGACGAAGAATTGCGGCTACCAACCGACAGCACTTTTCCGATTGATGCTCAGAGTGCGTCGGTCAATATCGCGCCGAGTTCAACGACGTTCGTCGTTATCGACGATTTGGCGCAAGGCGCAAAACCCGATGCAAAATCGAGGAGATTTATACGAAAACGAACCAAGTATTTGATCACTGGTTCTGCTTTTTTCTCGGTCATTGTGTTGGTGCTTATCGTCTTGGCCTCGCCAATTATTGCCGTGCGCCAAGTTGACATTGAGGGTCCGAAATATATGAATGAAGATGTGCTGGTCGCCGTTGAGCAGTCGCTCTTGGGCAAAGCTCTACTCACGGTTGATACTCGAGCAGCATCGCGTCGACTCGAAGAAGACCCCTGGGTTGAGACCGTGCGTATCAGGCAGTTTTTTCCTTCTCGATTGCTGATTGAAATCGCCGAACGCGTTCCGGTTGCATGGTTTATTGGTGTCGACAATCGTGCCCGAATCGTCGATGCACAAGGCCGAGTCTTGGCCGTCGAAGATGGACAGCCAACTGAGTATTTGCAGATCACAGGTGTTGGTCCGAATCTTTCGCCAGGCAATAGCGCCGGTGCTCTCTATAAAGCCGCAGCACAGTTGGCCACTGGACTACCCGAAGAGTTGGCAAAGATCGTGTTGAATGTTGGAACTGGTGGCCCCAACCAATTAGTGATGACACTCAGGTCGGGCACCCTTGTTAATTTTGGCGAGCCAGTAGATGTGCTGAATAAATTAATTTCGCTCGTGGTGCTTCTCAGGCGTCAGGATTCAAGGCAAATTATCTCAATTGACTTGAGTAACCCGGATATCCCAACTGTTCAGTCAAAGTAGAGCCCAATTTCGTGCCTGGTGGCTACCTGGTAACCCCGTACTTGAACCTGGTTTGCCTTGAACCATATATAACTTGGATGTTTAAATAGCCAAAACGATATGCAGGTTGCCATCTTAAAAATATGGCAGAATGGTCTGAATGGTTATTTCTAAGGGATTACTTTAAATGGCTGGTCAGCCTCAGAATTATCTCGCAGTCATCAAAGTAATTGGTGTTGGCGGTGGCGGTGTTAACGCAATAAATCGAATGATCGAATCTGGAATGCGTGGTGTTGAATTTGTCGCGATCAATACAGACGCACAGCAGCTGCTTTTGAGTGATGCAAACATGAAAATCGACATTGGTCGTGAATTGACCAGAGGTCTCGGCGCTGGCGCCGACCCAGAAGTTGGTCGTCAGGCGGCAGAACAACATCGCGCCGAAATTCAAGAAATGATTGCGGGTTCCGACATGGTATTCATCACCGCCGGTGAAGGTGGTGGAACAGGAACTGGTGCGGCACCGATTGTCGCTGAGATCGCCAAATCTGAGGGTGCGCTCACGGTGGCGATTGTTACTCGTCCGTTTGCGTTTGAAGGTCGTCGTCGAGCGGTGCAAGCGGATGCGGGTATCGCCGCGCTCAAAGATAAAGTTGACACTCTCGTTGTCATTCCAAATGAAAGATTGTTGACAATCTCGACCGAAAAGACGACACTGCTTGAGGCATTCAAGCGAGCCGATGACGTTTTGTATCAGGGCGTTTCTGGTATCACAGGATTGATCACGACACCCGGTCTGATAAATACCGACTTCGCCGATGTCAAGGCTGTGCTGGCAAATGCAGGTACTGCACTGATGGGTACCGGTTCTGCGACGGGAGAAAATCGTGCGACGGTGGCCGCCAACGCGGCGATCAACTCACCAATGCTTGAGGCGTCGCTTGAAGGTGCTCGTGGAGTGATTGTCAACATCACCGGTCCTTCAAATGTCGGTTTGTTTGAGGTAACGAATGCAATGGAGATTCTGCGAAGTGTCGCTCATCAAGATGCAAACATCATCCATGGTTTGGTCATCGATGATGAGATCAACGATGAAGTACGGGTCACGGTTGTGGCCGCTGGTTTTGATCGACGGGAAGGTTCGTCACAGCGCACAACTACTCGAAGTGACGGTCGCAATACGGCGACTTCGGGCACGACTCGTCCAGAATCTAAACCTGCTCGGTTGAAAGAATTATTTGGTGGTTCTGATCCGTTGATCAATGATGACGACGACGATCTTCCATCGTTTTTGAAGTAATTGTTGAATGTCGGTGACGACATATAATTCGCCGAACTTAGAGGCACTTACCGAACGCGTTTCGGCAATTCGTACCCGCATTTCAAATGCCGGTGGCAAAAGCGTCAAACTGATCGCTGTCACCAAGACTTTTGATGCGAGCGCGCTAATTGGAGCCTTTAACTCTGGATGCGACGCAGTCGGCGAGAACTATGCGCAGGAGTTGATCGCAAAATTTGATCAAGTTCCAGAAAATCAGAGATTGCCCGTGCATTTCATTGGGCGCTTGCAAAGCAATAAAATCAAGTCGCTTGTAAATTGTGTCGATGTCTGGCAAAGTGTTGACCGAGCCAGTTTGGTAGATGAAATCGCCAGGCGTTGCCGGCCATTAATCCCATCAACGCAAACAAACCCACCGCAGATAATGTTGCAAGTCAACTCAACTAATGAGCCCGATAAAGGTGGTTGTGAACCGAGCGATGTTGAGGCTCTCTGCGCAAAGGCATCAAGCCTTGGTTTACAGGTCACTGGTTTGATGACTGTTGGGACAACAGTCAGCGATGCGACAGCGACTCGCAATGCGTTTCGTCTGGTGAGCAATATCGCCAAAGATTTAGGGCTCAGAGAATTAAGTATGGGGATGACCGCAGACCTGGAAATCGCAGTGGAGGAAGGTTCAACTGCCGTACGCATTGGGTCTGGATTGTTTGGCGCGAGGATTTAAAAGCGAATCTTAAGTACCGTTTTAAAAGCTTTTTGCCAAGTAAACTATAGGGATGTTGTTTCAGCAAGTCTTGGATTGGTTGGGTCTAGGCGACGATGGGTCGTATGACGCCTATCAAGATGAGTTTCAAGACGAGCAAGATTATGGCGGTGACCAGCGTGTCGACCAGCGTGATGTCAGGCGCGGTTTTCAAGGTCAGGGAAATCGCTCTCGTCATGACGACATTGAAGGCTCCGACGAGACGCAGTCCGAGTCGGCGATTCGCAGGCAACAAGAACAGCACGACTCTGGTCTGACGCTCAGACCGCCAGGTGGACGCCGCACCGAGGCGAGTGTTCGACCAATAGCACCATCAACGGCGCCGATTACGGTGTGTCCTCAGGCTTACGAAGAAGTCAAAGGAATAGTGGATCACTTCAGAAGGGGTACTCCAGTAATTATTGATCTGCAAGACACTGACACGAGAGTTATGCGTCGGATTCTTGATTTCGCGAGCGGTGTTTGTTACGCGCAAGGTGGCGGGATGGAGAAAGTCAGCTCTGGCGTGTTTATGATGAAACCATTTGGCGCTCGAGTCATTCGCGGCTAGACCTAGTCGAAAGTTTTAAATATGAGAGAGCTTCTTTGTAGTGCGGTGTCAATTTTTACGATGTTGATCATCGTGCGAGTGGTGCTCTCATGGTTTCCCTCGACAAGTGGCGGGTTTGTCGCTCAAGTTTCATATTTCGTGGGTCGGATCACAGAACCGGTTTTGAGTGCAGTGCGTCAAAAACTGCCCCGTACCGGAGCAATTGACTTTTCCGCTCTGGTCGTGTTGTTATTCCTGCAGATTGTCGTGCAGGACATGATCTTGAATTGCTAAGTCGCGCGTGTCTTATCCGCAAGTAGAGCCACAACCGAATTTTTCATTACAAGAGTCACGAACTTTAGAATTCTGGAAACAAGACGGAACATTTGCAGCCTCGGTTGAGTCTCACGAAGCGGGCAACAAAGGCGAGAATGAATTTGTTTTTTATGACGGTCCACCGTTTGCAAACGGATTACCGCACTACGGTCATTTGCTGACAGGTTTCGTCAAAGACGCGGTGCCGCGATATCGAACAATGCGCGGGCGGCGAGTTGAGCGTCGCTTTGGTTGGGATTGTCATGGGCTACCTGCCGAAGCCGAAGCCGAGCGCCAACTACAAATCTCCGGAAGACAGGCGATCACGGATTTCGGTATCGACAAGTTCAATGAATACTGTCGAAGTTCGGTTTTGCAGTACACCAGCGATTGGGAGCGATATGTAACTCGCCAAGCACGCTGGGTTGACTTTGAAGATGACTACAAGACACTCGATACGCCATACATGGAGAGTGTGATTTGGGCTTTTAAGACCCTGTATGAGAAAGGTTTAATTTACGAAGGCTTTCGAGTTTTGCCGTACTCGTGGGCGCTCGAGACACCACTTTCAAATACTGAAACTCGAATGGATGACGCATATCGTCAAGTGCAAGACCCGGCATTGACCGTCGCTTTTGAATTAGAGACCGGCGAGTTTATTCTTGCTTGGACGACGACCCCGTGGACACTGCCGTCCAACTTGGCTTTGGCCGTTGCGGCTGATGTCGACTACGCAGTTATCGAACATGAAGGCAAAAAACTAATTCTGGCAGTAGATCGACTCACGGCATACGAAAGAGAATTCTCAGAACCAAAGGTTTTGGCGACGCTCAAGGGTGCCGAATTGGTTGGGCGAAAATATAAGCCACTTTTTGATTATTTTGCCGAGCATCCGAACTCGTTTCGAATTATCGCCGGCGATTTCGTAACCACCGAAAACGGTACTGGGGTAGTTCATGTGGCGCCAGGTTTCGGTGAAGATGACCAACGTGTATGTCAGGAAGAAAATATCGAACTCGTAGTTCCTGTTGATTCGCGTGGTTGTTTCACGAGCGAAGTCAAAGATTATGAAGGCCAATTGGTTTTTGATGCGAATCCCGCAATTATTCGATTTTTAAAGGATCGTGGCGTGGTGATTCGTCACGAGACTTATGATCACGCTTACCCGCACTGCTGGCGCACAGGCAAGCCATTAATTTATAAAGCCGTTGGTTCGTGGTTCGTGAAAGTCACCGCAATCAAAGAACGAATGGTCGAGTTGAATCAGCAAGTCACTTGGGTGCCGGAACACATCAAGAACGGAAGTTTTGGAAAGTGGCTTGAAAACGCTCGTGACTGGACGATCAGTCGAAACCGTTTCTGGGGTTCACCGATTCCGGTTTGGCGCAGTGACAACCCCGAATATCCGCGCATTGATGTTTACGGAAGTCGCGAAGAACTTCGGCGTGATTTTGGAGTGGACATTCAAGAGTTGCACCGACCAACGATCGATGAACTGGTGCGCCCCAACCCTGACGACCCAACGGGAAAGTCGATGATGCGACGCGTACCCGAAGTTTTGGATTGTTGGTTTGAGAGCGGATCGATGCCGTTTGCCCAGGTGCATTATCCATTTGAAAATCAAGAGTGGTTTGAGAATCATTATCCGGGCGACTTCATTGTCGAGTACATCGGCCAAACCCGCGGGTGGTTTTACACCTTGCATGTTTTGGCAACCGCGCTATTTGATCGGCCGGCATTTCTCAACTGCGTTAGTCACGGCATCGTGCTCGGCGAAGATGGCGCCAAGATGTCAAAAAGCCTGCGTAATTATCCGGATCCGATGAAGGTGTTTGACAGTCACGGTGCTGACGCGATGCGTTGGTATTTGCTGTCGTCATCTATTTTGCGCGGGACTGATTTTGCAGTCACCGAAGACGGAATGCGTGACACGGTGCGTCAGGTGATGTTGCCGCTTTGGAATAGTTGGTACTTTCTAACGCTCTATTCAAACGCAGAGTCATTGACCGGAAAGTTCGATACTTCGAGTGACAATGTTCTGGACCGTTACATTTTTGCGAAATTGCGGGATTTGGTTTCTAATGCGACGAAAAGTTTCGATGAATACGATTTGTTCGCTGCGTGCTCAGAAATCCGAACTTTTTTAGATGTTTTGACCAATTGGTATATCCGACGAAGTCGAGACCGATTCTGGGCCGGTGACGTTGCGGCGATAAATACCTTGCACTCGGTTTTGCACGTACTTACGCGAATTGCAGCCCCCGTGTTGCCGTTGATCACCGAAGAAATTTTCCGCGGTTTATCGGGCGAGCGAAGCGTTCATTTACAACCTTGGCCGACGCTTGAT
>SXGR01436561.1_pt1 | contig 13632 bp, 12 predicted proteins | sample 3174711 | NCBI WGS metagenome assembly SXGR01 (sample SAMN11356860, study PRJNA531348) | freshwater metagenome | isolation source: freshwater sample F1-60 | place: China: Fuxian Lake, Yuxi | collected 2017-12-25
CACCAACTAAAGCCTCTTTTACTTCATCTAATTTCTGTGGCTTAATGATTGCAGTAATTAGTTTCATGAACTAAAACCTCCTCTTGAACTAGATGTTAATTCATATCCAGTTTCAGCATGTTGATCGTAATCAATTCCTGCGATCTCTGCCTCTGGTTTAACCCTAAAGCCAATTGTTTTATCGATAATAAAGCCGATAATTAAAGTAGCTATGAATGAGTAAGCTAGAACAAAGAATGCACCAAAGGCTTGTTTACCTAATAAGGTAGCTCCGCCACCATAAAAGAGTCCATCTAAGCCAAGACTATTAATTGCGCTGCTACCAAATAAACCAATTGATAAGCAACCCCATAATCCGCCAATTAAGTGGACTCCAACAACGTCTAGGGAATCATCAAAATTAAATAGGTATTTGAGGCCAACTGCTAATGCACAAAAGATTCCTGCAAATAGTCCAATTAAAACAGCAGCCCAAGGTGCTACAAATGCGCAGGCTGGAGTTATTGCAACTAAACCAGCAACCACACCAGATGCCACACCAAGTGATGTCGGATGACCATCTCTTATTTTTTCAACTAGTAGCCACCCCAGAGCAGCAGCTGCTGCAGCAACTTGCGTATTTAATATTGCAAGAGCAGCAACACCGTTAGCACCTAATGCAGATCCGGCATTAAACCCAAACCAGCCAAACCATAGTAGGCCAGCACCAACTAATACCAATGGCATTGAGTGTGGTCGCATTGATTCTTTACGCCAACCAATTCGTCTACCTAAGACTATTGCTAAGGCTAAACCAGCTGCGCCGGCATTAATGTGCACTGCAGTACCACCAGCAAAATCTTGAACGCCACGAGCAGCTAAGAAACCTGCCCCAGTTACTGTATCGCCAACCTTGTTACCGAAGGCAAATACCCAGTGTGCTACTGGGAAATAAACTACTGTAACCCAAAATGTTACAAATACTGCCCATGCTGTGAACTTTGTTCTATCTGCAATCGCACCTGAAATAAGAGCTGGCGTAATTATTGCAAACATCAATTGAAAAGCAGCAAAAGCTAATAGTGGAATCGGATAAACACCACCGTTATTTGTAAGTTCATTGACCGCACCTCCAAGTCCTGAAAGTGAAAATTCGCCATACCATTGAGAGTTATCTTTGTACCCAAATGCTAATTTGAATCCATAGATCACCCATAGAACACTTACGATGCCAATAGTTATCATTGACATCAACATCATATTCAGAACACTTTTTGCCCTGACCATACCGCCATAAAAAAGAGCAAGTCCAGGTGTCATTAATAAGACCAACGCTGTGCTTGCTAATACCCATGCGGTATCTCCGGTATTTAGTACTACATCTGCCATAGCAGCTCCAATTCGCTAATTTTGATAGCGGTAATCGATTAAAGATTGAGTACCTCGTCATTGAGATGGGCAACTATGGCTTGGACAAGTTAAATCAAGGGTTGATTTAGATTTCGACCCCGTGACACTTCTACCCGAATTGTTAAGAGTATGTTAATTAATCAAATAGGCCTGCGATATACGCCTCTGGATCAAACTCATCTAGGTCGGAGATCTGCTCACCAGTACCTACAAACTTAATCGGCAGACCAGTCTGCTTCTCAATCGCCAATGCAATACCCCCCTTAGCTGACCCATCTAATTTAGTAATAATGAAACCCGTGACACCAACTGCTTCCATAAATATCTTTGCTTGATTAATTCCATTTTGTCCTGTTGTGGCATCAATAACTAATAAAATCTCATCCACTGGCGATTGTTTACTAATTACTCGCACTACTTTACTTAATTCATCCATTAAATCTTGTTTAGTATGAAGACGCCCAGCCGTATCAACTAACAGATATTTGAAATTCTCAGTTTTTGCTTTTGTTACTGCTGAAAATGCAACAGATGCAGGATCACTATTGATCTCACCTGTAACTATTTCAGTTGAGATTCGTTGCGCCCAAGTCTGCAGCTGTTCAGTGGCAGCTGCGCGAAAAGTGTCAGCTGCTGCTAATAAAACCTTGTTACCACTCATAGTTAATTTATTTGCTAGTTTCGCCGTAGAAGTTGTCTTACCAGTTCCATTTATACCAACAATTAATACAGTATTGAGACTTTCTGAATTTAAAAGCTTTCGGTTTTTACTACTTAACCAACCCTTAACATGAGTAGTAATTGCTAAAACAGCATCATCTGGCTTAATAGACTTTACTTTCTCAATTACTTCATCAACTAACTTAACTCCAAGATCTGATGCGATTAGCATATTGCGAATTTGATCCCACTCATCAGATGAAATTGATCCAGCGCGTAGTGTAGTAAATAACCTCTTAAATAAACTCATTTACTTTTTAAGATACAGAATCAACTTCGCGAATGCGCTGGGAGATTACTTCGCTAACACCATCACCTCGCATTGTGACGCCATATAAAGCATCGGCAATCTCCATGGTGCGCTTTTGGTGAGTAATAATAATTAACTGCGATTTCTCTCTTAGCTCTTCAAACACACCGAGTAGTCGCCCCAAGTTTGTATCATCTAAAGCAGCTTCAACCTCATCCATTACATAAAATGGTGAAGGCCTTGCTTTAAAAATTGCAATTAATAACGCCACCGCAACTAATGATCGCTCCCCACCAGAAAGAAGAGAAAGGCGCTTTACTCGTTTGCCTGGTGGCCTTGCTTCAACATCAACTCCAGAGGTCAACATATCTGATGGGTTAGTAAGTATTAACTTTCCATCACCACCTGGGAATAATCGAGAAAAGACAATCTCAAATTCTCGAGCAGTATCTTCATATGCTTGAGTGAATATCTGTTGGACTCGATCATCAACCTCTTTAATAATATCTAGCAGATCCTTCTTAGTTTTCTTTAGATCCTCAAGTTGCTCGGCAAGGTAACGCAATCTTTCTTCAAGGGAGGAATATTCCTCAAGTGCAAGAGGGTTAATTTTTCCAAGTAATGTAAGGGATCGCTCAGCTTGGGCCAATCGTTTTTCTTGTTGATCTCTTCGGTAAGGAATTAGTTCACCAGGTACAAATTCTCCCTGTTCATTTTCATAAAAGGTTGGAACATCATTACTAGGGCCATACTCACTAGCAAGAGTTTGAACATCTATTCCTAGTTCTTCAATCGCTTTATTTTCAATCTGTTCAATTCGCATTCGATGCTCTGCCCTTGCTATTTCATCTTTATGGACACTTGAGGTCAATCTTTCTAATTCAGTTGCTAATTCTCTGCTACTTGTACGCAGGCTTAGTATTTCACCCTCTCTAGCAGAACGTGATGCTTCTAATCTCCCTCTTTCAGACCCCGCACGTAAAATTGATGATTCAATTTGAATTAGTGCTTCATAAGCCGCATCTGCTATTTGTTGTGCAGTGATTGCTGCTTGCGCACGGTTTTCTCGGCGAGAGATTGATTTTGAGGCTGCATCTCGTTCAATCCTTGCTTGATTTTCTAAAGCTCTAGCCCTTTGTTCAATTGCATCTTTACGCTCTTCAATTGTTCGTAAGTTTAATCTCGCTTCAACCTCTTTGGATCTAGCATTGGAGACTTGCGAACGTAAATCTTCTAAATGAGTTAAATCTGGTTCTTTAGGTGATTGATGAGATTCAAATTGCGCAATTGCTGCTGCTAGATCTCGCTCATCTGATGTGCGCTGTTCGGTTGCTGCCGTTAATGCAGAGGACAATCGTTCTAATTCTTCACCTGAGTTCTTAACATTTTGCCCAGCAACAGCTAGCTGCTCGGCCAGCCCAGTCATTGCTGCATCTGATTCATTTAACTTTGATAATGCGATCTCAAAATCTTGATTGACCTTATTTAATACCTCTTGAGCGGTACTTAATTCAAACTTTACTCGGTCAGAATCGGCTGAAACTGTAACTAACTCTGACTCACATGTTGCAGTGAGGGAGAAGATTTTTTCGATTAATTCGTTGTTGCCAGATGCTTTAACTAGGTCTTGTATCTCCTTAAAAGCGGTTAATCTTCCTAATGAACCTGCTCTAAGTTTTTCAACCGATTGCAGCTTTTCAGTAAAGATTTTCATATTTGCTTCAGATGCTTTTACCTCAACTTTTAATTTTTCAAAAATGGCATCTAGTCCTGGCTCTGCTGCGGTGAGCGATGAGATCTGAGTTTCAATTACTCCAAAACTTTCTCGGTGCACTTTTAATCTATCCTGCACCAAGTCACGGACTGTTGTTAAGCGATTTATTTCACCAGTCGTTGCATCAATTCGAGAGCGCAATCCATTGATATGTCCTTCTTGTCTGGCTGTACCTTCACGCTGATCAGCTAAAGCTCTAAGAGATGCAGACACTCTATTTTCCTCTAACGCTAATTGACCTTCGATTGCCTTAAGTGAATTTGAATCAACATTTAATTGCTCTTGAGAGATTTTTACTTGTGCCGTAATCGTTGCTTCTTCCTTACGCAGTAACTGTGCTTCTTCTTCTAATGCCTTTGGATCACGCCCAGTTGCTTTTGCTTCCTCAGCTTCTTCAGCTAAAAATCTTGAACGCTCGGATGATAAATTTTGTATACCTCTGATTTGTTCGCGCTGCGCAGTAAGTTGATAGAAATTTTCTTGAGCTGAAATTAGTTGTGGATTTTCACTCACCGCAATCGAATCTAATTCAATTTCTCGATCTCTCGCAGTATTTAACTCTCGTTCAACTTGTTCTTTGCGATCGCGAAGTACGGTCTCATCGGCAACTTCTTCAGCCATCTCTGAACGCATTCGAATTAGATCATCCGCTAGTAAACGTAATTTTGCATCACGCACATCCGATTGAATAATCGTAGCTTTCCTAGCCACCTCAGCTTGTTTGCCAAGTGGTTTTAATTGCCGGCGAAGCTCTACAGTTAAATCTTGAATTCTTGCAAGATTTGTCTGCATTGAATCTAACTTTCGAATTGCCTTCTCTTTGCGCTTTCGATGCTTAAGAACTCCGGCCGCCTCTTCTATAAATGCTCGCCTCTCCTCTGGATTTGCAAGCAAGATCGCATCTAGTTGTCCTTGCCCGACAATTACATGCATCTCTCGCCCAATACCACTATCACTGAGCAATTCTTGAATATCTAATAATCTTGTTGTCTCACCATTTAACAGGTATTCAGATGAACCATTTCTAAACAAAACTCGGGTAATTGTTACTTCAGAAAAATCGATTGGCAAAACACCATCTGCATTATCTATTGTTACTGAAACCTCAGCTCGGCCTAATGGTGCTCTGCCGGATGTACCAGCAAAAATAACATCCTCCATTTTGCCACCACGTAAAGATTTAGCACCTTGCTCACCTAATACCCAAGATAAAGCGTCAACTACATTTGATTTACCAGATCCATTTGGACCGACAACACAGGTTATGCCTTGCTCGAAATTTAGGATGGTGGAAGAGGCAAAAGACTTAAACCCCTTTAGGTTCATACTCTTTAGATACATAGCTTCGCCCACTCACTCCACATAGGCGCAAACCTATCTAAAAATAGGGTGAAATCGGTGCTACCTACCGTTGGCAACGCGGGCAAAAGTGCGAGGATCGATTAGCAAAGGCTATTCTGCGGATTAAAGTTGCACATCTTGAACATGGCTGACCAGCCCTACCATAAACACTCAGTGACCTAGAAAAATAGCCACTCGCCCCATTCACATTTTTATATTGTTGATCAAAAGAAGTTCCACCTGCTTTTATTGCAGATTTCATTACCGCCTTTGCGCTATTGACTATCTTTTTAATTTCACCTTCGGATAAATCTTCGCAAATAATTTCTGGGTGAATCCTTGCCCGCCATAAAGCCTCATCAGCATATATATTTCCGATTCCACTGATTATTTCTTGATTTAATATTGCCGGTTTAATTGCAGATTTTCTAGAACTGATATCGGTAATAACCTTTTTTAAGTTAAAATCTGCTTCAAATGGGTCATAGGCAATATGGGCAACTGATGTCGGAATTTGATTCTGCATCTGCTCAATAGATAACCAACCAAATGTGCGCTGATCAATAAACCTAATTTCACCACCAATACTCTTTTTCCCTACTAACGCTCCTGTCTTTTGGAGTTCAATTCTGGCGCGTAAATGTGACTGATCAGGTAGATACTTAGGCGAAATTAGTAACTGCCCACTCATTCCGAGATGAGCAACTAAAGAGAACTCTCGATCAAGTTCAAACCATAAAAACTTTCCCCGCCTTTTAACTGCCCTAATTTTTGCACCAACAACTGCCGTTAGTGGAGAAATAGAACTGGGTTTAATCGCTCTTAAATGATAGGAATGCGCGGAGGATATTCGCCTATTTAGCACATACTTCTCAAGACCCGTACGTACCGTTTCAACTTCAGGTAGCTCTGGCATTTTATTAAAAGAAAAAGTTCTTACTTTTTATTTTCTCTGTTACTAATTGCTTCATGAGCAATTCTTGCGGCTGCTTGCTCAGCTTCTCGCTTACTCTTTCCTGACCCAGATGGAAATCTTTCACCGTTTAAAGTAACAGTGGCGATGAAATTTTTATCATGATCTGGACCAGATTCAACAATTTCATATTTAGGTGAAGGCAAGTTAATAACTGCAGCTAGTTCTTGTAATGCAGTCTTTCCATCAAGACCAGCTCCTTGTGCGGTGGCTGATTCAATTGCTGACCCGATCCAATTTAAAATAACTTCAGCACTTCTTATATATCCATGTTCAAGATAAATTGCACCTACCAAAGCCTCAAGTGAATCGGCCAAAATTGAATTTTTATCTCGACCGTTTGTGGCTTCTTCACCTTTACCGATCCGAAGATACTCACCTAATTTAAGATCGCGCGCAATATGCGCGAGCGCTCTCATATTTACAACACCTGAGCGAAGTGGACTTAATCTACTTTCATCTAAGTCAGGAAATTTTTTATAGAGTTCATCGGTAACTACCAAGCCAAGAACAGAATCACCCAAAAACTCAAGGCGTTCATTTGTAGGGATGCCACCTGCTTCATATGAAAATGATCGGTGTGTTAATGCAAGTTCCAGCAACTCATCCTTAACCGAAATTCCGAGTTGCTCGGTTAGGCCAGAGTACAGATCAGACCTCTAGAACCTGGCGACGGTTATATGTTCCGCAGGTTGGGCAAGCTGTGTGTTGTAATTTTGGTTGCTGACATTGCTCACATGTTGCAAGGTGTGCAGGAGTTGTCTTCCACATGCTTCGGCGAGAGCGAGTGCGTGCTCGCGACATTTTTCGCTTTGGTACTGGCATGATCATTACTCCTTTTAAACATTTATACTAAGAGATAATTATCTAGTAAAAGTTGAATCTTGTAAAAACGGCTTAGTTCTTAAGCGGAAAATCCTTCAAGGCAGCCCACCTTTGATCAGCTGGTGATTGAGATTCAACTACTGGCAGATAGGCCCAGTTCTGCCCCTGCTTTTCCTCAAGGCCAGGACAATCTTCGCTGCACAGTGGATTTACCGCTAAATTTAAAATTATTGCATCCCTTATCGCTGGCTCGAAATCAATCTCATCACCTACCATAAAACTTAAATCATCTTCGTCAAGGTCAAGATCATCTTCTTTATTTGATTTACCGCTGCGCTTACCGCCAGATTTATTTGCTGCAACTTCGTAGTAATAAAGTTCAGTGAAATTCTCATCTATCGGCCAACTAATTGGTTTTAAACATCTTGTGCACTCACCTGTTGCATTTGCTATTACTCGAGCTGTAGCTAATACTCCCTCATCAACTGATTGCAATCGAAGGTCAAGCTCGATTATTTCACCAGGCTTAACTGATAGTAGATCAACTCCAACTGGCTCAGTGACTTTAAGATCTAATTCATACTCTCGCATTTCACCGGCCCGATGAGGCAAATCATGGGTATTAAAGATATAAATTGATCTTGCCATATAACTAATTTTTTAGTTCAGAGAGTGCGTGCTTAGTTTCAAATCCATCTAGCTTGTCTCGGCCCTTACTAATCACATCTAAAGTTTTATTCAAAATCACTTCAAGCGTAGCCAGTCTTGAATCAATATAAGCATCAATTTCTTCACGGCTCTTTTCACCATCAGAATTTGCCTTAGCAAGAATTCGATTAGCTTCTTTACGGGCACTACTAACTATTGTAGTTTGCTCAACTAAACGAGCAACTTCTTCCCGTGCTTGCTCAATAATGGCATCGGCTTGCTCGTGGGCATCTTCTAGGATATTTTCTTTATCGCGTTTTATGGTAATAGCTTTGGCTAAATCATTTGGGAAAGAAACTTTTATTTTATCTAATAGCTGAAGTAACTCACTTCTATTTATGACACAGGAAGCAGAAAGTGGAACAGAGCGTGCCTCTTCAACAGCTGCAATCGCGGCTTCTAAAGTATCAACTACATCCATGCTTATTCCTTCCGTTCTAGGCGAGATCTTAACTTATCTACTATTGCCGCTGGCATATATGCCGAGACATCCCCACCGTAACTAGCGATTTCTTTGACTAAAGAGGATGATAAAAATGAGTGGGATGGAGCGGTAGACATAAATAATGTCTCAACCCCTTGCAGTTGCAAGTTAACTTGGCTCATTTGTAATTCATAATCAAAATCACTTACTGCCCGCAACCCTTTAACAATTGTTGGGATCTTATTAGCACGGCAGTAATCAACTAGTAAGCCAGACCAAGAATCAACCTTTATATTGGTATACCGAGTAGTTACCTGCTTTATCATTTCGATTCGCTCATCTACTGTAAATAATGAACTCTTTGTTTGATTAACTAGCACTGCAATTACAACCTCATCAAATAATGTACAAGCTCTAGCAATAATATCTAGATGGCCATTAGTAATTGGGTCAAATGACCCTGGACAAACAACACGTCTCATGGCCAAAACGGTAGCAACTAATTGCTAAGTTAGCCATTTTTACTCACGCATCGCGCTCAGTTTGTACTCCATAATGAATACTACCAGCGCCATATGAGCGAACCTTGAGCTCTGTTAAAGATGGCGGCCAATTGAATGCTTTCACTTTCCCATCTCGTTCAATAGCAATAACTCCAAACTTACTTAACAAATTAAGTGAAACAATGTTCTTTAAAATCTTTTCAATCTCTGAATTAGCTACCTCATATGGGGGATCTATATAGATAATCTCATATGGATTAGAAGCAGTATGATTTAAAAATTCAAATACTGTTTTGTTGTGAACTTTAAATTTCCCAATTCCGGCAAGAGATGAAAGCAATGCAAAGTTTTCTTCACAAGTATTTGCACTAACTGAATTACTTTCAACTGCCTCTACGAGGGCTGCTCCTCTAGATAATGCCTCAACCCCCACGGCTGCTGAGCCAGCAAATAAATCTAGAAAGTGAAGTCCTTCTAATGTGCCAAAGGTCGAAATTAAAGATGAGAATAAACCCTCGCGTGCTCGGTCTGAGGTAGGACGGGTAATTGATGGTGGTGAAAAAAGTTTGCGCCCCTTACCAATTCCAGCAATAATTCGCATACTCATGATTTATCCATAAATCTTGCTGCTTCATCACTCTTTAGTTTATTGACTTCATTTTTTAGCTCTGGCAAATGATTTATCTCTGGATCTGCATCCAGAATTTTAAGAGCGATACCTCTTGCAGAATCTATTAGATTCTCATCACGTAATACTCGTAATAAGCGAAGGTGTGACCTACCACCAGATTGGGATCTACCTAATACATCTCCCTCTTTACGTTGTTCAAGGTCAAGGCGTGCTAGTTCAAAACCATCTAAGGTTGCAGCTAGTGCATTAAGTCTTTGCATGCTTTGCGAATCATCTTGCGCACTTGTTACTAGCAAACAAAGCCCTGCCACACTACCTCGTCCAACTCGGCCACGAAGTTGGTGAAGTTGTGAGATACCAAAGCGATCAGCATCCATAATCACCATCATTGAAGCATTTGCAACATCAACTCCCACCTCAATTACGGTAGTGGAAACTAAAACATCTATCTCACCTTTTGCAAATGCAACCATTGTTTGCTCTTTTACATCACTAGATTGGTGTCCGTGAAGTGTGGCGATTTTTAACCCTGACAATTCCCCACTTGCTAATTCAGGTGCTAATTCTTCAACTGCGCTCATCTGCTCATTATCTAGATACTCTTCACCTAATAACTGAGCAGCAATAATCTCTCTTTCGGTTAGTTTCTTATTAGGATTAACGATTCTAGGGGCAACTATATAAACCTGATGACCTTTTGCTACCTCCTCTTTAACACGGACCCATGCTCGATTTAAAAAATGTGGCTTCTCAAGCACCGGAATTATGTGTGTAGTGATTGAGGTTCTACCACTAGGTAGCTCTTTCAGTGTTGAAATATCTAAATCACCAAATACCGTCATTGCAACAGTTCTAGGAATTGGAGTAGCGGTCATAACTAAAAGATGTGGTGGCTGCTTTGCCTTCATACGAAGTGCATCTCGCTGCTCAACACCAAATCGATGTTGCTCATCAACTACTACAAGTCCAAGATCTGCAAATGTAACTCCGTCTGAGATTAGCGCATGAGTTCCAATCACAATTCCAGTTTGTCCGCTTGCTAACTTTGCATGAATCTCTTTTTTCTCAGCATAAGATAAAGAACCAGTTAGTAATCCAACTTCCGTGCCTATCGAAGCTGCCTGCAGTGTGCCCGCTTGCGCTAATTCGCCAAGTAATTTTTTTATTGTCCTAAAATGTTGTTGAGCTAGAACCTCCGTAGGTGCTAGGAGTGCTGCTTGACCAGATGAATCAACTACGGAAAGCATTGCCCGAAGTGCAACAACTGTTTTTCCTGAGCCAACTTCACCTTGCAGCAGTCGATGCATTGGATACTTATTTGATAAATCTTTTTCGATTTGTTCATTCACTTCAATCTGGCCAGCTGTATATTTAAATGGTAATTTATCTTCAAAAGCTGCAACTAAAGCAGGAGTATTTGGTGTTCGAGATTTCGTTGCTAATTTCACTATCTCATTTCGTCTTTGTCCTAGCAATAACTGTAGTAACAATGCTTCATCAAATGTAAGCCTTTCTCTAGCTTTTGCTGCGCTATCTAGATCAGGTGGTTGGTGAATATCAGAGAAGGCCTTCATTAAACTTGGGTAACCAAACTCCTTAGCTACATCCTTTGGTAGATAATCTTCTAGCTCATCTAGTGAATCTAGAGCTAATTTCATACACTGCATTACCTTCCATGAAGGTAATTTTGCAGTAGCTGGATAGACAGGTAAAAATTTGCCAGCAAATTCAGCAACTGCGGCATCAACATCATCGCCATCTGGAATTAATTGATAATTAGGGTGTGATAGCTGTCGCTTTCCTTTAAATACGCCAACTTTTCCCGCAAACATTCCTACTCGGCCCGCTTTTAGCTCTTTCTCACGCCATGCTTGATTAAAAAAAGTTAAAGATAAGTTCGCACTTCCATCCGTGACAATTACCTCTAATATAGTTTTACCATTAGCCCGTCTCAACTTTACTGCCTCAATTTCAGCCAAAATTGTGACTTCATCATCAGCTAATAAAGTTGAAATATCAGTTAACTCACCCCGCACCACATACCTTCTTGGATAATGGCGAAGTAGTTCATTAACGGTAGTCATACCAAATGATTTTTCTAAAACATCAGCGGTTCGATCACCTACTATGTTTTGCAATCGGGTCACAAGGCTGGCCATAGTGGAAGTATCCAATGCCACCTGCTTTATCTCGCGTAATTACCCACCGGATTAGCCATTTAATACCCCTGCGAGGTAATCTTTCGCCTCTGATTAGTTCAATTAGGAAATAAAGTGAGTAAATAACGTGTATTCAGTATGTGATATCTGTGGCAAAGCCCCTAGCTTTGGAAATAACGTCTCCCACTCAAAGCGTGCTACTCGCCGTCGCTGGAATCCAAATATCCAAAAAATTCGAACACTAATCAATGGACAAACCAAACGCAAGAATGTTTGTGCCTCATGCCTTAAGGCAGGCAAAGTAAGTCGCTAACTAGAAGTGCTGATAACCAGCTTTTTTAAGTTCCACACTATCTAGTAGTAACTTTCCATCACCTTTTTCAACGCTACCAATTTGGACGCCCAATTTACTACTCTCATTCTCTTTACCAACTGTTGCCAGGAAGAAATGATCCTCACCCCCAGTAAGAATCCAATCAAATACATCCTCAGTTAATTCTTTTGCAAGCTCTGCAAGATCTTTAAAATCTATAGCTTTTGAGATTAAATCCTTACTCAGATTAAAATTTACCGCTGATGCAGTGGCTAGGTGGGAAGCATCAGTTGCCAATCCATCACTTACATCACACATTGAAGTTGCTACTCTTATTAATTCATCTGGTGCTACTAGTTTTGGATTTAAATGAGCCTCAACTACATACCTTGGTCTATCTAGATCTCTATTTAATATCGCAAGTCCGGCAGCAGATAAACCGGTAAGTGATGATAGATAAATCATATCTCCTACCCTTGCACCACTTCGAAGAATTGGTTGAGTAGATAACTCACCAAGTGCGGTAATGCTTAAAGTCATCTTTTCAGATTTACTTAAATCACCACCTATAACGCTAACTTCAAACCTGTCGGCAACAGAGCGAATACCTCTAGCGAGCTCTGAAACTGTCTCACTATTATTTAATTCATTAATTCCAGCGGCTACCAATAAATATTTAGGAACAGCTCCCATAGCAAAGATGTCGGCAAGATTTGCTGTTGTTAGTTTTGCCCCTATTTGAAATAGTGTGGACCATTTTTTATTGAAGTGAATACCTTCAACTGCCATGTCTACAGTTGCGACTAATTTGTTATTTGAACTCTGTATCACCGCAGCATCATCACCGATGCCTACTTGCACCTGGGTGTGAAAAGAGGTGTGAAATAGATCGCGTAAGCGCACTATCAGCCCTGCTTCAGATTCAATCAATGCCACTCCCCATTTTACTCGCTATAGGCTACCCTTTAATATCGCTTTAGTTCACGGCCGAACTTAAAGCAATAATTGAAAGGCTTCAAATGTCTGTTCAGGCTTACATTCTTATTCAAACTGAAGTTGGCAAGGCTTCTAGCGTTGCAAAAGCTGTTTCTGCCATTGCTGGTGTAACTATCGCTGAAGGTGTTACCGGTCCATACGATGTGATCATGCGGGCAGAGTCTGCAAGCATGGAAGATCTAGGTCGCACAGTTTTAGCAAAAGTACAAGCAGTTGCTGGCATAACTAGAACTCTTACCTGCCCAGTTACTACTTTTTAATTTTTACTAACTATAAGCAGTCTAGCACTAGTACATTTAAGTAACTCGTTAAATGTAGTTGGATAAACCGCATGTGGATGCCCTGCTGCTGCCCAAACTATCTCGTAATCATTTAGTGCTTGATCAATAACTATTAACTTCGGCTGATTTATCCAGCCAATAGGTGTAACTCCACCAATTGAAAATCCTGATTTTTCTTTCACATAATCAGCATCGACACGATCTAACTTATCTTCTCCCAATTGCCGTGCAACTAGCTCAGTATCAACGCGGTGCCGGCCTGATGTAATCACTAATAGCGGACTTTGATCAGGTAGTTTAAAAATGATTGATGAAGCTATCTGGCCAACTTCGATACCTAAGGCC
>SXGR01470011.1_pt1 | contig 13625 bp, 11 predicted proteins | sample 3174711 | NCBI WGS metagenome assembly SXGR01 (sample SAMN11356860, study PRJNA531348) | freshwater metagenome | isolation source: freshwater sample F1-60 | place: China: Fuxian Lake, Yuxi | collected 2017-12-25
TCGTCGGCACGCATCGAGCGCTTCCTGCAGCTCTGCGCCGAGCACAACCTGCAGGTTTGCCAGCCCACCACGCCTGCGCAAATCTTCCACGTGCTGCGCCGACAGATGGTGCGCATGTTTAGAAAGCCTCTGGTGCTGCTCACGCCCAAGTCGCTACTGCGAAATAAGGAGGCGGTGTCCAGTCTCGACGATCTCGCCAAGGGCGAGTTCCGTACGGTGATTGGCGAGACCGATGCCGCGATCGAGGCAAAGAAAGTCAAGCGCGTGGTGGTCTGCACGGGCAAGGTCTACTACGACCTGCTCGCCGCCCGTCGCGAGCGCAAGCTCGACGACATTGCCCTGTTCCGCGTCGAGCAGTTGTATCCTTTCCCGCACAAGGCGTTCGAGGCTGAGATGCGTAAGTTCAGCGCAGCCACGCAGGTGGTTTGGTGCCAGGACGAGCCGCAAAACCAGGGCGCGTGGTTCTACGCGCAGCACCACATCGGCGAGGTGCTGCGCGAAGGCCAGACGCTCAGCTACGCGGGACGCCCTGCGTCCGCATCACCTGCCGTTGGTTACTACGACAAGCACTACGCGCAGCTGAAGGATCTGATCGCTACCGCATTTGGTGAGTCGCGCACGCGCAGTCGCAAGGCGAGCTGATTCCGATCATTTGGCGACCGGGCTACGCTTTGACAGCGCGGTCCGTGGTCGCACACATCCATTCGTTCGAATACACACAACAGATACCGGAGAACTCCGATGGCTCTGATTGAAGTCAAGGTCCCGCAACTATCCGAATCGGTCGCTGAAGCGACCCTGCTGCAGTGGCATAAGAAGCCAGGCGAAGCCGTGGCGCGCGATGAAAACCTGATCGACGTTGAAACCGATAAGGTGGTGCTCGAGCTGCCTGCGCCGTTTGCGGGTGTACTGGTTTCGGTGGTGAAAGGCGACGGTGCGACCGTGGTCTCGGGTGAGGTGATTGCCACGATCGATACCGAGGCCTCAGCAGGCGCAGCGCCGACTGCTGCGCCCGCGCCGACTGCTGCGCCCGCGCCGACTGCTACGGCTTCTGCCGCGTCAGCGCCTGCCTCACTGGCGAAGGCCGGGGCCGCAATGCCCGCCGCAGCGAAGATGATGGCCGAGTCTGGGCTTGCCGCCTCGCAGGTCGCGGGAAGCGGGCGTGACGGACGTATCACCAAGGGCGATGTCATCGGCGCCGTGGCGGCGCAGAGCCGGGCACTGGCCTCGGCTGCGATTTCCACTGGCGCACCGAGCGGCGCGTTGCCGGTGGTGAAGGCCCCGGTTGATATCGAGCGTCTCACCGAAGGCCGGCCCGAGCAGCGTGTTCCGATGTCGCGGCTGCGGCAGCGGGTGGCGGAGCGGTTGCTCCAGTCGCAGGCGACCAATGCCATCCTCACGACGTTCAATGAAGTGAACATGCAGCCGGTCATGGATTTGCGCAAGAAGTATCAGGATCGTTTCGAAAAAGATCATGGCGTGCGACTGGGCTTCATGTCGTTCTTCGTGAAAGCGGCGGTTCACGCGCTCAAGAAATATCCCTTGGTCAATGCTTCGATCGACGGCCCGGACATTGTGTACCACGGGTTCTTTGACATCGGCGTGGCAGTGGGGTCGCCCCGCGGGCTGGTGGTGCCGGTACTACGTGATGCTGACCAGCTTAGCTTCGCGCAGACCGAGAAAGCCATCGCCGATTTCGGCAAGCGCGCGCAGGACGGAAAACTCGGGATCGAGGAACTGTCCGGTGGCACATTCTCGATCAGTAACGGTGGCGTGTTTGGTTCCATGCTTTCCACGCCCATCATCAACCCCCCGCAATCTGCCATTTTGGGTGTGCATGCGACCAAGGATCGTGCAGTGGTTGAGAACGGCCAGATTGTCGTCAGGCCGATGAATTACCTTGCGATGTCGTACGACCACCGGATCATTGATGGACGCGAGGCTGTACTGTTCCTGGTGGCTATCAAGGATGCGCTGGAAGATCCTGCCCGCTTGTTGCTTGATATCTGATTGGCGGAGAACCAGCCATGTCACAGACCTTTGACCTGATTGTGATCGGCGCCGGGCCCGGTGGCTATATCGCAGCCATTCGCGCGGCGCAGCTGGGTATGAAAGTGGGCTGCGTTGAGCGGTGGCGTAACCCGCGCGGTGAGGCTGCGCTGGGTGGCACCTGCCTCAACGTGGGCTGTATTCCATCCAAAGCGCTACTCGCCTCCTCGGAAATGTTCGAATCGATGCAGCACGACGCGGCCGATCACGGAATTGCGGTCAAAGGCGCGAGCGTGGATGTCGCCAAGATGATGAGCCGCAAGGACGGTATCGTTGGCAAGATGACCCAAGGCATCGCGTTTTTATTCCGAAAGAACAAAATCACGTGGCTCAAAGGGCATGGCCGACTGACGGGCAGGCAGGACGGCCATTTCCTGGTCGAGGTGAGCGGAGAGGGCGAGGCGGTCAGCTGCAACGCGGCGCAGGTCATCCTCGCCACGGGTTCCAAAGCGCGTCATCTGCCATCGATCCCGGTGGACAATCAGCTGATCTGCGATAATGAGGGCGCTCTTGCTCTGGGCGAGGTTCCGAAACGGCTGGGCGTGATCGGGGCCGGCGTCATCGGGCTGGAGCTCGGTTCGGTCTGGCGTCGTCTTGGCAGCGAGGTCACAATCCTCGAGGCCCTGCCCGAGTTCCTGGCGGCGGCGGACGAAGCGGTTCGAAAGGAAGCCTGGAAGCAGTTCACCAAGCAGGGGCTTGCGATCCATCTGGGTGCCCGCATTGGTGAGGTGAGGCGCGGTGGTAACGGGTTGAGCATCGCCTGGACCGATTCGTCCGGCGCGGCCCAGACCCTTGAGTGCGACCGTCTGATCGTGTCGGTGGGCCGGGTGCCGAACACCGATAGTTTGGGTCTCGATGCAGTCGGTCTGGCAACCGACGCCCGCGGGTTTATCCCGGTGGATGAGGGCTGCCGCACTGCGGTGCCAGGTATCTGGGCGGTCGGTGACGTGGTGCGCGGCCCCATGCTCGCACACAAGGCCGAGGATGAAGGGGTGATGGTCGCTGAATTGATCGCGGGCCAGAAGCCGCACATCGACTACAACTGCATTCCCTGGGTGATTTACACCTCGCCCGAAATCGCATGGGTCGGCCAAACCGAGCAGCAGCTGAAAGCGGCGGGCCGGTCGTTCAAGAGCGGTCAGTTTCCTTTCGCAGCCAACGGCCGGGCGTTGGGAACCGGTGCGTCGGCAGGGTTCGTGCGGGTGCTTGCGTGTGACACCACCGATGAGGTGCTGGGGGTTCATATCGTGGCCGCAAACGCGTCTGACCTGATCGCCGAGGCCGTACTCGCCATGGAGTTCAAGGCCTCGGCCGAAGATATCGGGCGGGTCTGTCATCCACACCCCTCTTTGTCGGAAGTCATGCGCGAGGCGGCGCTTGCGGCCACAGATAATCGGGCGCTGAACGGTTGACTTCAGCCTCCGGGGTGACGGTGGCGGGTACCTCTATCGTTGAGGCCTACAGGCGCTTACTTGCCATACGCGGTTACAGCGACGATCCCGCGCAGCGCGGGGCAGTGCAGCGGCTGCAGCGCCTGGCTGACGAGCTGACGGCGGTGGGCGATCGCGAGCCCGGGCTGCTCGGCCGGTTCTTTGGGCGGGCGCCACGGGCGGTACGCGGGGTGTGGCTGTGGGGCGGGGTCGGTCGCGGCAAGAGCTTCGTGATGGACTGCTTTTACGGCGCAGTGGGACCACTTCGAAAGACCCGGCTTCATTTTCATGAGTTCATGCGCGCAGTGCATCGCGAGTTGGAGTCGCTGAAGGGGCAAGCTGACCCGCTGGATGAACTCGCACGGCGCGTGGCGCAGCGCCACCGGCTGATCTGCTTCGATGAGTTTCATGTGTCGGACATTGCCGACGCCATGATCCTCGAGCGACTGATGCGAGGCCTATTGAGCCACGGGGTCTGCTTCGTGATGACCTCGAACTATCGCCCGAATGACCTCTATCCCGACGGCCTGCATCGCGACCGGATTCTGCCTGCGATTGCGCTGATTCATCAGCATGCCGACTGCCTGCTGCTCGATGCCGGTCAGGACTACCGGCGGATGTCGCTTGCGCATATTCAAGCCTACCTCACTCCGCCCGATACTACGGCCGCGCGCGCGCTGACGTCGGCATTCGAGGCGCTCGCTGAAGCCGCAGATGAGCTGCCGGTGTTGCTGATCGAAAATCGCGAGATTCCTGCGCTGAGGCGCGCAGGGGGCGTGGTGTGGTTCGACTTCGCAACGCTGTGCGGTGGACCGCGCTCGCAGAACGACTATCTTGAACTTGCCACACGATTTCATACGGTGATCCTGTCGGATGTGCCAAAAATGACAGCGGCAATGGCCTCGGAAGCCAGGCGCTTCGTCTGGCTGGTTGACGTCCTCTACGATCAGAAGGTCAAGCTCATCGTCTCGGCGCAGTGTCCTCCCGAGGCGCTCTACACCCAGGGCGTCATGGCGGGCGAGTTTCTCCGAACCGTGAGCCGGATCGCCGAGATGCAAAGCCGCGAATATCTCGAGGCGCCGCGCCGCGGGGTCGCGACGAGTCTTTCCTGACCGGAGCGCTCATGAACCGACTCGCCCCGGTCCGCCATCAGCCGCCTCCAGACGACACAGCAGGCTGCGAACCCGCTGCTGCCGGTCTGCCCGACGCACAGACGCTGCGCGCGGTCATCGACTGGCTCGCAGGGGGTCTCCTCGAGCGCGACGACCATGCTCGCGTGCTGCTGCTCGCGCTTCTGTCGGGCGAGCATGTGCTTCTCATCGGTCCGCCGGGAACAGCCAAGAGCGCACTCGCGCGCCGGGTGCATGAGTTGGTGGGCGGGCGCTGGTTTGAGCGCCTCGTCACGCGTTTTACGGTTCCCGAGGAGCTGTTTGGGCCACTTTCGCTTTCAGCGCTCGATGAAGGGCGGTATGAGCGGCAGACGGATGACTATCTGCCGACGGCAGATGTTGCCTTTCTGGACGAAGTGTTCAAGGCTAATTCAGCCATCCTGAATGCGCTCCTCGGCATACTGAACGAACGGGTATTTGATCAGGGGGCAAAGCGGGTGGCAGTCCCGCTTGCCTGCCTGGTAGCGGCGACCAACGAGTTACCTGAGGATGACGGCATGCGGGCGTTTCAGGATCGTTTCCTGTTCCGCTGCGACGTGTCGCCAGTCGCGGACGCTTCGTTCCGTGCGCTACTCACCTTGCCGGATGCGCCGGACGAGCCACCGACCTGGCGCTTTGGTCGACAGGTCACCGCGTCGATCGATCAGTTGATCGAGGGAGTTTTGCTGAGCGATTCGCTGATCGATGGCTTGGTCGCCCTGCGTGCGAACCTTAAAGAGTCGTCGGTCGCGGTCAGCGATCGGCGCTGGGTGCGGGCTGTGAGGGTACTGCGCGTAGCCGCGCTTCTGGATGGTCGATCGCAGGCGGGCGTCGAGCATCTGCCCATTCTTCGATGGGTATTGCCCGCAACGTCCGCGCAGGTGGCTGCGTTCGACACCTGGATACTTCACTGGCTCGGGGTGGATCGCACACTCGACCCAGTCTGGCTGAACCGCGCAACGCAGGCGTTTGCGCAGCAGCTCGAGCTCGAGCAGTCGGCCGCAGAACTCGCCTTCGATGACTCCGGCAAGCTTGCCCTGGCGCGACAGCTCGCGGGGGCCGATTCATCTGCGATGGGCCACAGTGCGCCCCGGCTCTCTGCTTTCAGCAGGGCGCGACGCTACAGCGCTGCGCACATCGGTGCGCGGGTAGCGCAGATCAGCGCAGTCATCGATCGGGTCGATGTCTGGCTGGAGGACGCCGATCGACATGCCCGCGACCTTGCCGTCGGGCTGAGCGCCGTGGTGTGGCTCCCGCCGACATTCGCCGAGCGAGCAGCAGGAACCTTCCGCGTGTCGGCTGAGCGGGTGCGTGCCGCCCGAGAGCAATTGAATATGCTGCGGGAGGCGTTTCGCTCCCTGCCTATCAATGAAGAGATTGCCGGGGATGGCCGCGACCTGATTCCCGACCCGGTGAATATCGGCTCATCCGCCTGAGGTGCTCTCATGACACTGGGACGGTTCGAGACCCACGCACTCGAGCATCAGTTTGAGTCACTCGAGCGCCTGGATCGAGCACTGTGGTTGCCAGCGCTGATCAATTCGCACGGACAATTGTTCGAGCGACTGCACTGGCTCGCGGTGGCACTACCCAGGCTCGCCAGCGGGGTCAACCCGCTTGCAGATGAAGCGCTCACGCGATCCTGGCCAGGACCCGCCGCGGCACAGGCCTTCGGGCGGGCCATTGATTGGCTGGGGCTGTCGGCGTTGGTGGCAGGTCAGGATGAATGGCGCGTGCAGTTGCTTAGGAGCCTCCTCTGGCATCTGGATTCGCTGGCAAGGCTCAGCGCGCAGCACGGCGAGGGGGCCGCGCTGGCGGCACTTGCGCAGGCCTTTGCCGACCGATGGGAGACTGAACGTGCCGATCTCGAGCAGGTCGTGGCGGTGTTTCAGTCGCTCGAGGGATTCAGCAGCCTCGCGCGCTGGAGCGAGGTTCGCGGGATCCTGAGGAGCGAGGGCTGGGCGTCCGTGCTGGCGGCCCACCGGACGATTCGGGACTCTGTTGCGCTCGCCGCCCTGATCCGCGCGCTGGGGCGCTCGCGGCTCACCGAGGCCTGGGCGATGCGGCCGCGTTCGACCTTCTCGAGCGACGCGAAACATCGCCTGGACGCCGATCGCTGGGAGGCGGTACCAGTGGACGGTGAGCGCGGTGAACCCGATGGCGTCCATCGCTCGGCTGCGCTTGATCGCGTACTCGCCTCTGAGATGGCGATTTGGCGCCGCCGCTCGGCTGATCCAGCGACCACGCAGCGTTTGCGGCGGATATTCGCTGCCAAGCTCTCCGAGCATGCCTTGCTGGCCCTTGTGCTGCGCGAACCCGATCGCTGGCCGATCCGAATTCCGGTTGAGGCGATTCTCGACTCGACCCGACCGACTGCAGCGCCGCGGATGGAGACGGGCCCGATCATTATGTGCCTGGACACCTCATCGTCCATGGCAGGCGCGGCCGAGCAGGTTGCCAAGGCTGTCGTGCTCGAAGCCATGCGGGTAGCGCGTCAGGGGCGTCGCGGTTGTGTGGTGTACGCATTCGGCGGGCCAGGCGAGGTGCGGCGGACGGTGCTTGATCAGGATGTGGATGGCCTGGTTGCGCTGGCGAGCCTGCTTTCAGAGAGCTTTAACGGTGGCACCGATATCGCTGAACCGATCGATGCGGCGATAGCAGATCTCGGGGAGGCGCAGTGGGCGGGGGCCGACCTGCTGATCGTCTCCGACGGCGAGTTTGGTGTGACCGCTGAGGTGCTGGCCCGGATTGAGGGCGCACGTAAGCATCAACAGCTTCGTGTGCAGGGGATTCTGATCGGCGACCGGGAGACGCTCGGACTACGTGAAATCTGCGACAGCATTTTCTGGGTCTCGGATTGGCGACGGTTTGGCAGCGAACCAGCGCGAGGCGACTCGCCGGTACACGACAGCGCGCTAACCCGGCTGTTTTTCCCGTTAGCATCAATGCGGGCTCCGACCTGACCCTGATGAATGCAAGCGGCAGATCGACGCGTCGCCGCTCCAGGATTCATTGTTCGTACGCAAGCACCGACGTATCATTGCCGATTGATGCCAAAAGCGTGTGTTGTTGGCTTGCCTGCCCCGTTTTTCCATTCGTTACTCATTGCCTCTCGAATGAATGATCAGGAAGATCCCGAGACCATCCGTCGGCGAATTGCCGAGCTTCAACTCGAGCATGAAGGGCTGGACGCCATGATCGACGGGGTCAGCCCGCAAGGCGATTTTGATGATCTGCAGTTGCGCCGCCTGAAGAAGCGTCGCCTGCAGATTCGAGACACCATCACACTGCTGCAGATGCGGCTGGTGCCGGACGTTCCGGCCTGACGTGAGCGATCTTCGAGCGGCTTTCTTCGAGCGGATTGTTGCGGCCTTTCACCAGGATGGCGAGGTAGCCCGGTCGCAACCAGGCTACCGTTTGCGGCCCAGCCAGGTGGCCTTTGCCCAGGCGGTGGGCGCTGCGCTCGAGGCGCGCTCCACGCTGGTGGCCGAAGCGGGAACCGGGATCGGGAAGACCTTTGGCTATCTGGTGCCCGCACTCCTGTCTGGTGGCATGGTGCTGGTGAGCACCGGTACGCGAACGCTTCAGGATCAGCTGTTTCGAAGAGATCTCCCGCGGGTTCGCGATGCGCTTCGGGTGGGGACTCGCGTGGCGCTCCTCAAGGGTCGCGCCAACTACGTCTGCCGCTACCATCTGAGGCGAAATCTTGAAGATGGGCGTTTTGACCGTCGCGAAGACGTGGTCGTGCTTCATCGCATCGATCGGTTCGCTTCGGTGACAACGACGGGTGACCGTAGTGACGCATCCTCCATTCCGGAAGACGCGCCGGCTTGGGCACGCGCCACGTCCACCCGGGAAAACTGTCTCGGGCAGGACTGTCCAGATCTGCGCGAGTGTTTCGTCTTCAAAGCGCGTCAGGCGGCGCAGGAGGCTGATCTGGTGGTGGTCAACCATCATCTGCTCTGCGCCGATCTGGCGTTGCGCGATGAGGGTGTGGCCGATCTGCTGCCCACGGCGCAGGCCATTATTTTTGACGAGGCGCATCAGCTTCCCGATATTGCAAGTCAGTTCTTTGGCCGCTCGGTGAGTAGCCGTCAGCTGGTCGAGTTCGCTCGCGATGCCATGCGCGAGGGCCTGTCCGAAGCGGCGGACGCAGCCGATTGGATAACGCTCAACCGTCGCCTCGAGCAGTGCCTTCGGCAGTGGCGGCTGGCGGTATCGGGAAGTGGTCGACTGGACCGCGACAGGCTGATTGCCAATCATGAATTTGGTGCGGCGACGGTTGACGTCGTGGCAGCTTTGCAGGCGTTTCGTGAACCTCTGCAGGGGGCGGCTGAACGTGGGCTGGAAGTTGCGAGGCTGGCTTCGCGGGCGCTCGACCTGGAGCGTCTGCTTGGCCAATGGCGTGACGGTCTCGTCGGCGCACACGGGATGGCCGAGGGTACGCCGGAGATTGGCGGGTCGGTTCTGTGGGCCGACGTAGGCGTCAGCGCACTGGTCCTGCACGCCACGCCGTTATCGCTTGCCGAGGTATTTGATCGACATCGCCAGGCGATACCCCGCGGATGGGTGTTTGTGTCGGCCACCCTGGCGGTCGACCAGGACTTTAGTCACTTTACCGGGCTTCTCGGACTCAACGAGAGTCGCTGCGAGGCCTGGCCAAGCCCCTTCGATACCCCCCAGCAGGCATTGTTGTACGTGCCCCCCTGCGGCGATCCGGCTGCAGCGGAATTTGCCGACCGGGTAGCCGCTTCGATCACGCCGTTGCTCGAGGCCAATCGGGGGCGCGCATTCATTCTGTGCACCAGCTTGAGAATGGTTGAACAGCTCGCCGAGCGGCTGACACGGCGGGCTCAGTCCTCGAGCACACCTGTTGAGTGGCTGGTTCAGGGGCAGCTGCCGCGAAACGAACTGCTGTCTCGGTTTCGTGAGGCCAGCGCACCTGCGCTGATCGGATCCGCGAGTTTCTGGGAAGGGGTGGATGTGGTCGGTGAACAGTTGTCGCTTGTGGTGATCGACAAACTGCCGTTTGCTCCGCCTGATGATCCAGTGCTCCGAGCACGCGGCGAGGCCCTGCGGCGGCGAGGTGGGGATCCGTTCGGCCTGATTCAGTTGCCCGCGGCGGCGATGGCGCTCAAACAGGGCGCTGGTCGGCTGATTCGCTCTGAGCAGGATCGTGGCCTGCTCGTGATCTGTGACGAGCGCCTGGTGTCAAGAGGGTATGGGCGCAAGCTCAGAGCCAGCCTCCCTGCGATGCCGATCACGCGCAAGCCCGAGGACGCCCTGACCTGGATCAGGCGCGGGCATCAGCCTGCCGTGCCCGTCCGCCCAGACCCCCTGGGTTTAGCGCCAGAAGCGCCACCAGCCAGCGGGTTCGGCCGGGGCGGTTGATGCCGTCTGGGGAAAGGTTTTCTGCAGCACGCGCCGGGTGTCGTCACGCAAGTCGGGCATGCCCAGCTTGTCGTACGCTTCAGTAAGCATGATCAAGGCCTGCTCGGTGGAGCGCGCAGCAGGAAACTGGCGCACGATCGCCTGCGCCCGATTGGCGGCGGCTACGTAAGCGCCGCGGCGGAAGTAGTAGCGGGCGATAGCCAGCTCGCCCGAGGCCATCGCATCAACCAAGTACACCATGCGCTGCTGCGCGTCTGCGGCGTACTGGCTCTGCGGGAACCGGTTGATGAGCGTTCGGAACGAATCGAAGGCGTCTCGGGCGGCGGTGAGATCGCGCTCAGCCAGATCCTGCCGGCCAAGTGCCGCGAACAGACCCTCCTGCTCGTTGAAGTTGACGACGCCCTTCATGTAGAGCGCATAGTCGAGCGCGGGATGACTGGGGTGAAGCTTGATGAAGCGGTCCAGTGCAGCGATGGCGAGTACGCGTTCGTTATTGCGATAATGCGCGTAAGCGATTTGCAGTTGAGCCTGCTCGGCCCAGCGGCCAAACGGGTAACGTGATTCCAGTTTTTCCAGCAGCTTGATGGCCTCAGACCAGCTGCGGCGGTCGAGGTCTTTGCGGGCTTCGCTGTAGAGTCTGTCCGGCGGCCAGCCGACGGTTTCATCGGGTTGCTCAAATGTGCCGCAACCCGACAGCATGAGCATCAGCCCTATACCCAACAGGCGAACGGCGTTAAGGATATGTCGATTCATCCGAACATTATAGCTAACGAAACCGCGCCGGCAGCTGTGTCCGTGACAGGGGGGGCCGATCCACCCGAACGGCTCATGTCGCCCACGGATTCGGGCCCAGGCATCTACGAACTGTCGGCGGCAGGGGCGTACGGCGAACGCCTGGATCGGTTCCTCGCGCGCTCGCTGCCGCAGTATTCCCGATCGCGGTTGCAGCGCTGGATAGAGCTTGGCGCGATCAGCTGGGACGAACGTGTGCTGGGGCGCCGGCACCGGCTGGCCGGAATCGAATCCCTGCTGGTTGAAGTGCAACCTCTTGAGGCCGAGTCTGCGTTTGCGCCGGAAGCGGTTCCGTTCAACCTGACCCACGAAGACGAGACGCTTCTGGTCATTGACAAGCACGCCGGCTTGGTGGTGCACCCTGGTGCTGGCAACTGGCATGGCACCCTGCTAAACGGCCTGCTCCATCGCTTCGCAAGCCAGACTGCTTTACCGCGCGCTGGGATCGTTCATCGGCTGGACAAGGACACAAGCGGCCTCATGGTGGTGGCGCGAACCGAGGCCTCCATGGCCCATCTTGCGGATCAGATTGCGTCGCGCCGAATGGGGCGCCGCTATCTGGCAATGGTGCAGGGCAACGCACCGGATCGGGCAGAGGTTGACGAGCCGATCGGGCGGGATCCCGCGCAGCGAATCCGAATGGCGGTGGTCCGCGGGCACGGCGGTCGCGTGGCGCGCTCGGTGTTCCGAAAGCTGGCCGAGGGGCGCCTAGGCGCCCGCGCGGTGAGCCTGGTCGAGTGTCGGCTTCACACCGGGCGAACTCATCAGATTCGCGTGCATGCGCGCCATCTTGGCGCACCAATCGTGGGAGACGTGCTCTATGGCGGACTGGCTGATTCGTTCGCACCGCGACAGGCGCTCCATGCCTGGCGCCTTGAACTTAAGCATCCGCAGAGCGGCCGGACCCAGATCTGGGCCTCAGCCTGGCCGCACGACCTCCTGGCCTTGGTCGAGTCAGCTGGCATTGATCTGGAAGCGGCCATGCGTCTGGCCGATCGCCCCTTTCATGATGCGGGGGCGCAGTGAGTGTTGTCTTGGTGCCAGCGGGTTGGCCCCTGCCCAGAACGGTATGCGCCGCGGTCACGCCCCGCAGCGGTGGCGTAAGTGGTGGCGCCTGGGGGCTATTCGACGGCCAGACCGGGGGTTTGAATCTGGGCTCGCACTGTGGTGATCACCCCGATGCAGTGATTGAAAATCGTCGCCGGCTGCGCGCTGCGCTGCCTTCAGATCCCCACTGGCTCGAGCAGGTGCACGGTGCGGCAGTTCATCGCGTCATTGCCTCGGTTGAAGGCCCTGAAGATCCGCTCGAGGTCCGCGCGGACGCGTCGGTCACCGATATCCCGGGGCGCGTGCTTGCAGTGCTGAGCGCAGACTGCCTGCCGGTACTGTTGTCTGATTGTTCGGGGCGTCGCATTGGAGCCGCGCATGCAGGTTGGCGGGGCCTTGCGGCAGGGGTTCTTGAAAACACGGTCGCCGCGCTTCGTTCGCTGCCCGGGCAGGACGAATCCCTGAGCGCCTGGCTGGGGCCGGCGATCGGGCCTGCCGCATTCGAGGTGGGCGATGAGGTGAGGCAGGTTTTCGTCGCTGGGGACCCTGCGTCAGCGGTCTGCTTTCGTCCCGCCCCGCAGCCTGGCAAGTGGCTGGCCGACCTGTTTTCGCTCGCGCGGCGGCGCCTTGCGCGGGTGGGCGTGACCGAGGTCGGTGGCGGTGGGCAGTGCACCGTTGCGGACCGCAACCGGTTTTACTCGCACCGGCGTGACAGGGTCACAGGCCGGATGGCCTCGCTGATCTGGATCAACCCTGGATCATGACGGGGGCGGTGGGGCTTCAGACGCCTCGCGCCGCTGGCGATTACGTCGTCGCTGGGGGGTTCCAATGAGGTAGAGGAGAACCGACAGCGGGAAAACACCGTAAAGGAAGAATGTAGCGATACCGGCCACCCACGAAGATTCAGTGAGTGACATCAGTAGTACGACATAAATCCATGCGATCGCAATGATGTACATCGGCGCTCAGTAAGGTCGTGTTTTGAAAAAATAGCAGCGCGGGGGAAAATGCGGCAAAAAAGTGCTCGACGGCAGTTTCTGGGGATATCCATGGCTACAGCCAAGCGTAGCAAGGCTAACATTACAGGCGGTGGGAAACCCGCAGGGCATCAACCGCCTAAGTCCCCGGCGCGGCCCAGGCCAGCCGTGCGGGCGAGAAAGCCTGCAGCAAAGAACGCGCGTGGCGCCGCTGCATCAGGCACCTCAAAGGGTGGCGCTGCGACCGGAAGAGGTGGGGTCGCGCCCAAATCCGAATCCTCTGCGTTTCCGGCCGGGACGCTGCCCGCTGGTCTTCACATTGCGCCCGAGGCCATGTCCGGTTTACAGGCCGACTACCTCGCGCGTCTGACCGACTTGATGTCGTCGTCCAATCCGCCGGCTGCTCCGGATCGGCGGTTCGCCGACGCGAGCTGGCAAACCGGACCTTTTGCCTGGGGCGCGGCGCTTTACTCGCTGAATGCCGAATTTCTGCAGAAGATGGCTGATTCGGTTGAGGGTGAAACAAAGTCCCGAGAGCGGTTGCGGTTTGCCACCCAGCAATGGGTGGACATGATGTCGCCGGCAAATTTTCTTCTCACGAATCCGGAAGCTCAGAAGAAACTCCTCGACACGCGAGGCGAGAGTCTGTGGTCGGGCATCCAGAATATGCTCACGGACCTGCAGAAGGGACACATCTCCCAGACCGATGAGCATGCCTTTGAGTTGGGGCGTAATGTAGCCACCACGCCGGGCTCGGTGGTTTTTCAAAACGATCTCATCCAGTTGATCCA
>SXGR01651650.1_pt1 | contig 13625 bp, 9 predicted proteins | sample 3174711 | NCBI WGS metagenome assembly SXGR01 (sample SAMN11356860, study PRJNA531348) | freshwater metagenome | isolation source: freshwater sample F1-60 | place: China: Fuxian Lake, Yuxi | collected 2017-12-25
CCACCTCCTGGGGGTAGATGTTGACCCCGCCGGAGATGATCCTGAACGACTTTCGGTCGGCGAGATAGAGATAGCCGTCCTCATCGACGTAGCCCAGGTCACCGACCGTCGTCCACGATGGGTGATCGGGGTGCTGCGCCTGCGCGGTCTTCGACGGATCGTTGTGGTACTCGAACGGCCGTCGGTCGCGTTCGAAATAGACGGTGCCGATCTCGCAGGCCGGCAATTCGCTACCAACGTCGTCGCAGATGTGCAGCACACCGAGCACGCTGCGCCCCACCGAACCGGGATGCGCCAGCCAGTTCTCGGAGTCGATGAAGGTCATGCCGTGGGCCTCGGTGGAGCTGTAGTACTCGTAGAGGACCGGCCCCAGCCAGTCGATCATCGCCTGCTTCACGTCGACCGGGCACGGGGCAGCCGCGTGAATGAGGACCCGCAACGTTGACAGGTCGTAGCGGTCGCGAAGCTCTCGATCGAGTTTGAGCAACCGTACGAACATCGTCGGCACCATCTGGGCGGCCGTGACGCGATACTTCTCAATGTTTTTCAGCGCCGATTCGGCATCGAATTTCCGCATCAGCACGACGGTGCCGCCAAGGGCCTGGATCATGCCGCACCACCGCAACGGGGCCGCGTGATAGATCGGGGCCGGCGAGAGATAGATGTCAGAGGAACCCAGCCCGAAGATCCCGCCGGCGATGGCCGCGATCGGATCGCCGGGCTCGTCGACATTTCGTTGCGGCAGAGGGGGTTTGACCCCCTTGGGGAAGCCGGTGGTACCCGACGAGTAGAGCATGACGGCGCCGCAGGGTTGTTCGGTCAACGCCGGCCCGGCCGCAGCCAGGGCATCGTCGTAGCGGGCGAAACCGGGTACCTCGCCGCCGAAGGCCAGCAGCAGCTCGACGGCGTCGAGTTGGCCTGCCACCTCAACGGCCAGATCCCGAAGCGCTGCCGAGACGATCAATGCGCGGGCACCGGAGTCTTTGACGATGTACGCCGCTTCCTTCGGGGTCAGATGGTGATTGATCGCGGTGATGTAGAGCCCGGATCGGAGCGCGGCCCAGTACACGTCGAACACCTGGGCGGCGTTGTCGGACAGGACCGCCACCACGTCCCCGGACCGCAGACCGGCGTCGTGCAGCACCGTGGCCAAGGCCGCGGAATTGTGGTCGAGTTCCCGATACGTCACCGCCTCACCACTGTCGGCGAGGATGACCGCGGGCTTGTCGGGAGTGGTGCGGGCGTGCAGACCGGGGTACATCAGAGGCCCTCCTCGGGGACGTTGGGTTGTTCTCGAATCACAGCAATCGTCCTCACGTCCCCGGCGGCACCAGCATCGACTGCCAGGTTTTCTCAGCGGGCGCGGTGGTGGCCAAGTCCGACTGGGTGTACTGGCGTCCGTCGGGCCCGACGTAACCGCCGGTGGCCGGGTCGTACAACACCCCGGCGATCGGCGGAGGCGGCGGACCCTGAGGCGGGGTGCCCGGCGGCATGTGGGGGACGTCCTGTCCGGTCACCGTGGCGTTCGGGTCACCCTTCCAGTTGTACCCGTCATTGAGCGGAACATAGGGCTCATCTCCTTCACACAGCTTCACCGTCGCCGCCCGTTTTCCGGGCCGGGTCTCGCAGGAGATGTTGCGGGCGCCGCGCACATTGAACGGAGAGTCCTGCGGCACACGGCAATACAGATCGCCCGGCGCGCGCTCCGGATAGTCCTGCAGCGCAGCGCTGCGAGTCTGCTGGGCCGGCAGGAAGCCGGTGGTGCAGGTGGGAGGCAGGTTGAGATTGAGGTTGAAGCTGAGGTAGGCGCCCTTGTAGTCCTGATTGGTGTCGACGTTGGCCAGTATTGCTCCCTGTTCGATGGCCACCAGTTGAGGCAGCATCACCAGCAGCTGTTCGATGTCATTGCGGTAGGTCAGAGCGACCTGCCCGACACTGGCCAGGTTCGCCGTCAGGATCGGCAGGGTGGGTTGCAGCCGCTGCACGAGTTGGCGGGCCTCGCCGAGTGCCGGTCCGCCGTCCTCGAGGATGCCGGTGACGGCGTCATCGTGGTCCTTGAGTTGCCGGGTCACGTCCGCCACCTGCGCGGCCCAGGCGGTGATGGCCTGCGAGGTGCGGGTTTGGGAGTCCATCACCGGTTTGGCATTGTCGATCAGCGCCAGCAGCGGATCAAGGTTCTCGCGGGCGTCCAGCGCCAATGTGGCGGTCCCGTCGACGATGCTCGACAGCTCGGGGCCTAAACCGCCGACGGCCGCGTAGGACTCGTCGATCACCGTCTTGAGGTTGTCGCGCGGTATCGCTTCGAGTCCGGTCCGAACCGAGTCGAGAACGCCGTTGATATCGGTGGGCACCGACGTGTCATCCAGCGCGATGACGTCGCCGTCTTTCAGTGGCGGTGCGGTGTCGTTGCGGGGTAGCAGTTCGACGTACTGCTCGCCGATCGCCGACTGGCTGTGCACCTCGGCTCTGAGGTCGCGGGGGATGTCGATCCCGGAGGTCAACGACAATTCGGCGACCACGCCGGAGTCGGTCAGCCGCACGGCCTGAACGCGGCCGACTTCCGACCCCCGGTAGGTGACGTTGCCTGTTTCGTACAAGCCTCCGGTGCGGGGCAACTCCATCATCACCACGTAGTGGCCGATCCCGAACAGCTTGACCGGCAGCTTCATATAACGCAGACCCATCACGGTTAGCGCGATCAACGCGATCACCGTGAAGATGACCAGCTGGATTCGGGCCTGACGGTTCAGATGCATGTCAGGGCCCCTGATCCCAGCGGTAGGGCGCGGTGAGCGGGTTGGCCGGCGCCGAGGCCCTGCCGTCCAGGCACGGGCTGGGGAACTGTCCGATGGTGCGCCCCCACTGCAGTTCCAGCTGGGTCAGGTTGCACTCCCAGCGGGTTCCGGTGAACAACCCGGCGTCCAGGCGGCTCAAGGTGAGGTCGATGACGGCGGTGAGGTTGGCCGAGTCACCGCGCTGCCACTTGTCGATGTTGGCGTTGGGGAAGGGGTAGGTGGGCAGGACTCCCAGAGAGCGGGTCAGTGCCGGACCGGCATTGGCCAGTGATTCCAGGACCGGGCCGGTCTGCTGAAGTTCGGAGACCAGATTCTCTTTGGTTCGGTTCACGGTGTCGGTGGTCAGGGCACTGAACTTGCTGAGCTGGTCGGCGGCCTCCACGAGGTTGTCCTGCTGGCCGGCCAGCACCGCGAGCGCATCGGGAATCGTCGCCACGGCGCGGTCGAGCACCGGTTGCTGGGCGGCGAACGTCCCGATCAGATTGTTGAAACTCTCTGTTGCCGCGATGATCTCGCCGCTCTGCTCATCGAGGTTCGTCGCGAACTCGTCGGACTGTTCGATCAGGCTGCGCAGGTCCTGCTCCCGTCCGCGGAAGGCGGTGCTCAGCGCTTGGGTGATATCCCCGGCCTGTCCCACGCCGCCACCGTTGAGCACCAGCGACAATGCGGCCAGGGTCTGTTCGGGCGTCGGCGATGCGGCACTGCGTGACAGGGGGATCAGAGCGCCGCTGCCCAGAGTGCCCCGGGCCGGCTCGTCGGTCGGGGGTGCGAGTTCGATGTGCAGGGAGCCGAAGATGGTCGTCAGCCCGATTTTCGCGGTGGCGTTGGCGGGCAGTCGGACATCCCCGTTGAGCTTCATGGTCACCAGCGCGTGGCTTCCTTCGAGCTGGATCTTCGAGACGTGTCCGACGGTCACGTCGCCCACCCGCACCCGCGAATTGGGTTGAATGTTGCTGACATCGGGCATCTGCGCCCGGATCTCGAAGGCTCCCGGGCCGTTGCCCTCGGTGCCGGGCAGTGGCAGCGAGTTCAGCCCCTGCCAGTCGCTGCACCCCGTCACTGTGGCTACCAGGACCGCCGCCACCGCACCGGCCGCGAGCCGTTGCCGCCAGGTGCGTCTCATCGGCCACCTCCGTCCATCAGGCCGGCCAGCCCGGCCGACGGGTCGGTCGGCACCGCGACCGGCCCGGGTGTCTCGGCGGCGAGTGACGGTGGCGCCGAGACCGGCTGGGGCGCCGATTCCGGTTGCGGTGGAACGAAATCAGGCCGCATCCAGTCCTCGCTGTAGGTGACTTCGTTGGGTCTGGCCTGGGCGCCGACGAACAGGTTCTCGCCCAGCGGGGGGAAGTTGTACTGCCGGTTCTTGACGATGGGTGCCAGATACTGGACGCACAGCTTGGAGGCCTGCTCAGCGCCCATCCGCGATGCGGCCTCGATCGCACCGCACAGGAAGGAGAGCGGGTTGGCGAAGTTGTTGACCTGGAGCGCCCCGGTCAGGGACCCGTTGGCCGGCTCGTAGATGTTGTTGAAGTTCACGGCGACATTGGGGGCGACATGCAGGAACTGTTTGATGTCATCGAGGCTTCCCGCGACCGCGTTGCTGATCGAGGTGAGTTTGTCGGATGCGGTGCCGATCGGTTCGCGGTTCTCGGCGACGAAACTCTGGACGTCCCCGATGACTGAGTTGAGGTCCTCGACGGCGCGGCCGACCTTGTTCGGATCGTCGGCCAGCAGCCCGGACACCTGGGCGAGGTTGACGTTGAGTTGGGCGAGCAGATCACTGCTGTCTCGGAGCCCCGACACCAGAGTCGACAGATTCTTGATGGTTCCGAAGACGTCGCTGCTGTGGTCGTTGAGGACCGAGATCGTCTTCGACAGCTTGACGATGGTGGCGCGGATATCGGCGCCCTGTCCGGCGAGGTTGCCGGCCGCCGAGTTGATCGCGGCGCCCAGCGAGCTGACCCCGCCGGGCTTGGTCGGCTGCAACAGGTCGGTCAATCGCTCGAGTTGGGTGCGAATGTCGTCCCATTCGACCGGTACCGCAGTGCGGTCCTGACCGATGACCGCCCCGTCGGCCATCGTCGGGCCGCCGGAGTAGGGCGGTGTGAGCTGGATGGCGCGACCGGTCACCAGTTGCGGGGAGAGGATGACGGCGTTGGCCTGCTCGGGCACCTTGTACTTGCGGTCGAACCAGAACGTGATCTTGCTCCGCAACGGCTCGGGCTGGATCGTGACGACCTTGCCGACGCTGACCCCCCGGATGCGGACGTCGTCGCCGACGAACAGTCCCGTGCTGTTATCGAAGTATCCGACCACGGTGGTGTGCGAGGACCGCTCCGCCAGGGTGCGCATCGACAGCAGACCGCCCACGAGCAGCACGGCCAGCGCCACCACGAGCAGGACCCGGGGTTGACGGAGGCGGGCGATCATGGGTTCCCTGCCTGCGGAGCGGGTTCGCCGGGGGCCGGCACGTACACCGGCGAGGGCGAGGGCAACGGGGTGGACGCCTGGCCCGGCGAGGGCACCGGCGGGCCGGGCGGCGGGCCCCCGGGTGCCGGCGCCGGGGGTTCGGGCCGGTAGGGATAGCGGCCCGGGTATTGCGCGGGCAGGTGCGGGTCGGCGTTTCCGGTGATCGCGTCCGGCAGCGTCAACCGGGGATCGCCGCCCTGGCCGGTGCGGGGATAGGGCACGGGCAGCGGCGGGGTTCCCGGCTGGCCGGTCTGCGGGTCGGCAAGCTGCGAGGGCAGCATCGTGGCGGGATCGAGCCCGAGGTCGGAGAAGGCCGCGTCGACAAACGGCTGGACGAATTGTCCGGGCAGCAGGTTGACCACGTAGGCCTTGAAGAACGGGCCCGAGGCGACCGTCTCCCCCATCGCCATCGCGTAGTTGTTCAAACCTTTGATGGCTTCCTGGACACGTTCCTTGCGGCTATCCACCAGTGCCAGAACGCCATTGAGCTTGTCCAGTGTCGGCTTGAGCTGCTGGCGGTTCTCGGAGATGAACAGTTTCAACTGGGTGGCGACCGCCGAGATGTTTCCGGTGATCTCGTCGAGTGCGGCACTCTGGGTCTGCAGCGCCACCAGCAGGGCGTTGGTGTCACGGACCAGGGTGACGATGCGGTCGGTGCGTTGGGCCAGCACACCGGTCGCTTTCGCGGCGTTGTCGAGCAGGGTGCGGAGCTGGGCATCGCGGGCGTTCAGGGTGTCGGCGAAACGGGCAACGCCCTGCACGGCGCTACGCAATTGCGGCGGGGTGTCGGCGAAGGTCTGCGCGAGTGCCGCCAGCGAGTCCGACAGCTGGTTGGTGTTGACGCCGCTGATCGTCGTGGCCAACTCCCCCAGCGCATCCGGGAGTTGGTAGGGCGACTGGGTGCGATCCATCGGGATGGGACCGCTGAGCTGTCCCTCGCCGTTCGGCAGGACATCGAGTTCCTTGGTGCCCAGCAGACCCTTGGTCCTGATCGCAGCCTGGGTGCTCCGGCCGAGTTGGATGTTCTTCGGCACGGTGAAGGTGACCAGCACTCCGGTGTCATCGAGAGAGATGTCGGAGACCTTGCCGACCGGGTACCCCGACACCTGCACGATCGCACCCTCGAACAACCCACCGGCGTCGGCGAAATAGGCGGTATAGCTTTTGTTCTGGTTGAGGAACGGCAACTTCTGATTTCCCAGCGCCGCCGCCACCAACCCGACGAGCAGGGCGATGCCAAGGGCACCGAGCACCACGGGGTTTCGCTCCGAGAAGCTCTTTGCCATCCTCACTTCGGCGCGCACCGCCCGGAGCTCTGACCGGCGACCTTGACGAACACCGGCTGCCCGCCCTTGCCGTTCAGCTTGAGCACGACGTCGCAGAAGTAGAAACTGAAGTAGTCGCCGTAGATACCCTGCCGGCCGAGCATCTTGTACTTCTCGGGCAGGGTTTCCAGCAGGTTGTCCAGGTAGTCCCGGTCGGCAAGCACGGCGTCACTCACCCGGCCGGTTTCGGTGATCACCTTCTTCGCCGGCTCCTGTGCCTGGGCGAGCAGGTCGGCGACGGTTCCCGCGGCGGCGTTGGTGTAGGCAACCGCGTTGGTGATGTCGGTCCTGCGCTCGGCCAGTCCACCGACCAGTTCCGACAGCGACGTCACCGCCTTGTCGAGCTGATCGCTTTGGCCGCCCAGCGTGCCCAGCAGCACATTGAGGTTGTCCACGACCTGCCCGATCAGAACATCGCGGTCGGCCAAGGTGTTGCTCACCGACGCGGCGCGGCTCAGGAATGAGGCGATCGTGGGACCTTCACCTCCGAACGCCCCGAGGAGCTGACCACTGAGGTCGTTGACCTGGTCGGGTTCCAGGGCACGGAACAGCGGGCGGAATCCCCCGGTGACCGAATCCAGGTCGAGGGCCGGTTGGGTGCGATCGCGGGGGATGGTGTGGCCCGGTTGGAGGACCGTGGTGGCGCCCGGGCCCTCGACCAACGCCATGAATCGGCCGCCGATCAGATCGTCGTAGCGAACTTCGGCGCGGGTCCCTTCGGTCAGCACCGCGGCCGGATCAGCGGTGAACTCCACCCGCACGGTGGCGTCGTCCTGCACTGTAATGCGCTTCACCTGGCCGACTTCCACGCCGGCAACGCGAACCATGTTGCCTTCCCGTAGTCCGGAGACGTCGGTGAACTCAGCGGCGTAGGGCTTGGCGTCGCCGGAGAAGCGGGCCTGACCGAAGACGATCATGACGATGCCTAGGGCCAGGGCGCAGACGGTGAGGAAAAGCCCCAGGCGCACGACGACGCCGGTCATCTTGAGGTTCACGGCGGGGTCCCCCCGCCGTCGGCAGCGCCCGCCGGGGGCACGCCCGGCCACAGCGGCTGGCCGCCGGGCCCGTAGAGCGCGGCGCCGTACGGCGGCGAGCCCGGATAGGGTTCGGGACCCACGGCCGGACCGGGCAGGCACTGGCGGATGCTGGGCTCCTGCGGGATCGCCCGCGTAACCGGAAAGTAATTCGCCCAGCACGGATGACCGATGCCCGGGTTGGGTCGGATGTCGAGTCCGGTTCCCCAGCCGGTATTGGTGATCAGCTGGCGTACCGGGAAGTTCTTGGTGGCGTCGGGAAGCGATCCGCAGCCGGGCTTGCCGCCCGGACCTCCTTTGGCGGCGACGATCGGCAGGTTGTCGGGAAAGACGTAGGGATCGTTGCCCGGCAACAGAGCGACGTCGACGACGAAAGTTCTGCCGTCACCACCGAAGACCGGGTCGGAATGGTCGACGATCCATTGGGCGCCCTGCAACATGCACGTGTACGAGGGGCTGTAGGTCTGCAGCAGGTTCGTCGTCGGCTCCAGGCTGTTGATCGCCGACACCAGGGAGTCTTTGCTGGTCCCGAGCAGGGTGGTCCCTTCCCGGGAGAGCCCGATGGTGTTGACCAGCACAGCGTCGAGCTCATTGTGGTGGTTCACGACTGTGGCGCTGGTGGTGGTTACCGAGTCAAGGATGGTCACGATGTCCTGTGCCGCGGCGCCGTAGGTGTCGCTGAGGCTCGTGAAGGAACGGACGTCCTCGCGGAACACGTCGTTGCGGTCGTTGAGAGCGGTCACGACGTCGTTCAGTGCGGTGGCGGCTTCCCCGATCCGCTCGCCGCGACCCCGTACCGCCTCGGCGACCGCTGTCAGGACCGCGTTGAGCTTCATCGGGTCGACCATCTTGAGGACGTCGACGACGTTCTCGAAGACGGTGTTGACTTCGGTGGTCACGTTCGAGGCCTGCAGCACCGTACCGGCACGAAGACGTTCGGCGTCGGGACGTTCCGGATACACCAGCTCGACGAATTTCGCGCCGAAAACAGTCGTCACGTTGATGCGGGCCCCGACGTTGGCGGGGATGTACCGCACCTGGTCGGTGTCGATGTCGAGCAGCAGCCGGGCAGCGCCCTGTCCGCCTTCGATATCGCGGACGCGGCCGATGTCGACTCCGCGCATCTTGACCTTGGCGCCCGTCTCGAGCACCAGACCACTGCGCTCGGAGTTCAGCGTCACCGGCACCGCGGAGCGAAACGTGCCGAGGAATGACGTCGCGGTGACAAAGACCAGCACCGCGATCAGGGCGATCAGGAACAGTGGCCACCACGGGGTGGCAATACGGTGCTCGCCGCGTCGAGGTTGCATGCGGCTATCCGGCGAGGCGGAAGTTGCCGGACTGACCGTAGACGGCGAGGGTGACGGCCATGAGGACGAAGGCTCCGACCACCATGGAGGCGCGAACCGCGCGGCCGACGGCTTCCCCCACCCCGGCGGGACCGCCGGAGGCGGTGTAGCCGTAGTAGGTGGAGACCAGCATGACCACGACGATCATCACGATGGTCTGGAAGAACGACCAGGCCAGGTCGGTGGTGTTCAGGAAGGTGTCGAAGTAGTGGTCATAGACCCCGGTGGGTTGCCCGTAGATCCAGGTGGTTCCCACCCGGGCGGCCAGGAATCCCATGATCAGGGCGATCGCGTACAGGGGAATGACGACGATGGTCCCGGCCAGTACACGTGTGGCCGCCAGATAGGTGACGCTGCGGATACCGATGACTTCCAGGGCGTCGACCTCTTCGTTGATCCGCATCGCGCCCATCTGGGCGGTGGCGCCGGCCCCCACCGTGGCGGTCAGCGTGACCTGCGCGGTCCCGGGAACGATGAGCCGCGGGATGAAGAAGGCCGATGCGAATCCGGTGAACGCCTCCACACCCACCGCCTGGAACTGGGTGTAGCCCTGGGCGGCAACCACCGCGCCGGTGCTGATGGTCATGAAGCCGACGATCACCACCGTGCCACCAATCGTCGCCAATGCCCCTGTGCCCAAACCCATTTGGGCGATCAGCCGCAGAACTTCGGTCCGATAGTGGATGGCGGCATCCGGGATCGCGGCCAGGGTCATGAAGTAGAACCGCGTCTGCTCCCCGATCCGCAGCCACTCCGCGACCAGCTTCGCCTTCATGCGCGCCAAGCCCGTACGCGGTTGCGCGGTAACGGCTCTGGTCGTCTCGGTCATATCGTCGGCTCCGGTCTCATTTAAGGGTGAACTGGACGCCGACGGCGGTGACGATGATGTTGATGGTGAACAGCACCATGAACGAAAAGACCACCGTCTCGTTGACGGCGTTTCCCACACCGGCCGGCCCGCCGCCCACCGATATGCCCTTGTAGCAGGCGATCAGCCCCGCGGCCAAGCCGAACAGGAAGGCCTTGACCAGCGAGACGATCACGTCGCCAAGACCGGTGACGACGGTCATGCCCGCCACGAACACCCCGGCCGAGACGTGCAGGGCGTACACGCAGAACACGAACGAGGCGATCATTCCGACCAGGACGACCAGACCCATCAGCGCGACCGAGACCGTCGTGGCGGCCAGCACACGCGGAATGACCAGCGCCTGAATGGGGTCGATACCCATCACCCGTTGGGCGTCGATCTCCTCGCGAATCGTCCGGGCACCCAGATCAGCACACATCGCGGTGGCGCTCGCGCCGGCCGTCACCAGGACGGTCACCAGAGGGCCGATCTGGTTGACATTGAAAAACGCCGCCCCGGCGCCGGAGAAATCGGCTGCCCCGAACTCACTGAGCAGGATGTTGAAGATGAACGTGTTGATCAGGGAGTAGGGAATGATCATCAGCACCGCCGGCAGCAGCGACACCCGGGCGACGAACAACGACTGGGACAAATACTCCCGCCACGCCAACCGAGTCGTGAAGATTCCGACGAAGACGTCCAGGGACATCCCGATGAAGTAACCGACCGAGCGCACCGGCCGGATCAGAGGTTCGGCGTAGGCGGGCAGGGACATCACCATGGATCAACGGTCCTGCCGAATACCGATCTGCACCGGACAGCATGTGGCGAGCACGGCAAGTGACACCCCATGCGCGCTCCAGCCGTAGTCGTTGACAGTGGTCGTTAATGCAAACATCCCCCCGAGGGGGTCGGTTAGAGGCCTAAAGGGGGTGTTTCCTCGGCCGAACGGGGTAGAGCGGCCGCCCGGGATGCTCCGCGTATGACCAAGAGGAGCTATAGGTACCGCCCGTTCGAGCGATGGTGCGCGCCGGTCCAGAACCGTTTGACTGGACACCGGGATCGAACCGAAGGGCGACGTGAGTGACGTGAGTACCGACACCAAGCACTACCAGATGTTCATCAACGGCAAGCATGTCGACGCAGCGGAGTCCGACGGGATCTACGACCCGGCGACTGAGCAGCTGTACGCCACGATCGCCCGCGGCACGGTCGAGGACGCCGATACCGCCGTCGCCGCTGCACGCGCGGCCTTCGAGTCGGGCTCCTGGTCGCGTCGTGATCCCGCGGACAGGTCTGCAGTGATGGTCGACATCGCGAACCGGCTCGGCGAGGAGATGGACGATCTCATCGAGCTGGAGATCCACGCCAACGGGGCAACCGTGCGCCAGGCCACCGGCTTCCACGTCGGATACGCGTCACCGCATTTCATGTATTTCGCCGAGCTGGCCGGCTCGTTTCAGTGGGAACGGCAGGTCCCCACCTCGGCCTACCCGACGCTGTCGACCAACATCGTCCGCCACGAGCCCCTCGGGGTCTGCGCGGCCATCGTGCCCTGGAACTTCCCGCTGCTGCTGGGCATCTGGAAGATCGCCCCCGCCCTGGCCGCCGGCAATTCGGTGGTGATCAAACCCGACGAGAAGGCGCCGCTGACGTTGCTGCGCCTCTGTGAGATCGCCCATGAGTGCGGCGTTCCCGACGGGGTGATCAACATCGTCACCGGCCCGGGGCCCACCGTGGGCGCGAGGCTGGCCGAGCACCCGGATGTCGACAAAGTCGCCTTCACCGGCTCGACCCAGGTTGGACGCGAAATCATGCGGCTGGCCTCGGCCACGGTCAAGCGGGTCTCCCTCGAACTGGGCGGCAAGGGTGCCCAGATCATGCTCGACGACGCCGATCTCGACGTTGCCGTCGACGGGGCACTCTTCGGCTGCATGCTCTACTCGGGACAGATCTGCGAGTCCGGCACCCGCCTGCTGGTGCCCGACGATATGTACGACCTCGTGGTGGATCGCCTGGTGGACCGCGCGTCCGCACTGAAGCTCGGTGACCCGACCGATTTCGACACCGATGTCGGGCCGGTGATATCGGCCAGGCAGCGCGATCGCGTGCTCGGTTTCATCGACAGCGCCCGGCAGGACGGCGCCAAGGTGGTCCTGGGCGGCGGCAAGCCCGCCGGCGCACGGTTCGCGTCGGGCCACTGGATCGAGCCGACCATCATCGCCGAGGTCACCAACGATATGGAGGTGGCGCGCGAGGAGATCTTCGGGCCGGTTCTGTGCGTCCTGCGCTACTCCGATGCCAATGATGCGGTGCAGCAGGCCAACGACTCTCCCTACGGGCTCAGCGCCGGGGTGTGGAGCACCGATTACGAGCGCGCCGTCGAGATCGCCGCACAGCTGCGTGCGGGCACCGTCTGGATCAACAACTGGCACCAGATCAACCCCGCGCTGCCATTCGGCGGCTACAAGCAGAGCGGTCTGGGCCGCGAGCTCGGCCAGCACTCTCTTGATGAGTACACCGAGACCAAACACGTTCACGTCGACCTCACCCAAAAGCTGGAGCGCCACATCTTCGATGCCCTGCTCTCCGAGCCACCGACGAAGGGGCTGCCCTCGAACACTTGAGCGCTATCCCCAATGGGAGATGCACTTGTCTCATGTGGCGGATCGCCAACGACTGCGTGGGCTGGCAGCGTCGGTACCCATGAGCAGTGTCGCCGCCCAGCACCCCTCGATCATCACCGACCCCGAATTGGATCTGTCGGCCCGGTCGTTCTGGGCCCAGGACTTCGAGCAGCGCGAGAAGGCGTTCGCCCGGTTGCGTCAGGAACACCCGGTCGCCTATCACCGGCCCTACGAGTCGACGCTGCTACCCCCAGAGGACGACACCCCCGGATTCTGGTCGGTGACGACGCACAAGGACTGTCGCTACGTCTCACGCACACCGAAGCAGTTCTGTTCGGGTCGTGGCGTGCTGATGGAGGACATGCCGGAGATCGTCATCAACGCCACCGCGTCATTCCTGGTCCTCGACGGCGAGGACCATCGCAAAATCCGTGGTGTCGTCGAGCAGGCGTTCAGCCCCCGCAACGTCCGCAAGCTCACGGAGTGGATTGACCAGCACGCGCGGGACCGCCTCGACGAGATCATCGATCGGGGCGAAGGGAATTTCTCGGACATCTACGCCAAATACGTGCCTGGACGGATCTTCGCGCACTTCTTCGGTGTCGACCGGGACAGCGAAGAGCAGCACATCCTCATGGATGCCGCCGAAAAAATGCTGGCGTGGGACGACCCCCGCATGGCGCTGGGCCGAGACGCGATCACCACCCACGCCGAGGAAGCCGAGCGCATTCAGGAAGTGGCGCTCGCCGAGGCCGAACGCCGCCGCAAAGACCCGAAGGACGACCTCGTCACCTGGATCGTCAACGCCGAGTTCGAGGGGCAGAAGCTCGAGGAGTGGGAGATCGCGTCGTTCTTCTCGCTGCTGGGCTCGGCGGCCAACGACACCACGCGGCATTCGATCGCCCACGCGGTACGACTGTTCTCCGAGAACCCCGACCAGCGCGCGCTGCTGCTCGAGGATCTCCCGGGCCGCGTCGGCATGGCCGCCGAAGAGGTGCTGCGTTTCGCCAGCCCCGTCATGCACTTCCGCCGTACCGCCACCCGGGACGTCGTCATCGGCGACAAGGAGATCAAAGAGGGCGAGCACGTGGTCATGTGGTACTGCTCGGCCAACCGCGACCCGGAGGCGTTCGACAAACCGGAGAAGTTCGACATCCTGCGCAGCCCCAACGATCA
>SXGR01113155.1_pt1 | contig 13620 bp, 14 predicted proteins | sample 3174711 | NCBI WGS metagenome assembly SXGR01 (sample SAMN11356860, study PRJNA531348) | freshwater metagenome | isolation source: freshwater sample F1-60 | place: China: Fuxian Lake, Yuxi | collected 2017-12-25
CCGGAGCGAACTGGGAGGCGTGGCCGACGACCTCCTGCCCCTGCTCGATCCCGACGAAGATGCTGAGGAGCTCTCCGCGATCCTCAGGGATGCCTCGGTCGTGTTCCTCTACCGAGTGCTCTTCGAGACGAGGGATGCTCCGCTGACCGAAGTGGAACTCATCAAGCGGTTCGAAGAGGACAACGACCCTCAGAGCCAACTGGGGCGGCGAAAGCGCGACATCTACGACCACTTCAAGGTCGAGAAGGTCTGGGAGAAGGGCGACCGCAAGCCGCGCTATGTCCTGACCGGGCGCCTCCCTGAGCCACGGAAGAAGAAGCAGACCATCTCGGCGCGGGTGAGGGCGGAAGTCCTGCGTCTTGGGCGATGCGCGATGTGCGGCGCCTCGCCCAGGACGGAGGATGTCCGGTTGGAGGTTGATCACAAGATCCCGATGGATTGGGGTGGCGCTCCGACGGACATCGAGAACCTCCAACCGCTCTGCGTCGCCTGTAACCGCGGGAAGAAGGCTTACTTCGCGACCCTCGACGAGTTCGGCGAGGAGATTGCCGCCGCGTGTGCGCATCCCGAGGTTCATAGGCGGCTCGGGGAGATGCTGATGTCGGTCTCGCCGGGCGAGATCCGCTCCGACATCTTGGAGCTGGTCGCGAATGCCGGCGACCCGCAGGAGGACTGGCAGAAGCGGCTCCGGGAACTACGCGAGATTGGCTGGGACTACGAGGTGCGGAAGCAGAAGGACGAATCCGGTCGCGTTCGCTCCTACTACCGGCTCACGAAGAGCGCGCCGTGGCCGCAGGGTTCAATCTCCGCCGCCATCAGAGCGACGGAGAGGGCGAAGAAGGCGGCTCGCTAGGTCTCGTCGGGCATCCATCGCCCGACGTCAGCACGAGCCCGGGCGATGGCCTGATCTGGATCCTCGGATGCGTGGTTGCTCCACTCCTCGATCTCATGGGCGTAGTAGCGCAGGAAGGTCTCCACGCTGTCGCCGGCCTGCTTGGCCGTCGTGGCGGCATCGCGGCCGGCGTGAAGTTGGAGCGAAGCCCATGAGTGACGGAGGGAGTAGGGCCGGACGCGGCCGAGCCCTGCGGCTTCCGCCGCCGGCTGGAACACGCGGCGGCGCCAGTTGCGGTAGGCGCTCTCCGACCACGGCTGGCCGTCGCCAGCCGCGAAGAGATAGCCCTCGGGCGGGATCGAACGAGTGGCGGCCCACGCTGCCACCATCTCAGGAAGACCTCCCAGCGCGGCCGTCACACGCACCACACCTGTCTTCGTGCCCTTCTCCTCGCCTAGGGCTATCGCCCGCTCGACATGGATGGTGTTCTTCTCCACATCGCACGGCCGAAGCGCGAGCGCCTCGCCCGGACGCAGCCCGGCGTAGGCCATGAGCGACACGAGGAGCGCATCGCGCTCACGCTCGGGACCAGCCGCACGGAGAACGGCCACGATGCGCTCGATCTGCTCGGGGGCGAGTGCCCTAGGCGGCCGCTCCTGCGCCCGCCTGGGGCCTGAGCCACGGCGGGCGTTCTGGCGCACAGCAAGAACAGGGTTGGCCGCGATGTAGCCCCCTCCGCGGCATATCCAAGGCAACTGGACAACACCCGCAGCGCCTTCGGGCGCATGGGGTCCCCAGTCGCTCCGGCGAGGTGGCGATCGAAGTCCCGAACAGCCATGGTCGAGATGTCGCGGATCCGCCTCTCACCGAGGTAGGGCGCGATGTGCCGGTTCCACGCCCGCCGGTAGAAGACCTGGGTGTTCCCTGCGAGCTCAGCGACGACCTCTGGGAACCAGTGATCCTCAGCGAAGGCGGAGAGCGTTTGGCGCGGGGCCGAGCGCAGACGACCCCCGGACTTCAACAGCTGGATCTCCGCTTGGAAGGCACGAGCGTCGCCGAGACGATCGAAGGTTTTCGAGCGGTGCTGCCCGCCTTGGAGCCAGCGGACGCGCCACTTGTCGGGGCCTCGGCGTTCGATGCTCATTGGCTGGGCAACCTCTGGGTAATCGCGCTTTCCCCAGAAACCCTATCGCGACGAGTGAGCCCGAAAAAGAAAAGCCCCCAGTGCGGGGGCTTTGAGAGCCGACGAGCGGATTCGAACCGCTGACCCCTTCATTACGAGTGAAGTGCTCTACCAGCTGAGCTACGTCGGCGAAGCGGAGAAAAGTCTACTGCACCGAGGTGGGGCTAAGAATCGTGCCGAGGTCGCTCCCGCACAGTCCTCTTACTCCTCGAAAGGATCTCCTTATGATCAAGTTGCTGATGCAGTCAATTGCCGCCGGCTCCGTGCTGGTCGGCTGCGCTGGTATCGCCAGATGAACAGGCCCTACGCCTAGGCGCAGGCGTAGACGACGGGAGAGATGCCGCCGTTTCCAACCATCGGGGCGACAATCACCCCGCCGCTCATTCACTCAGTAGGGTGACCGCCGGGAGGCTTCTCCTGCGAGCGCAGAACGCATCGGTCTGCTCGTTCACCTGCTGGGGGCCTTCGCGTTCGTCGGTGGCATCATCACAGCGGGCTCCGCATTCGAGGTGGCACAGCGACGACGGTCGGCGTTGGAGATTCGAGCGGTGCTCCAGGTGTCGCGGGTTGGCGCCATCGTCGCGCTCTTCGGTGGGGTGGTTCTGCTGGTTGGCGGATTCTGGCTCGCCGGTCATCTGGGCGTGTTCCGCACCCGCTGGCTTCAGGCGACGGTGCTCGCGTTCCTTCTGTCGTTCCTGCTCGGGATAGTGGGTGGGGGACGGCCGCGGAAGGCGCGCGAGTTGACGACCAGCATCGCCTCGGGCGCCGAGGGAGATGTCGACACGATGCGCGCGCTGCTCAATGACCACGCCGCGCTGTTCGTCAACTACCTGTCGGCCGCGCTGTCACTCGTCGTGCTCGTGCGAATGGTCTGGCAGCCCAACTTCTAAGCAGCGAAGCGCCCTGGTGCCTCGCGGGGGAGTCGGGTACCCCTGCGGATCATCGCGATGCGGTCGAAGAGCGCCTCCACCCAGAGATCGGCGAGCGGGTTCAGCGCGAGCCCCGACCGGGTGCGCTGCACCTCGCCGAGGCAGTCCTCGATCTCGATACGTCGTTCGGGATGCGCAACCGCAGAGAGCCGTTCGGACAGCTCGTCGTGGCGCACGGCGGCGGTTGTACCTGAGGCTACGGCGAGGGCATCGGCAAACACCGCGGTCATGCCGTCGAGCACGTGCTTCCAGCCCTCTGTGATGAGGCCGCGAAGCTCCCGCTTGGCCTGATCTTCAGCCTTTTTCGCCGCGGTCTTGCCGCCGCGCTTCCCGTCCAGTTCAGCTGCAACCACCCGTAGCTGCACTAACTCGGGCGATGGGTGCTCGGCTGCAGCCTCGTCCATGGCCCGCTTGATGTCGTACATCAACTCGGGTCCGCCTCCGGCAGATTCAAGCGCCGAGATCCCGAGCCCACCACCCAGCATTCGCAGTCGTCGCTCAAAGGGTCCCACCTGAAGCGCGAGCAGCCCGTCGGCACGTGCACGCGCACGCGCGTCGGCGGGCGGGTCGCCTCGGCGCTCAAGTTCTTCGGCAATCACCTGCCACCCGGGCGACCTGAACGGCACCGGCATGCATCGAGACCGGATTGTGGGCAGCAGGTCGGATGGGTGATCGGTAATGAGAATGATGTGCGACAACGGGGGTGGCTCCTCGAGGATCTTGAGGATCCGAGCGGCACCATCCTGCGATCGCAGCCGCTCGGCGCCGTCAATGATCATCACCCTGCGCGCGCCAACCACCGGACGAGCCGATAGGGCCTGAAGTGCGGGCTCCAATTCTTCGGCGATTCGAATGGTGGTGCCACTGGCGGTCACGGTTTCGATGTCGAGTGACTGGTCATCCGGGTCGTGCGGAGTTCCGGGTTCCACGATTGCCCAGGCGAAGGCGCGCGCGGCACGGTGCTTGCCCGCCCCCGCCGGCCCATGCAGCAGCAGTTGCTGGGGGGGAGAGGGGCGATCAACTGCCGCAGAGAGCACTCGCTCGGCCAGGGGCTGGCCCGGAATGGGAATGCTGCTCACAGCCCGCCGATGACCGCGGCCAGCACGTGCGTGTGAACCTCGTCGAGCGATCCGGCCCCGGGAACGAGCGCAATCCGCTCAGGAAACAACCGGGCCACCTCGCGGTAGCCAGCCGCAACTGCCTCCTGCAGTGCTTCGCCCTCGTCCTCAATACGGTCGACGCTGCCCCGTCCCGCGCGGCGGTCGGCAGCAGTTCCGGGCGCGATGTCAATGATGATGGTGAGGTCGGGCATGCAATCCTCGATGGCTGGGGCATTGACCTGCGCAACGCGGTCGATTCCAAGGCCGCGGGCAGTGCCCTGGTAGGCCAGCGACGAGTCGAGGAAGCGATCCGCCACAACCCAGTTACCCGCCTCGAGCGCGGGGCGGATGACGTCGGCAACAAGTTGGGCCCGAGCGGCAGCAAAGAGCAGTGCCTCAGCCCAGGGGCTCATGGCGTCGGGCCCGAGCACCACATCGCGAATGGCCTCACCCAGAGGCGTTCCGCCGGGCTCGCGCACAGCGATCACCTCGTGCCCACGATCCCGAAGGGCATCGGCCAGCATCGACGCCTGAGTGCTTTTGCCCGATCCGTCGACGCCCTCAAGCGAGATGAAGCGCCCACTCACAACACGGCTCCAGTGCTGGCGAGCACCACCAGAACGGCGATTATCACGCAGATGGCGATGCCAAATAGTCGGCCTGCCCCGGTCGCAGGGCGCATCTGCGGTGGAGGTGGCATCCCTTCTGAGAGTCGTGCGAGCACCTCGGGCAGGAGCCCGGAGTCTGAGATGGTCATCCGCGTGCCTTGCGCGCGGGGCAGTGGGCCGCCATGCTGCCGCGCAATCGGTGGTCGACGAAAGACATCTCGGTGACGCAACGTGTGATTGCCATAACAGGGCGAGGCTAGCAGTGGCGACCACCGGATCGGTCATCGTCACAGGCGGAGCTGGATTCATTGGATCCACGCTCGCCGACGCGCTTGTTGCGAGTGGCCGTGAGGTGCACGTCATCGACAATCTCGCCACTGGTCACCGCGAGAATCTGCCCCCAGCCGCCATCTTTCACGAGGTGGACATCCGCGACGCACCGGCCGTGGCGCAGGTTGCGAATGAGAGCGGCGCGGTTGCCATCTTCCATATGGCCGCGCAGGCAGATGTGCGAAAGGCCATCGAGAATCCGGCGTTCGATGCCGACGTGAACATCGGCGGCACCCTTTCCGTACTTGAGGCCGCGCGCATCAACGGCGCACGGGTCATGTTTGCGGCCACAGGGGGTGGGGCATACGGTGAGTACGACGGCCTTCCGATTCCTACCCCTGAGACGGCCGATCCCCGGCCCATGTCCCACTATGGACAGAGCAAGCTCAGCGGCGAGGCGTACTGCGCGCTGTACGGGCGCCTCTACGGCATCCCGACTGTGCGCTTGCGGCTCGGCAATGTGTATGGCCCGCGGCAGGACCCGCACGGCGAGGCGGGTGTCGTGGCCATCTTCTCGGGCAAGCTCATCGACGGCGAGCCGACGAAGGTGTTCGGCGATGGCCTGCAGACCCGGGACTACGTGTACGTCGATGACGTCGTGGACGCCTTCTTGCGCGCCGAGGCCGGGACGCCCGACATCACCCTCAACATCGGTACGGGGCGCGAGGTATCAGTGCTCGATCTCGTGCGAATTCTCGGCGGGGGCGAGGCGGTGCATGCGCCTGCCCGCACCGGTGAGGTGCAGCGCAGCGCACTCGATGCCGCACTGGCCGCGACGGTTCTCGGATGGACCCCCACCGTGGTGGTGGAGGTGGGGGTTCCCCTCACTCATGCCGCGCTCGCCGCCGCCCGGGGCATCTAGGCCGGCTCGAACCCGCCTCGAGGCACCGGCACCATGCGGGGTGAGCGAACTGGTTCGCCCGCGACAATTCGGGATGGGCCAGTCTCAACCATCCACATCAGTTCGGCACGTGTGCGCCTCAGCACGTGCTCCGATGCAAGTAGGCCGGCCTCGAGCCCGAGCGGGTAGGGCCTATCCCAGTGCGCGCCCGACGCCAGCACGTTGGCCATTCCCGCCCGAAGCAGCCCGTAGACAGATCGTTCGGCCCGGGCGCCGTGCCATCCCCCAAACGACGAACAATCCACCTGCACCAGCGCGCCGCGACCGATGGGGTCACGAAGGCGATCGGGGCTGAGTTGCACCGACTCGCACCGCTCCGGGTGTGCGATGACGATGCCAAGGCCGCGCATCTCAAGGCTCTGCATGAGGGCGGGCAGGGCGATCGGCCAACCGGTGTCGGGGAGGGCGACCAGAAGCCATCGCCCGCCGCGTCCGATCGTGCACTGAATGAGCGATTCGTCGTCGAGCCCCGCGACCGCATCCAGCGAGAGCTCAAGCCCGGGAAGGATGTCGAGATCGATTCCCTCCTTGCGCACCGCAGCAGCGAGCGCAGTGCGCGCGGCATCTGCCAGGCCGATGAGTGCGGGGTCTGGCGAGACCATGGCTGCGGTACCGACCACAGTGGTGGTGCCGGCCTCGGCGATGCCGCGCGCCATGGCCAGCGCCGACTCAAGGTCGGGCGGGTTATCGGGTAGCCCCGGGAGGCCGTGCAGGAGGTGTGCAGAGAGGTCGATCACGGCGGGGGACACTAGCGGGGGTCACGCCATTGGCCGCCCGCGCTAGTGTTTCGAACCGGGAGGGGCATTAGCTCAGTTGGGAGAGCGCCTGGATCGCACCCAGGAGGTCAGCGGTTCGAATCCGCTATGCTCCATCGAATACCCTGCAAAAGCGGGGTTTCTGCCGTTTTCCGGGCGAAATAGCCCGTGACACATCCGGGGCAATCGGCAGTCCGCCGGGGGTCACCGGTACCGTTCCGTCCCGCACTGGGCCACGTATGATCCACCCGGACCCGAAACGTTCAAGGTGACGACACGATCATGACCACGATCCCCGCAGAGTTCCCGCCCCGGCACCGCCCGTCCGAGTACGTGGCTGCCCCGGAAGCCGGAGAAGACGAGTTCATCGAGGTGGGCGTGCTGTTCGTCGGCGCCGGTCCTGCCGGCCTGGCTGGGGCCATCCGTCTGGGTCAGATCATGGCCGAGGACGAGGAGCTGATGGCGGCCCTCGGCGAGGTGCCCATCGCCATCGTCGAGAAGGGCAAGGGGCCCGGCTCGCATCTGCTCTCTGGCTCGGTCATGCGCCCGGGGCCGTTCAAGTCGCTATTCCCGGATGCTGCGCCCGGCGAAACCCCTGGCATCTACGAGGAGGTCACTAAAGAAGCGGTGTACTTTCTGCGCAAGGACGGCAAGACAAGGATCCCCACGCCGCCCGATCTGAACAACCACGGCAACTGGGTGATATCCATCTCGCAGCTCTCGCGCTTCATGGCCGAGAACGCCGAGGAGTACGGCGCGTACATGCTGCCCGAGACCGACGCCCAGAAGCTGTTGGTGGAGAACGGCCGCGTGGTGGGAATCAAGACCGGCGACAAGGGCCGGGGGCGCGATGGCGAGGAGCTCTCCACATTTGAGCCCGGCGTTGAGGTGCGCGCCAAGGTCACCGTTATCTGTGAGGGCACCCAAGGGCACCTCGCAGGCGTGCTCCGCGATCACTTTCAGCTTGATCAGGACACCACGCAGACCTATGAGATCGGCGTCAAAGAGGTATGGGAGGTAGAGAAGCCACTCGATCGCGTCGTCCACACAATCGGATGGCCGCTCAAACTCGGGTCGAAGTTCCGTGAGTACGGCGGTTCATGGATGTATCCGATGGGCGGCAACATGGTGTCCATCGGGATGGTGGTCAGTCTCGATGCCGCCGATGCGAACATGTCTGCGCACGACCTGCTGCAGCAGGCGAAGACCAATCCATTGTTCAACGACGTGCTGGCCGGCGGCCGGCGCGTTGCATGGGGTGCCAAGACCATTCCCTCGGGTGGCATCTACGGGCTTCCGAGCCGCTTTCACGTTCCGGGAGCCGTGCTGTGCGGCGACTCCGCGGGGTTCGTCAACCTGGCAGCGCTCAAGGGCGTCAGCTACGCGATGCAGTCGGGAATTATCGCCGCAGAGGTCATCGCCACTGCCATCAAGGCCGGCACGGCTGAGAAGGTCACGGGCCTCTGGGGCTACGACGAGGCCATCAAGAATTCCGAGGTGTGGAAAGACCTGTGGCGGATCCGCAACTTCCGGCCGGCATTTCAGAAGGGGTTTATGTACGGCGCTTTCGCCAACGGCCTGTCAATGCTCACCCGGGGCAAGCTGCCAAAGAAAGTCCGGCTCACGGCCGACCGCGACGAGCCAGTGTTTATCGGGCCGGATCGCAACTATCCGAAGCCAGATGGCGTGTACATCTTCGACAAGTTGTCGTCTGTGTTCCTCAGCGGCAACAAGACCCGCGATGACCAGCCCAACCACATCCGGGTGCGCACCAATGTGCCGCTCGAGCTTGCGGTGGCCTGGGAGAACATGTGCCCGGCCAAGGTGTACGAGGTGGTCCCCGATAGCGAGAAGGACGGCTTCGTGGACGTGCGGGTGAACAACCCCAACTGCGTGCAGTGCGGTGCTATTACCGCCAAGGGTGGTCAGCTGACGCCGCCCGAGGGCGGAAGCGGCCCCGAGTACACCCTCACCTAGGCGTCGCCCGCCCGGCGTATCCCCTTGGGGGGCGCCGGGCGATGAGCCTGATGATCAGGCGGGTCGCGCCTCGGCGGCGTGGCGAGCGGCATTGGCAACGTAGCGTACGGCCTGAGCAGCAAGGCCGGCGCGCTCCTCATCGGTGAGATCCCTCCGCACCTTGGCGGGAACGCCCACCGCCAGCACCCCTGAAGGAATCTCCATGTCCTCGGGCACCAGGGCGTGGGCGCCGACGATGCTCTGGGACCCGATGCGGGCGCCGTTCAATACCGTCGCCCCGATGCCGATAAGGCATTCATCGCCCACGGTGCAGCCGTGCACTGTCGCGCGGTGGCCAACCGTCACTCGATCACCCACTGTGCAGGGCATACCCGGGTCGGCGTGCAGCACAGCGCCATCCTGCACATTGGTCTCATCTCCAACGGTGATGGCCCCAACATCGCCACGCAGAACGGCGGTTGGCCACACAGAGGACCGGTCGCCAAGGCGTACCCGGCCAATCACCACTGCGGTGTCATGAACGAACACGTCGTCCCCCATTTTGGGAGTGTCCCTGCCAAGTCCCTGAATCACGCGTCAAACCTCCCGACTTGTGCCAATGGGGAGGGAAATGTCCCCGGTTGGGCGTACCCTGCGATGGTAGGGTTGCCGAGTAGGCAATTGCACCCAAATCGCCGAGGAGCGATCAATGCGTCGAGGGATCACCGTTGCTGCCGCTGTCATTTCATCCGTAGCCCTGATCGGCATTGGAGCAGGTTGTGGGGGCACGGATTCGTCCGCCGCCAGCACCCCTGCTGACGCGACCACCATCGCCAACTACGCTCCTCAGACCGACTCTGAAGGCAAGACGATTCCGGCTCCTGACGCGGCCGCAACCGCGGATTCTGGGCAGGCAGACGCAAGCTCCTCTGGCGCCGGTGCGGCCGCGAGCGCCCCCGAGGCTGGTACGAGCGACGCGTCGTCCGGCGACGTCGCTGCCGGGAAGACCGTCTTCGAGGCCAACTGCCAGGGTTGCCACCCCGCCGGCGGCACGCAGGCTGGCGTCGGCCCCCAGCTATCCAACTCGAAGTTGGACGCCGCGCAGATCAAGACTCAGGTAATGAATGGCAAGGGCGCGATGCCCGGCGGACTCGCAACCGGTGTGGATCTCGACAATGTTGTGGCCTACGTCGTCAGTATCAAGCAGTAGCCGGGCATGTAATGGGACTTGAGGTCGCCACCGGGGACCGGGATGACCTCGTTGTAATTACCCTCCGTGGCGAACTCGACATCTACACCGGTCCCGCGTTCCGGCGCGAGATCGGCGAGATTGATCCGGCTGCAGGGCGAATCGTTCTCGATCTCAACGAGGTGACCCTCCTTGACTCCTCTGGGCTCGTGGCGATCGTGGCGCTTCGTGCGCGGGCTGCGAAGGGGTCGGGGGGAGTGGCGATCGCCTGCGCGAGCCGGCACGTGCTGCGGGTATTCGAGGTCACCGGGCTTCGATCCGCTTTCCCCATCGGGGACGATGTTGATGCAGCAATCAGAGCGATGGACGAAACGACACTGGAGACCTGACGCGTGCTTGACCTGCGACTCATCCGCCGTGACCCCGACACCGTGCGAGCCGCACTTGCGCGCCGGGGCGATGCCGGGCGCCTGGATGACGTGCTTGGGCTCGACGAGACGTGCCGAGGGGTACGGATGTCTGTCGAAGAGATGCGCGCAGAATCCACGCGTATTGCCAAGGGAATTGGTCAGGCGAAGAAGGCAGGCACCGCCGTTGACCCTGCACAGGAGGCCGAGGCGAGACGCCTGCGTGACGAGACCACGGCCCAGGAGGAAGTACTCCGGGTCGCCGAAGCTGATCGCGACACCCTTCTGCTGCAACTGCCCAACCTCGCCGAGGCCGCGGCACCCGATGGTGGCGAAGACGACGCACTCGAACTGCGCAGGGTGGGGGAGATCCCATCGTTCCCGGATGGGGTTCTCGACCACGTGACCATCGCTGAGGGCCTAGGTGGCCTCGATCTGGAGCGGGCGGCACGCACCTCCGGATCGCGCTTTGCATATCTGATGGGGCCGCTTGTGCGTCTGCAGATGTCGCTGGTCACCTACGCGGTGGACCTGCTTGAGGGCGAGGGTTTCATTCCGGTGATTCCCCCAGTGCTGGTGCGCGAGGAAGCGCTTTTGGGTACGGGGTTCTTCCCGACGGATCGATCGGCGATCTACGAGACGGCCTCCGACGACCTGTTTCTCGTGGGCACATCCGAGGTGCCGCTGGCAGCCCTGCACCAAGATGAGATTCTCGATGAGGCCGACCTCCCATTGCGGTACGCGGGTATCTCAACATGCTTCCGGCGTGAGGCAGGGGCTGCCGGGCGTGATACGCGCGGCATCTTCCGCGTGCACCAGTTCGACAAGGTGGAAATGTTCACGTTCACCACACCCGAGCAGTCGGCCGCCGAGCACCAGCGCATCCTCGCTATCGAGGAGCGCATCCTCAACGACCTGAATATCCCGTACCGGGTCGTGGACGTGGCGGTAGGCGATCTGGGTGCATCGGCCGCACGTAAGTTCGATTGCGAGGCCTGGATGCCGGGCCAGGACCGGTATCGCGAGGTCACCTCGTGCTCCAACTGCACCGACTATCAGGCACGGCGCCTTCGCTGCCGAACCAAGCGCGGCAAGGAAACCCTGCCGTTGCACACCCTCAACGGCACCGCTGTGGCGGTAGGCCGCACGCTCATCGCACTGCTCGAAAACCACCAGCGGCCCGACGGCAGCGTGGGTATCCCGGAGGTTCTCCAGGCGTTCGGCGCGCCCCCTGAGCTGAAGCCGCGCTGATGCCAGAGCCCCCTTCACGGGTGGTCATCATTGGCCATGTGGAGTGGGTGACCCACGCGCTCGGCCACCTACCTGATCGCGGGCACATCGCAGATCTGTACGACCCGTGGTGCGAGCCGGCCGGTGGGGGAGGGGTGGCCGCCGTGGCTGCAGCACGCCTCGGCACACACGTCACCCTGGTCACCGCATTCGGCGATGACCCCACAGGGTCGGAAAGCCGGCGGCTACTCGAGGACCGTGGAGTGTCAGTGGTCGCCTCCCGGGCGACCGGTCCGCAGACGCCGGTCCTCACAATCATTGATCCCGGCGGAGAGCGAACCATCATGGTGGTGGGGCCGAGAATGCAGGCCCGAGCATCCGATCTCACTGGGACCGATTTCCTCGCCGTGGCGGATGCGGTCTATTACACGGGGGAGGACCCCGAACTGCTCCGGCTCGCCAGACAGGCCCGGCATCTGGTGGTGAGCGGGCGTCGGGTCGCAGACGTGACGGCAGCGGGGGTCGTCGCCGACGTGATCGTTGCCAGCGCGAACGATCCCGACGAGAGCGTCGCGTCCCTCCCGGCAGAACTATCACCGGGCGCAGTGGTGATGACCAATGGTGCAGCGGGGGGCTCCATCAAATCTCCTGGCGCCGCCGTGCGCGGATTCGCGCCGACCGTGCAGGCCGCGCCCATCGTCGACTCGTACGGCTGCGGCGACTCATTCGCCGCCGGACTCACCGTTGGCCTCGCCCGCGGCCTCGACATTGACGACGCCGTGGCAGTGGGCGCAGAAGCCGGGGGTCTGTGTTCCACGTGGCGGGGTGGTCTCGGGCCGCCCTGAGCAAGAGATATGCCGCGCGGTGGTCCGGAAAACGAATGAGCGGCCACCGCCCCCGAGCGCGCCCCGCAAGTCGAGAACTGCGATCTCGGTCGCTGGTTGAACTCGCCAACATCGCCCACCACGGCCGTGCGATGGGGGCTATACAGGCGGCGACGGAGTTCCGATGGAGTCCGTCGCCGCCGAATAGATCACGTGGGGGGCCACGCCTCGCCGGGTCCTGGAGTTGACTGGCAGGCCATCATCATGCGCTGACGGCCCGGGTCCATGGCCTCGTACGGACGCACGACCGGGGCACGCCATCCCACGAATGAATTGCAGACCGCATCCGGGTCGTCCGGATGCTGACGGAGCGCCTCGGAGAGGGCGTGGGCGTCCCCCAGACCAATGCCGGACGAGATCCCGGTCTCGGGGCCGAAGAAGTGCGCCGAGTCGCCAATCAGCACCAGGCCGGGCGCCCACCACTCAGGAGTGGTGAGCAACTCGGGCTCGCCGTAGCGCACCTGCTCAATGCTCTCGAGTGCCTCAACGCCCAGACGCGACTGCGGCAGGAGCCGGGTCCACATCTCTTTCACCGCATCGAGTCCCGGAGCGAGAGCTTCCTCTGCGCCGACCTTGGCGCAGCTGCGCCAGCCGGCCGAACCCTGCGGCCAGGAGATCATCCCGATGTGCTGACCGTCGCTCATGTAGGCCATCGAGAACGAAGTTTCCGATGGGGTGGTGCTCATCCAGGCCAGTGTTGCTTCGGGAAGCGCGTCGTACGTGGCGGCCATGCCGGCCATCTGGCGCACCCGGGAGTCCTTTCCATCGCAGGCGACGACCAGATCACTCTCGATGGTGCGCTGTCCCTCGGGGCCCTCCACGACAACGCCCACCACGCGGCCCTCGTCGTTCTTGACCAGATCCACGACGGAGTGCTCGTACTCCACCGGAAGACCGTCGGCGATCGCGCTGATGACCTTGCCGACCTCAACGCACACGGCGACAGCGGCTTGGCCATCTTGCGGCGCGATCTCGCGGCCCTCGGGCCACACGGCCTCGAGCACCCCGATCTCCTTCAGGGGCTCGTACCCCTGAAAGCCGAGCATGTAGCCGCGCGGGACATATGCCCCCGCGGGCATGCGCTCGATGATTGTCGGCGCAAACCCGCGTAGCCGAAGGAGCTTCCCGAGCGTCAAGCCGACCATGCCCCCGCCTGCGATCACGATCTTCATGCACAGGATCTTAGACGGGCCACGGCCAGCCCGGGGGGGTACTACCGCCGGAACGGCGCGCGGCAGCCCTTCGCCGCGTCGGAACCCCTTCTCGGATTCAGGGTTCCGACCACGCGGAGCGGAGGGGGAGGGATTTGAACCCCC
>SXGR01332505.1_pt1 | contig 13615 bp, 9 predicted proteins | sample 3174711 | NCBI WGS metagenome assembly SXGR01 (sample SAMN11356860, study PRJNA531348) | freshwater metagenome | isolation source: freshwater sample F1-60 | place: China: Fuxian Lake, Yuxi | collected 2017-12-25
AAGTCATTTCTGAATTATCTACATCTTTGTGTAGATTACAATTTTATTCAAAAAGAAGCAGTTGGGGCAAACATGATTTATTCCATAACAGAGAAAGGAAGAACAATGTTGAATCTGTTTATTCATAAAAGTAATTAGACACACTTAATCTGTATCATTTTTATTAGACGCTTTTTTTTACTCTAATCATGCTAAGAGAGAAGTGGATAATCTATGCAAAGGAGCAATCAAAGAAGGGCATAGAATATCAGAGGTTTTTCGCTGGAATGAAAACAGATTCCACACGCTCTACATACGCATACAACATGAGAAGATTCATGGACTATTTAGTAGAAAGAAAAGAGATTGAAAACAACGAAGATTACAAAATAGTAGCAAGTTTTGATGGAGAAAAAATCACAGACTTGCTACAAGCATTTGTCATGAAACTAAATGAAACAATAAAGACATCAGGGATTAGCACAATGATTGCATCACCAGAATTGTTTTTTGACATGAATAGAAAAATTTGGCACAGAAAACTAGTTAGAAGAACAATCAAAAAAGAAGAGCAAGAACTGGCAGGAAGAATTCCAGTAACTGATGACGAAGTAAAAAGAATGATAGATTCTACCAAACATACAAGAGACAAAGCAATAGTTCATTTTATGGCAAGCACTGGAGCAAGACCAGCAGGAATTTCAGACCCAGTTTTAAGAATGAAGCATTTGAAGAACATGTCACATGGGTGTGTTGGAATAAAAATTTATGATGAATCAAAGGAAGGATACTGGGCATTTTTAACACCAGAAGCAACAAGAGCATTAAACAATTATTTTTCATGGCGAAAAACAATCAGAGGTGAAAAATTCGATGATGAAACTCCAATATTTGCAAACTTTTACAAAAACAAAACAAATGATCACATGGATGAAATGGGAATTCGAAAAGTAATAGAAAAGGCAATCAGAAATGCAGGAATAGAGAGAGTAAAGAAAGGCGCAACATATGACAAAGCAACAATGCGTATGTTTAGAAAAAGATTCAACGGAAAACTCAAAATGAATAATGAAGTAAACTCTAACATTGCAGAAAAACTAATGGCGCACAGAAGAGGGCTAGACGGAGCATATCTACAGCCAACAATAGAAGAATGCTTTGCAGAGTTCTCAAAGGCAATTTTAGATTTAACCATAGATGACACAGAAAAGATAAAGGCAGAGAGACTAAAGATAGAAAAGGAAAAAACAGAACTAGAGCAAGCAAAACTAGACAAAGAAGAAGTACAGGAAAAAATGCAGTGGATGCAGTCAGAAATAATCAAAATGCAGGCACGAATTGAGAAAATAAACAGATTAAAGAAAAAAGCCTAGCCATCGCTCAATCATAGTTTTCAAGGCTTTTCCAAGTTCTTGCCAGAGATGTCTATTTTGAATGATATCAGTTTTAGATCATATCATGTTTTTTCTGATCATGCAGTTTAGATATCATTCTATCATAGTATGCAGAATTAGCAGATTCGATTTTCTTTTTTCTGTTACGTCTAATTGGTAATGGGAACTTTTGAGTATATTTCAAAGGAATCTTTTGTTCATAACTGCCATAATAATTCACATGAATTTCTCTCATAACTTTGTAGATTAAATTTCTATCAGAAAGATCACAATGTTGTGAATAAAACCATCTTTGTTCTTCTGTAGGATAGTACAATTCGATCCACTTTCCTTCCAACTTTGTATCTTGAAAATCAAACCAAGTGTTTTGAATTAGAATATCTAGTTGTTTTAATGACTCCTGTTCTAGTTTTTCTTGCTCAGCTACTTTTGATTCCTTTGAACGCATATTAAATTCTGATTTCTGAATGATCTCACGTATCTTTAATGCTGTAGCACTTGCAATAATATCAAAATTGAGCCTGAAATCATCATCGAATCGTATTCTATTTTGCTTGATCATTTTTTTGATTGGATTTAGAAATAACTCTTGCACAAAATTCAAAGATATCTTGTTCATTATGTCATTTAAAAATGCAAAATATAGACTGTTACGAGAAGCATTTTTGATAAATGCTACTGTCTGAGTATAATTGTAATCATAGCCTAGTGCTACTAGATGCCCCAGCAATGTTGGGAAATAAACACCGATTTTTCTTTTTGGTAAATCTATCAACTTTATATAATTTTTGTTTAAAAGATTGTCATACATTCCAACCGTCTTTTTCCCAATTTTCTTTTTTGCGTGACCGTTAAGATGATTCCAATAATAATGTGTACGTCTTTTCAACAAAGACTTTCCCATCTCTTTAATCTCGCCTTTTGAATAATGTGATTCTATAGCATATTGTGCAATTTCATTTGTAGTTGATGCCCCACGTAATTCTAGTGCAGATAAGAGATCCATTACATGTTTTCTTCTTTTTCCTACAAATATCGGAACTGTGCCATAAGGAAATATGTTATCCCATAAAATTGGTTCTTCTACGTTTGAATCTTTAGTCCTGAGTATTATTTTGACCATTCAATAATATACTATGAACTAGCATTAATTATCTTTGCATATGAATTTTCAAGATTCACAATCAGAAAAAGCAGTAAAGACTACACCTGAAATAGTTTACGAGTGTAACTGTAAGAAACAAAAGAAATTCAGAGTAGTGTATGATGGCGGGTTTGATGAAAAATTCACAGTAGAATATTGTCAGAAATGTTATGATCAAGACAATAAACAATTCATGATTTCAATGGAGAGAGTACAGTGAATCTTAGAGAAGAAACTCTTAGCAGTTTAAGAGAATATGGTCTACACGTATTTCCACTAAAAGATAAACGACCAGCTGTTAGTAACTGGCAAAACTATGACGGTGAAATAAGAGAAGAACAATCTTTCGGAATTATTCTAGGTGGAGAATCACATATCTTTGTAGTAGATGTAGATGATTATTCATTGTTCTCAGATTTTTCACAATTCATAGACAAAACATATGTTGTAAAAACTGGAAAGGGATTTCATATTTTTGTCAAAGCAAATACATTACCACAAACAATGCGATTAGATAACAAACAAGAACAACACATTGACATTCAATCAACTGGAACTTATGTTGTTGGTGAAACATCAAAACACTATGAAAAGAATCTCAACGGAGATTATGTAGAGACGGGTAAAATATATGAGAAAATATCTAGCACTAGAAATATCAACTATATTGATTATGAAACAGAAATAAAACCAATTCTTAAAAGACTTGGGTTTGATACAACAAAAAAACCAATTACAGAAGAACTATCAGATGCTATAAAAAATGGCATACCAAAAGGAAACAGAAACAGTGCATTATTCAAACTTTCATGTCATATTCTAAAGACAGTAAAAAATACAGAAATAGCATTCAACACAATTTCAACAATAAATGAAAAATCAAAAGAGCCACTAGACCAGCAAGAGCTTGAAGATCTATTCAAATCAGCACAGACATATGTTAAAGATTATATTTTAGAAAGCAATCAGAAATTAAAAATAAGCGACCGCATACAATACGAACCATTAGAGAAATCGCCAAAAAAACTCAGGGCAATTACACTCGATGATGATAAAACGAGGCTAATTCTGGTCTATTTACCAACAAAAATTACAGAAAAAGGCATTAGTACTTATGATTCAAAAGCATACTTTGTTACAAACGGTGCATCTGGGAAAAGAATGATCTCTATTGATGATCCCAGCTTAAAGCAAAAATATGTCACAGGTATTTTTTCAAGTTTTGAAAAATTAAACAACAGATGGGAAAACAATGACATTCAAAAATACATTCAGTCGGATGATAAGGTAGAACCAAAAGAAGTCTTTGATGGCTTGTACAATATGGAAAGAATCTATTTTGAAAATGAATTTGATTATGATTATTGTTTTCAACCGTGCTGGACAACACACACTTACTTTTACACTCTCTTTGATCTAACACCATACAATGACTTCTTTGGCATGAAGAATGTGGGCAAGACAAAACGATTGAGCTTTCTTGAAATGATATCATATAATGGAATAGCATCTGGCGATTCAAGCATTTCATCTATTTTTAGAACTATACAGGGAACAGGCGCAACATTGCTTTTAGATGAAGCTGAAAATCTAAAGGGTGGAAAAGAGGACAGAAGGGATTTGGAAACTCTACTGAGAAACGGATTTTCAAAAGGAGGCATGGTAACAAGATCAAAAGAAACAAAGAACAAAGACTTTGCACCTGAGTTCTTTTCTGTTTATTCTCCAAAAGCATTTGGACACATTAATGGATTTGACAATGTGTTAGATGACAGAAGCATCAAGACAAAACTAGTTAGGACAACAAACAAAAAAATTGCAGATAGTGAGCCAGACGTAAAAGAAAATCATCTAATATACAAAACAAGAGAATCTCTTTACAGATTATTTTTAGACTATGGCGATGAAATTCATGAACTAATTCCTAATGCAAAATCGCTAATTAAAGAACAGTCAGGCAGGGAAATGAAACTATGGTTGCCTATCATCACAATGGCGCTTTTTTATCAAAATCACGGGGTTGAGGGACTAGTTGATAAAATCATGGCTAAAATGTCACTTACATCAGAAGACAAGAAGATTTCTGACTTGGAAGATAACACTGATTTTAAAATTCTTCAAATTCTAGAACAAACTGCTACGATACCTACTACGTCTAAACAGCTTTATGATCTGATCAATGATGGATTAACTAAGCAATTCAGTTTAGAACGACTACTAGGTGATAAAAGAATAAAAGAATCACTGGAAAGACTCGGATTTAGAACTAAAAGAACTAGCAAGGCTGTGCAATGGATCAATCTAACTGCTGAAAAAATACAAGAAGCAAAAGCAAGAGTGGGGCTGATTCAGCCTACACAGACTACATTATTTGAAAGTGATTCTACGAACAAAATGTATGGAGTGTAGATAATGTATGCAGTGTAGTCACTTTTTTGCATGATGTGTATTTTATAACAAATTTAAAAAAAAGATACATTTTGAAAAGTAGAATCGCAAAAATACTTGATGTGAATATTTACACTACACACGCTACATACAATACATTTACACATGAAATCACTAATTCTCGCTACACGAGACACTACACACACTACACGAAATTACTATTTACTATACACAACTAATCTGTATTAGATAAAGAACTAGAAATATGCTAATATTCATCAGTTACATAATCAATTATTGATGAACAAACACAAACTCTTTGCATTAATTGATCAAGATACATTTCTAAAACTAGCAAAATTGAATGAAATTTACTCTGACTGTCTCAAACTTGCAACAAATGGCGGGCGAAGTAATGGTATATAGAAATGAGCATAATTGCGACAGAGACTGTACAAGACTAGCAACATATGTGAGAATAGAAGGAAAATGGGAAAAAATAGGGCATTACGGCTCTGAGTGCAATCGATTCGATTTACTTGATCTGCAACAAGAAGAGAAAGACAGACTAGATAGAGAGAAACTAAATTCTATAAAATTACAACTCAGACAAGCTAAACAAGAGGGCAGAGCAACATTGAATGCTATAAAAAATATGAATAACTCATTTACCGAGCAATAATGAGACTTTTTGCGATTCTACTACACACTTTTAGACAAAATTATTTTTTTATTTCAAGATGTGACATCTTGAAAAATGCATAATAGAGACAAATGCATAATTTGATTATGGCAGTATTCTTAAAAGACATTGAAGCATGTTTTGAATGTGGTGCAGTACATCTGAAAATATCACGCTTGAATTATAACAAGTGCTTTTTCTGCGGGAAAGCATATAGCGAAGACATCATCCCATAGGAAGATTATTCTTTTTTATTGTAATTTTGTAATGATGAAATGTCAGGTATATTGATAATGATTTAGAATTTAGTAAACCAAATATCGATTATATTTTCTGGATCGGTATCAAAATGTTTGAAAGCAGAAATATAGAATCCAAGTTTAATTATTTTTGGAATTTCTTGCGAAAAATCAGGTTTCAAGACAGGTTTTACAAATTCAATTTTAAACCAATATTCGAATTTACGGTTATTTTGAAAATGCTTTGAATCAACAACTTTCAGTAAATTGTTAAATTCAATAATTTCAGTAATATTTCTTAAATTCAGTTCATCGATTTTTCCATTAACAGTCATATTTCATACCTTATCCTTTTCTTTTAGAAATTTAAAATATTATTCTATTCATAAAACAATATTGTGTTACTTTGAATATTTAAAAAAATCGTTTTCAGATGTAAGAAACGCTATAAAAATTCCAGATAAGTTTATTCAACTTCACTGTAATGGTTTTTTGTGAGTTCAAGAATCAAAGAAGACAATGTAATTGACAATAAAAAAGTCATTTTAAAAGACGAATTACTCAAAATTTTGCCAAAGACTGAAAATGCCAGTATTGCAGTAGGCTATTTTTTTATTTCAGGACTTTCAGCCATTATCAAACCTCTAAAAGATGTAGATAAAATTCGCTTACTAATTTCAAATACAACAGACAAAACTACTTCTGAGGCATTAATTGAAGGGTTTCGTAGTATCAAGGAGGCAAATACAGATCTTGCAAGAAGATCACATATCAACGAAGAGAGAAAAACTCAAGTGCGGTCAGACTCGGAAAACAATGTAACAAAATCTCTAGAATACATGAGTCAAAGTAGTGATGATAGAACAGTTGTAGAATTACTATTAGAAATGATGAAGTCAAAACAACTTGAAGTTAGAGTGTATCCAAAAGAAAAGCTTCACGCCAAAGCATATCTCTTTCAGTATAAAGAAGGAGAAGTAGTTGGAGGCGTTGGTATCGTAGGATCAAGTAATCTATCACTTGCAGGAATTTCTCATAACAGTGAACTAAACTTAAAGACAAACAATCCTCCTGACATAAACCAACTTTTAGAATGGTTTGATGAATTATGGAATGATGGATTGGAGTTTACAGAAGATTTTGAAATAATACTTGGAAAATCTTGGGCAGGAAAAATATATTCACCATACGAACTGTTTCTAAAAGCATCATACCAAGAATACAAAGATAAACTCGAAGGACAACATGAGATTGATCCTATTTGGGGAACGACATTTCCAAAATTATTCGACTTTCAAAAAAATGCAGTTGATCAAAGTCTTACAATATTTGAGCTGTATGGAGGAGTGATAATTGGAGATGTTGTTGGATTGGGCAAAACATATGTTGGAACTGCACTGCTAAAATATCTCCAGTTACAAGAATATAGACCTCTGATAATATGTCCGCCAACACTTGAACCAATGTGGGAAAAATTTTGTGCAGATTATGAGGTTGATGCAAAAATTCTATCTCGGGGTAAACTATCGCAGGAAAACTTTGAGTTATTTCAGGATTATAGATACAAAGACAGAGATTTGGTATTAATTGATGAGAGTCATCACTTTAGGAATAACAATTCAAGGCAATATGAAAATCTGCATCAATTTATGCAGGCACGAGACGCAAAGGCAATTCTACTGACTGCAACACCATTTGCAAACAAAGCCACAGATATTAAAAATCAGATAATGCTTTTTCACCAGTCTCCTAAAACTTTCATTCCACCTGCAAACGAAACTGACCTTGACAAGTATTTTGTGCAGGTAAAAAACGGAGAAGCCAATCTCGTGGATTTTCTTCGTAATATCATGGTAAGAAGAACTAGAAGATATGTTCTAAAACAATGGGGGAAAACAGATGAGAATGGTAGACAATATCTTCAGATAGGTAAAGAAGAAAAATATTTTCCACAACGCAAAATGAAAACAGAGAGATACGACATTAACAAGGTCTATCAGAGAAAATATGAAACTATTGTGAGTTATTTAGATGCAGAAAATCTAACTTTTGCAAGATATAGTTTAGGTTTGTATGTGAAAAAAGAATATCAGGAAATTGATCTCTACAAAGAACTTGGAATTGCAGGAAAAAAACTCGTGGGATTAATCAGGACACTCTTGCTAAAGAGAATGGAAAGTAGTCTTCAAGCATTCAAAGACAGCATAGGCAGATACATAGTCACTCATAAAATTTTTCTAAAGTTATTGGATGAGGGAATAATTCCGATTGGAGATGTTTCTGTAAAAGAAATGTATGAAATTGCAGAAACAGATCCGGACTCATTAGATGACCCAAAAAATATAGATGAGTTTAGAAAAAAGATTCAAGATGCAGGTGAAACAAAATACAAAATTGAAGCGTTTGACATTACGAAACTAAAAAATGATATTGAAAATGATATTGAAACATTTGAGCAGATTGAAGGACTGATCAATAGAATTTCTCCCAAAACGGATGATAAACTACACAGATTACAAAAATTACTAGATGATGATTATTGTGGAAAGAAAGTTTTGATATTTACTGAATTTGCAACTACTGCCAAATATCTAAATGATTATCTAAAATGGAAAGGGGTAAAAGAGCAAGTTGATTCAACCACTGGAAATATAATTGAATGTGCTAGAAGATTTGATCCTGATAATAATCCTAGTACTGATGTAAGACCAAAAAAATCTGAAGAGATATCACTATTGATTTCTACTGATGTGTTGTCAGAGGGGGTAAATCTTCAGGCAGGAGAGGTTATCATTAATTATGATTTTCACTGGAATCCTACAAGACTGATTCAAAGGGCTGGAAGAGTAGATAGGATTGGCAGTAAGAATGAATTTGTTATGGTGCATAATTTCTTACTAGATCCTGCAATGGAAGAAGATCTTGGATTGGAATATTCCGTAGATCTTAAAATAGACAATATTCAAAAAATAATTGGAGAAGATTATAAAATTCTAAAAGAAGATGAAGTAGTAAATACTGAGGATACTTATGCAATTTACAGAGGTGATGATTCAATTCTCGACAGAGAAGAAGATAATCCTCTAGAACCTTCAAAGTTTGAAAAACTTTTACGAAACATACAAGTGAACAAGCCAGAATTTTGGGAGGAGTTTAAAAAAATACCTGACGGCATTAGAAGTACAAATGGAACAAAATCGGAAGGACAATTATTAATGGCTTGTGAGACGGGTTCTGAAAAAAGCGGAAGAGTGAAAAAATATTATTTGATTAATTCAAAAGAAGAAATTAAAGATATTTCATCCATGCAAACCTTGAAACTACTAGAATCAGAGGACAATACCGTTTATTCTACACCCCTAAATTATGATAAATTGATTTCTATTGGTTGGAAGAAATTCCTAAACGACATTGACCAGATTAGAGCAAGCACATCTAGTGTAAATTTAAACATGTCACAGAAATGGGTTATTGCAAAACTAATGAAATCGGCTGAATCAAAAGAATTTGCTGATCAAAAAGAGATTATTGAAACACTACGAAAGGCATTTTCCATTCCAATACTAAAAGGAAAATTAAACAGAGAACTAAACAAGATTAAAAAAAGTGATATAGAAAATTCAGAACTAATCAAAACACTAAGTGAATTATACATCCATTATGAACTACAAAATCAGGTTAAAAAAAGTGAAGAGGAAGATAAATCTCCGAGAATTTTATACAGCAAGTATGTGGTAAAGTAAATTTGTCTGATAAGAAAATAGAAAGTTTGGCATTTAGACTCAAAGATTATGAGTCACTGAGAGCATTATTTGCGGAACTAAACTTTGAATTTGCAGACAAGCCCGTAAACAAAGAGCATTGGAATCAAGATCAAATTGATATGGTTCAAGAAGCAAAAATTATAGCCACAAAGGACGATTATAGGATCTATTACATTCAAACAAACACTGATTCATTAAACCAATGGAAGGGAATAGCTACCAAAATAATTAAAGAAAATAATGGATTGTGTTTGATTTGTTCTCATAATCCAAGTGGATTCAAATGGATTTTCTCTAGTCTTTCAAAGGACTTTTCACAGTCATTTACTGAAACAAGGCACGTTCCTATAGATATTAGACCTGATATTGGTGTTCCACAAACTTTTGTAGAGTTTCTTGAAAAGATCAAAATCGACAAGGATTCTACTGCATCATCAATCGCATCACAGATCTCTGGAGCGTTTGACTCATTTGCTATTGCAATACATGATGAACTTACAGTAAATGTGTTTGAAGCATTAAAGTCATTATCTGAAGGGATTATTTTAGATGAATCAAACGGTCTCACTTTGGATGAAGAAACACTTGAAGAAATTAGAGAGCCTATTTTCATCTTATTGTATAGAATTATCTTTATTCTTTATGCAGAAGATCGAGGAATATTTCCAGTTGAACACAAAATCTATCATGAAAAATTTAGTTTCAAATGGTTAAAGCATGAATGGCTCTTAAAATCTGATAATCAAAAGAGGTTATCGGAATATCAAATTCATGAAAGACTATGGAATTTCTTTAGATTGATTGAATTAGGTAGTGAAGATTTTGGATATGACTCTAATGAATTTTTTATGAGATCATATTATGGAAGAATTTTTGATAGAAATATTAACAAGAAACTAGATAAATGGAAGATAAAAAATCGACATCTTCTAGATGCAATTAGCCTACTAACTAGAACGCGAGATAAAAATAGTAATTATTTTTTCCTTGATTATTCAGCCTTAGAAACAAGACATCTTGGTTCAATTTATGAACATTTGTTAGAATATCACCTTACTGTAAAAGGTAAAAAAATAGCAGATCTTCCTGATCAACAAGAAAGAAAATTTAGTGGAAGCTACTATACACCATTATACATTGTAGATTATATTGTTAAAAATACTATAGAACCGCTTATCGATAACATAACAAAAGATACAAATGATAAATTTGAACGGATAGAAAAGATTCTTTCATTAAATATTTTGGATCCTGCAATGGGTTCAGGTCATTTTCTTATTGGGGTTGTAAATTACATAGCCAAAAGAATTTGTGAAATAGAATTTGAAGAAGTCACAGAACAACATTTAATCGAACGTAAACGAGATGTAGTAAGACGTTGTGTTTACGGTGTTGATATCAATCCATTAGCCACAGATCTAGCAATGGTGTCCCTGTGGCTCGAAACATTATCATCAGAAAAACCACTATCATTTCTTAGTGCACACTTAAAATGTGGAAATTCCTTAATAGGTTCACAAATCAATATTCTTTTTGATAAACAAACCACTTTAATGGAATCACAAAAGGGGCGTGAACAATTCAAGAGAACAATCAAAGAGTTTCTTATGTTTGAAAATTTAGAAGACAGTAGTGCTAGCGCAGTAAAGACAAAAATCGAAAAATATCAAAATATTCAATCAAAGGGAACAATATACTATAACATAAAATCATTACTCGATTGTAAAGTTGCAGAATCATTTGGAATAAAAATTCCCATAATTGCAGACTTTAAAGCAAAGGTTGGAGAAAACAGTCTTGATTTTTTTACAGATGATTCATGGCAAAAAATTCAACAGCTTGCTTTACAACATAGATTTTTTCATTGGGATTTAGAATTTCCAGATTTATTTTATGATGAAAATGGGGAGTTTAAAAAAAATGGTGGTTTTGATGCCATTATTGGAAATCCTCCTTATGTACGACAAGAATTAATTTCGCCTATCAAACCTTATTTAAAATCAAAATATAATACGTACAATGGAACAGCAGATCTTTTTGTTTATTTCTTTGAAAAAGGATTGCAACTTGTAAAAGACAGAAGATTTATTGGATTTATTACATCTAATAAATGGCTAAAAACGAATTATGGATTAAATCTACGAAAATTATTATGTGAATATCATATAAAAAAATTCATAGATTTTGGAGATACACAAATTTTTAAAGGAGCTACAACATATCCATTAATTTTAATTTTAAACAATTTGAAAGAAAAAAACCCCAAAATCACTGCAGTGAGTATAGACACCGTAAATTTTGATTCATTAGAAGTATTCGAAGAGAAAAACAAGATCTATTTTGATGGGAATAAATTGACATCGGATGGATGGAATGTAGTAACATCAGAAGTAATAAACATTTTAGAAAAAGTTAAAAAAAATTCTATTTCATTTGATGAATATGTAGAAGGAGAAGTGTATCTTGGAATTAAAACTGGACTTAACAAAGCTTTCATTATTGATGAGGAAACAAAAAAGACATTGATTTCTGAAGATGCAAAAAGTGAAGAAATCATCAGACCATTTCTCGGTACAGCCGATGTTGAAAGATACGGAGTCAAAAAGATAAAAAAATTCATCATCCTTACTAAAAAGGATATAAAAATTCAACAATATCCAGCTATTTTGAAACACCTTACTAAATTTAAAAAAGAATTAGAAATACGTAGTGATATTCAAGTTAGTGGTAAATGGTTTGAATTAAGAACGTGTAGTTACTACGATGAATTTGATAAACCAAAAATAATATTTGGATATACTGTAATAGGGCCCAGATTCACTATTGATCAAGAACGCTATATTGCAAGTAATTCACATTTTATAATTCCAAAAAATGATAAAAAATTACTTGGGATATTAAATTCATCTTTAGGGTGGTTCCTTATGAAAAATTGTTGTACACGACTTCAGAATGGGTATTCTCTTTTATGGGATTATTTGAAAAAAATACCAATATCTATTAAAGATTCTCCAGAAATAGAAAAACATGTAGAAAAAATAATGGCGTTAAAATTAAAATTATCCAATATTGAAAATGAAACAGACAAGATAGATCTAAAGAAAAAAATTGAATATGAAGACAAACAATTAGATCAAGCAGTTTATTCATTATATGGAATAAATTCAAGCGAACAGAAAATAATAGAAAATTTTGACTGAAAGCGAGTTTTTCAAAGCCTATGATAAATATCTCAGCATAATTGCAAGAAAGATCTGTTATAATGTAGATTTAGAGAGATTATGCGATATTGAAAATTTTCTTAACTCTACCAAACATTGTTTGAGATACGTGATTCAATAATTCTATTATCAGGGATAAAACCAGAATGGCATTATCCAAAAAATACACAGCCAAACGATGAAGATGAGGCTAGCCATCCTGTACAAAGAATGTCTTCATCAATTACGCCCATGCTTTTGAGCTCATTTACTACAGATTCTAGATGTTTTACGTAAGGAGTAATGCCATCGTCTCTGAACTGTTCGGCATGTTTCAATCTTGCAAACTCTTCTGCATTTTTTACTAATTCCAAATTCATTCTCATATTTTACTTGAATTATTCATTATTGAAAGTATCTCCAGATTAGATTTTGATGAAAAAGATAGATTCTAATTTTATTCCTAAATTCTTAAGTTTCTAGAATAATTTTTGTAAAAGAATGAGTAAAAATGAAATGTAGATCTCAAAACTCACGCTGAAATATGTTAAAGAAACTTGACACAATATCGCAATGATTATTTTTTGAAATTATGCCAGCCCCAAAGCAATTAAAAGTTGGAAGAAAGCAGGTAAATTGTAATCAGTTAATTATTACAGTCTAAAAATGTTGTTACAAGATCCCTATTCATAAAAGTAATTAGACAGAGTAATCGATGTAAAGAATGCAAGAAGGGTTTCCAGAGGCAGAAGTATTTGAGATAAAAAAAAGAGAACTCAACAGTCCAATAATATTTGCAGGATTTGTAGGTGCAGGTCTTGTAGG
>SXGR01043111.1_pt1 | contig 13609 bp, 12 predicted proteins | sample 3174711 | NCBI WGS metagenome assembly SXGR01 (sample SAMN11356860, study PRJNA531348) | freshwater metagenome | isolation source: freshwater sample F1-60 | place: China: Fuxian Lake, Yuxi | collected 2017-12-25
GACACGTATCTTGAAATCCTGCGCGCAGTGAAGCGCGCTGCGCCCGCCATTCATGTACACGCGTTTACGCCATTGGAGGTTACCCACGGCGCGCAAACGCTCGGCGTGCCCATTCGTGATTTTCTGTCGCACTTGGTCGATGCGGGCTTGAACAGCCTGCCGGGCACGGCGGCGGAAATCCTCGATGATGAGGTGCGGCAGGTGATCTGCGCCGACAAGGTCAACACGCAAGAGTGGCTGGGCGTGATGCAAACCGCGCACGAACTGGGCTTGCGTTCCACCGCGACAATCATGTTTGGTCATATGGAACAGCCACGCCACTGGGCGCGCCACTTGTTGCGCATACGCGCGTTGCAGGAGCAAACCGGCGGATTTACTGAATTCATTCCGCTGCCCTTTGTGCACATGGGTGCGCCGATGTATGTGAAGGGTCAGGCACGCAAGGGGCCGACTTCGCGCGAGGCGATTTTGATGCACGCGGTGGCGCGGCTGGTGCTGCACCCGGTGATCCAGAACATCCAGACGTCGTGGGTGAAAATGGGCCAAGATGGTGTGGCGGCGTGCTTGAATGCCGGCGTCAACGACCTCGGCGGCACCTTGATGAACGAAAGCATTTCGCGCGCGGCGGGCACGCAGCATGGGCAGGAGATGCTGCCCGCACGTATGGAGGCGATGATTCGCGCGGCAGGCCGCGTGCCGCAGCAGCGCACCACGTTGTATGGCGAGGCAGCCGCCGAGCGGCACGCCGTGGCACGCACGGCGGCGCCGCTTGTTGGCTTGCCCGCGAATTATCATGAACCCCGCGTCACTACTTAACGATTCAACGTCATGAACATCGGCATACTCGGCGGCACAGGCAAGGAAGGCAGCGGACTAGCCTATCGTTGGGCGCTGGCCGGCCACAACGTCACCATCGGCTCGCGTGACGCGGCCAGGGCAGCAGCAAGCGCAGCGGAACTCAATCAATTGCTCAATGGCAAAGCCACCGTGCGTGGCGGCGACAATGGCGCTGCCGCGGATGCGGACGTGATCGTGCTCACTGTGCCGTTTGCCGCACAATTGGCCTCTGCCGAAAGTGTCGCTACGAAGCTCGCCGGAAAAATTTTTGTCGACGTTACCGTTCCGCTAGCGCCGCCGAAGGTGGATCGCGTGCAGTTGCCCAATGGTGAATCCGCCGTCGTCGCGCTGCAACGCAAGCTCGGGCCGCAGGTCAAAGTGGTGTCGGCGTTTCAGAATGTATCCGCCACGCATTTGAAAGAACCGGGCCACACGGTTGACTGCGATGTGCTGGTGTGCGGCGACGATGCCGCTGCGCGCGAAGTGGTCGTCGGCCTTGCGCATGACGCAGGCCTCAACGCGTGGCACGCAGGTGTGCTGGCAAACTCGATCGCTGCAGAGGCGCTGACGTCGGTGTTGATTGCGATCAACAAGCGTTACAAGGTGGCCGGATCGGGGATTCGGATTACCGGCGTGCCGGCGAAGTAGCGCTTGACTGGTATGCCGCGAGAACTTCGCCTCACAGCACTAACCGGCATCCCTGAAATTGTTAGCGGCGCCGACCTTTGCGAGTTGCTGCGGGTTGCGGTGCGGCAAGCTGGTGTGCCTTTGCTGGCGGGCGACATCCTGGTGCTGGCGCAAAAAATCGTCTCCAAGTCCGAAGGCAGGCGGGTCGCACTTGCCGGCATTGCGCCATCAGCCCGCGCCTGCGAAATCGCCCGCAAAGCCAACAAGGACCCGCGCATTGTCGAACTCATCCTGCGCGAGTCGAAAAACATACTGCGCCTGAAACCCGGCATCATCATTGCCGAACACCGGCTCGGATTTATCATGGCCAATGCGGGTATTGATCAGTCAAACGTACCGGGCGCGGAGGATGCCGCGCTGTTGTTGCCTGAAGACCCGGATGCTTCCGCGCGCAAGCTACAAGCCGAGATCCGCCAGCAAACCGGTGTGGACGTCGGCGTGCTGATTATCGACAGTTTTGGGCGCGCCTGGCGCCATGGCGTGACCGGCACAGCCATCGGTGTCGCAGGCTTGCCGGCGCTGGTCGATATGCGCGGCGGCAAAGACCGTGAGGGGCGTGTGCTGAAGGTGACGCAGGTCGCCGCTGCCGATGAACTGGCCGCCGCCGCCTCGTTGGTGATGGGGCAGGCCGATGAGGGCACGCCGGCGGTGCTGGCGCGCGGGTTTCCGTATGCCTTGCGCAAAAGTTCTGTGCAGGAATTGCTGCGCCCGGCGCATGAGGACTTGTTTCGATGATCGTTGCGCTTGCGGGCGGTGTTGGCGGTGCGAAGCTCGCGGTGGGGCTGGCTGCCGTGTTGCCGCCGGAGCAACTCACCATCGTGGTCAACACCGGCGACGATTTTGAGCATATGGGTTTCACCATTTGCCCTGATCTCGATACGGTGATGTACACGCTGGCGCACGCCAACAACACCAAAACCGGCTGGGGACGTGCGGGCGAAGGTTGGCGCTTCATGCAGGAAATGCGGCGGCTGGGCGGGCCGGACTGGTTCCAGTTGGGCGACCGCGATCTGGCGGTGCACGTGCTGCGGCGCGAGGCGCTCGCGCGCGGGCAGGCGCTGTCACAAGTCACACGTGATCTTTGCGGGCGCTTCGGTATTCGCCACACCATCGTGCCGATGAGCGACACGCCGGTGCGCACGCGGGTAAAAACGGCGGCCGGTGAACTCGCATTTCAGGATTATTTCGTGCGTCTGCGCTGTGCGCCGCGCGTCAGCGGGTTTCGATTTGCCGGCGCACGCACGGCGCGCGTGCCGCCGGCACTTGCACGTGTGATGCGCGGGCGCGTGGACGCGGTGGTGCTGTGCCCGTCGAATCCGTATGTAAGCATCGCGCCGATTGCCGGCGTGCCGGCGATAGGCGCTTGGTTGCGTCAACGCAAGTTTCCGGTGATCGCGGTGTCGCCCATCATCGGCGGCGCAGCGGTCAAAGGCCCGGCGGCAAAAATGATGCGCGAACTGGGCGTAAAACCGGACGCGCTTTCGGTTGCGCGGCACTACGGAGCCGCTGTAGATTGCTGGGTCATCGACGAACAGGATGACGCGCTCGGGGGGGCCATAGAACGGTTGGGCAAACGTGTGGTGATCGCCCGCACGTTGATGAAGAACCGGCGCTTGAGCACCGCATTGGCACGGCGCGTGGTACGAGCAGCTCGCCAAAAAAAGAGTGAATAAAAACAATTACTTACATGTTATCGTGCCGCACCGCGGCGTGCAGGCGGGCAAGTCGCGGCTGGCCGCCGTGCTTGCCGATGCAGCGCGCGCACGGCTGAATCGCTGGTTACTGGATCGCACGCTGGCTGCCGTCGCAGCCTGGCTGGGCGATGCCGCGCGCTGCGTGGTGGTGAGTCCGTGCGAAGTCACGCTGGCGCTCGCGCGCAAGGCGGGCGCCACGGCATTGCCGGAGCAGCCCGCCACAGTCGCCACCGCGGATTTGAACACGGCGCTGGCGCAGGCGGCCGCGTACGCAACCGGGCAGGGCGCGTACCGCCTGCTGATCCTGCCGTGCGATCTGCCGCGCCTGACCGCCTCGGCGTTGCAGGCGCTGGATGCGGTGCCGGTTGCGGATGCCGACGTGGTCATCGCACCCGACCGCCATCATCAGGGCACCAATGCGCTCCTGGTGAATGCCGACGTGCGCGAATTTGCCTTCGGCGCGGACAGTTACGCGCGGCATCTGGCGCAGGGCAACGCGCGCGGTGTGCGCACGGTGGCGTGCGTGCACCCAGCGCTGGCGTTCGATCTCGATACAGCGGACGATTTTGCAGCGTGGTGCGCCAGTGACGACGCGCCGCGTGATTTTCTGGCAACGTTGCCACGCGTCGTGTCCCGCAACGCGGCTGCGGTGACTTCGCGCACGAAGTAAGGGCGACACAATGAACCGCCATGGTTTGTGCCTTACCGCCAAGCATTGATTTTTCAGGGTGATATGAAAACGTCCAATATCAAAGTTCCTCTCCGCGACGGCATCATGGGCGCGTATCTTGCCGTGCCCGACGATCCGCCCAAGGGCGGCATCGTCGCCATCATGGAAATCTGGGGCGTGAACGACACCATGCGCAAACACGCGCAGGAATTCGCCGAGGCGGGCTTTGTATGTCTGGTGCCCGATTTGTTCTGGCGGCAGGAGCCGGGCGTTGAGTTGTCGGATCGCAATCCGGAGGATGGCAAGAAGGCGTTCGATCTGTATTACGATTTCGATTACGACCTCGGCGTGCGTGACATGGAAGACACGGTCAAGTATGTCGCCGCCTTGCCGTAGTGCAACGGCAAGGCAGGTGCGGTGGGCTATTGCCTCGGTGGCAAGCTGTGTTATCTGCTGTGCTGCTGCACCGACATCGAATGCGCGGTGGCGTATTACGGCACCTACATCGAACACAATATCCGCGAGGTGAAAAATCTGCATCGCCCGTTCATGCTGCACATGGCGATGAAGGATCGTTGGGTGCAGGCGGAAGTCAACGAGTTGCTGGAGCGGAAACTGTCGCCGAATCCGCTGGTGACAATACATAAATACCCCGAAGCCGATCATGCGTTCGCGCGGCATGGCGGCAGGCCGTTTCGCCAGGACGATGCGGATCGCGCGCTGGCGCTGACGGTGGATTTTTTCAATAAACATCTCAAATAAAAAGGCACGCGAAATGAGCGGCGTAAAAGCAGGCATCATGGTCAGCAACCAGCAGTTCGAGACCGAGGACATGGTGAGCAAGCTGGAAGAGCAGATCGTCATGGTGCGGCTGGCGCGGGATCGCGGCTGGGATTCATACTTTGCGGGCCAGCATTATCTGAACGAGGGCGGTAATCAGGGCTTGCAGGTCGTGCCGTATCTGGCGCGGCTGGCCGCCGATGCGGGTGACATGACCATGGGTGTGGGGCTGCTGCTGGCGCCGCTGCACAATCCGGTCTACACGGCGGAAACCATTGCCACGCTGGACGTGATTTCGCGCGGCAACATGGTGTTCGGGGTGGGTCTGGGCTACCGCACGGTGGAATTCGAAGCCTTTGGCGTGCGCAAGGGGCAGCGCGTGCAGCGATTCGAGGAGTGCGTCGCCGTCGCCAAACGGCTGTGGACGGAAGACAAGGTGAGCTACGAAAGTGACACCTGCATTCTGCGCGATGCACATTTGTCGCTGCGCTGCGTGCAAAAACCGCATCCGCCGATCTGGTTCGCCGCCAAGCACGCCAACGCGATCCGCCGTGCGGCGCTGCTGGGCGATTGCCTCTATCACAGCCCCAAGGCCACGTTCGCCACACACAAAGAGCGCTTGAAGCTCTATAAGGAAGAACTGGCGAAACTTGGCAAACCGCTGCCGAAAGAGAACCCCTGCCGTATCGAGATTTATTGTGCGAAGGATCGTGCTGCCGCCATGAAGCTCGCCGGGCCGTATATTTCCGAGAAGTACAAGGCCTACGCCAAGTGGGAAAGCGACAAGGCCATGCCGGACCACGAGCGCATCAACAAATCCTTTGAAGAACTGATGCAGGATCGTTTCGTGATCGGCTCGCCGGAGGATTGCTGGAACCAGCTTGAGCCTTACATCAAGGAGCTGGGCATTACCCACTTCGTGTTTCGCACGCATTTTCTGGGCATGCCGCTGTCGAGTGCGCTTGCCAGCATGCGGTTGATGTCGGAAGAGTTGATCCCGGCGCTGCACAAAGCCACGCCCACACCGCTGGATCAGATTGCCTGAAAACGAGGAAGCGCAGCATGGAATTCGGTCTCACCTGGGCCAAGCTCGACGAAATGCAGTATGTGACGGGAGCCGAAAAGCTCGGCTTCACGCACTTATGGACGACCGACAGCCCGTTGATCCGCTCCGATGCGTTTGTATTTTTGACAGCCGCTGCGCTGCAAACCAAAACCATGAAGCTGGGCATGGGGGTGGCGGTACCCGGCCTGCGCCTTGCGCCGACGTTGGCAGGCGGCATGGCCACGTTGAACGCGGTCGCGCCGGGTCGCGTGTTCGTGGCGCTGGGCACCGGCAATACCGGCATGCGGCTGCTGGGCAGAAAGCCGATGACGCTAAAACGGTTTGAGGCTTACGCGCGTACTGTGCGCAATCTGCTCGACGGCAAAGATGCCGAGTACGAACACGAGGGTGAAAAACACAACATACGTTTCATGCTCACGGAGAAGGGCTATCGCAATGTGAGCGACCGGATTCCCATGTATCTCGCCGGGTATGGGCCCAAGGCGCAAGCGCTGGCGGGGGAAATTGCCGATGGGCTGACGTCGAACATTCCGCGCGGCGGTTCGCTCGATCAGATCCTGGCGAACGTCAACAAGGGCCTCACAAAAAGCGGCCGCTCACTGGATCGTTCATCGGCCAGCTTTCACCTCTCGATACGTGTCAACTTTGCCGTACTCGATCCCGGTGAGCCGGTGGATTCGGATCGCATCGTCAATGAATTCGGTCCCGCGATTACCACGTCAATTCATTCCAGCATGGATCGTCATCTGGAATACGGCGAAGACCCGCCGGAGTTTCTGCGCCCGATCTGGAAGGATTATCTGGGATTTCACATGGCGCGCCCTGCCGCCGAACGCCAGAAAATGATGCACCAGAGTCACAACGCGTATGTTGCGCCGGACGAGCGGCGTTTCGTGACCCCTGAAGTCATCAAGCGCTTTTGCGTTGTTGGCCAGCCCGCCGAAGTGCTGGAGCAGGTACGTGAACTGGAGCGCCGGGGCGTGCGGCAGCTGATGTGCAACTTTCCGCTGCAGCGCGGCTATCAGATGGTGCGCGACTACGCCAAGCATATCATCCAGAGGGTGTAAAAATATCCGAATAAATCAAATAGTTACACTCGTATCCCAAATCGTAGTCATTGGCGAGAGCATCCCCATGCTTTTCACCAGCACCATCTCTGCGGCACCGCCTATCAAATGCCGCAAGGTGCGTAGGATTGCCACCTCCAGCGGTTCACGTCAGCGCGCCATGCCAGAGGCGGCGGCGGTGGCGTCAATCTCGCACCACGGAGATAGCCCGAAAAAAGCAGCGCAACCATCGGGATTGCTACTCTTAGATGCTGTATTTAACCCTGTGCGCTTACGCACAGGCTGCAAGCGCCCTGTAACACCGCCGTCCCTTGTCCGGCGTATCATGATCGGGTATTCAATTTTCACGGAGGCCATCATGGGTACGCTGCGCATTGCGGGAAAAATCAGCCTCGGGCAGTTCTGGCCCAAGGGCGCCGTCGGCAATAGTCAGGGCTCTGACGCGGATACCGTCAAGGTGGTTGTCGACAAGAGTCGTATCCTCTTCAACGGCCAATCGAGTACGGCGCTGGGCAGCGCCTACGCGATAGACAAAGGCAAGAAAAAGGCGGTCATCAATACCAAGGGCGAAATCAACGTCCGCTTGCAAGGCGTGGATGCGCCGGAATTGCATTACCCCACTACTGTTTCCAAACAGATTGCTCAGGCGCCCAATGGCCATTTCCGCCAGGCGTGGGGTGAGTCAGCATCCAAGGCGCTGGCGGCTTTTTTAAGGAGGAAATTTGGCAACGGGCCGCTGGCGTGCGAAGTGGTTTCGCAGAATATCGGCAAGCCCAACGATATCTGCGATTCGCACGGTCGCGTGGTGGGTAACGTAGTGGTCAAGGGCCTGGACGTGAATCTCTGGCTGCTCGATAACGGCTGGGCGTTTCCCACGTTCTACGAAAGCATGTTGAAGGATGAGATCGAGGAAGCGACTGCGCGTGCGCAGCAGGCCAAAGCCCAGGGTCTGCGTATCTGGAAGGACTATCAGTCCACTGCGTTCTTCGACGCGTAAATGCATTTCAGCAGAACGGACAGCGGCGCCAGTGATAAAGGCCCGGTGCTCCTGCCCAAATTGTTCCGGCGCTGTGCGGCGTCGTACGTGACCCATGGTTCGCTGCAAAATTTATTGGCGGACATTCGCGCCTCCAGGTCGGACAAATTTGTGCGGACCAGCGATTTTCTGAAAGGCGGTGTTGCCTTCAAGCAGTGGGGCAATGCCCAGGGCGGCGCCGTACGCGCGGCTGCTTCAGGCAAGGTCAAGCTGGCGCTGGCGCCGTGGGAGTTTGTGTTGAAAGAGGAGCCGTCAACCCTGTACCGCGATATTGGCGGCCAGCGGCGCGAGATTACCGCCTTCTGAGTTGACCAAGGGCGTTCGGCAGCCAAAAATTACAGCTGCCGAAATTATAAAAACCAATAAAAACAAATAGTTACGATTATTCGCAACACGGTTCGGCCGGCGTTTTTCGGCCCAGCGCGCGTTGCCGCAACCGACGGGTGCTCAGGTAAAAAACTCCACCTTCGCCTCGCGGAACCACAAGAAATTTGCGGGTGCTGCGGAAATGGGCCCATTGATGGCGAAGATGGCCACTTCAAATTTGTCGCCTGCAGAAACAACCTCGTCGCCGAGCAACAGCCGGTTGGGCATGTTGAAGCCCTGAATCGTGGCCGGGCTGGGCCGGCCTGCGGTACGCGGCAACGCGCCGTTTATCCACACTTCCGCGTAGTCGTCGACATTGACGCGCAGTACTGCTTTGGAGCCGGCGGTATCGAAGCCCAGCGCGCTCTTGGGGATCGTCAACAGGGTGCGAAACCAGAAGAACGACACCAGACCGCCGCCGCGCCGGCCGCCAAGGTCGGTGGCAGGCACCTGCTCCCATTGGGAGTCATCGAAGCCCAGAATCTCGGCGTGCGGTTCGACATCGTAGGTGGTTTTGTATTCAGGCCGCGAATCACTCAGCGCCGGGCATTCGACGAGCTTTGCCTCTTTCGCCCGCCACGCGGCGCCGAACGCGGCTGATCCGGCATCGGTCATCAGATCGACCACATGCACCGGCGGTAGCTGGGGCGCAAGCGAAATTTGCGGTTGCAGCAGCGGCGCAATCGCCGGTGGCATCGATTTTGTGGCGCGAATGTAGGGTGGCATGACGAATTCCTTTCAGTTGGCCACCCTGCCCTGCGTAGCGGCGCGGTGGCGTGCTTTAGCTGCGATTACTGGTTGGCGGGCGGCGCTTAATGCTTTGCCGGATGCGCTTTGCGTATCGTCGGCGAGACCACGCGGTCGGATATATGGAAATCCCATATGGCTGCACCGCCCTTTTTGGCGAATTCGTCCACCCGTTTGGGTAGTTCGTCGATGCTGGTAAAGGTTTTCCCTTCGATCCCGAAGCCACGCGCGATGGCGGCAAAGTCCGGACGGCCGAATACCGATCCGGTGTCGGGCAAGCCTTCCGAGCGCAACTTGTGTACTTCTGAGCCATAGGCGCCGTCGTTGAGCAGCACGATCAGTATGTTCAGCCCGTGGCGCTTGATGGTTTCCAGCTCCTGAATGTGCATGATGAGGCTGCCGTCGCCATCAAACAGCACCACGGTTTTGTCGGGCCGGGCAGCCGCCACACCCATGGCGAATGAGGTGCCGTTACCGATGGCGCCGAATTCGCGGATGGTGAGAAAGTGCTCCTGCGGGCGCGACGGCATTTGCGCGAAAAACCACGAGCAGTGGCCTCCGGAGTTCACCAGTTCCCAATCCTTGGGCAACGTTTTTTCCAGCGTGGCGATAACCTGACGCGGATCGAGCAGATCGGGCTCGACCTCGAACACATGGTTGTCGGCCTTGGTGTCGCGAATGCGCGTGGCCATGGCGTCGCTACGCCACTTGTTGCTGCGTTCCGGGACCGCGGCGGTCAGCGCCTCCACTCCCAGCCGCGCATCGGCGCGCAGATGATTGCGCGCGACCTCTTGGCCCTGAGCCACGGCGACCGGGTCGATGTCGATATGCAGCATCTTCGCGTTGCGCCACAACTGCCCACCGCCGCCGGCGTGGAATGCCAGCGAGCCGCCGACGACAATCACCAGATCAGCCTGCGCTATGTATTCGAGCCCCACTTCGGTCGAGAAACTGCCGGAAATGCCTATGCAGTACGGGTCATCATGAAACAAGCCGCGAGCAGGCAGCGATGTGGTGAGCAGCGCGCCAGTCTTTGCCGCCAGTGCACGACAGGCAGGTGCGGCCTTGGCCGCGACGGCGCCAAGGCCGGCGAAGATCACAATACGCAGAGAGCCTGCAACCAGCTTTGCCGCTTGCGCCACGTCGTCGGGATGCGCCGGTATGGGTGACAACTTCGGCAGCAGTTGCTGCGAAGGCGTCGGCAGATTTTCTGGCCCGGCCCACGGGCGCTCCTGCAAATCAAACGGGATGCCCAGCACAACAGGGCGCTTTTCGCGCCGCGCCTGCAGGAAGGCATCACGTATCGCCACCGGCATGCGCTCCGGCAAGTGCAGCGGGTGATAGGCGGCGCCCGTCGCCTCAATGATGGGCCCCTGATTGAGCATCTGGTTGTACCAGCCCATTTTGATCGGCGATTCCCCTGCGAACACGACCATCGGCAAGTGTGCGCGCACGGCGGCCGGCAGCGCGGTGATCAGCTGCGTAACCCCCGGCCCGCACGTCACCGTGGCCACACCCACGTCGCCGGTCTTGCGCGCGTAAGCCATCGCTGCTGCGGCAGCACAATGTTCGTGCCGCACATAGATCATGCGGCAGCCCTGCGACGCGAGCTTCGACGCCCAGTTCATGTTGGCATCGCCCATCAGCGTGAAACAGGTTGTCACGCCTTCCTGGATGAAAGATTTGGCCAGAACATCATAGACGTGGAGTTTGGAGTCGGTGGTCATGGTTGGGCTTTCGATTAATGAGATTGCTCCCATACGGGAGAAAAAACGCATGCAAAATGAACAATGCCTTGCGGCGGTCTAAACCTTCGCCTCTGCCTTGCGCACGGGCTTGGCTCGCGCCGCCTTGCGTGCCAGCAGGCGCGTAAAGTTCGACATCGACATCAAGTGGGCGTAAACGCGTGGCAGCACGCCGTTGGCGACCAGTTCCTTGAGTTTTTCGGCAGGCAGTTCGGTGACTTTTTGCTCGGCTACGCGGAACATGCCGGCCAAAGTGAACGGGTCGCCCTGGTGCGGCTTCGCCTGCATGGTGAAGGGTTCCAGCAGGCCCAGTTCGATGACGATCTTGCACAGGGCTTCGGTGCGTGCGAGGTCGGCCTCGAATTCAAACAGCAACTTGCGCATGTTATCCCATACCGGCAGCGGCTCGCCTTTGGCGTCGTAGAGCGCGTCGCCCTTGGTGCTGATGGCGCGTTTTTCCACGCAGGCGATGCGTTCGGATTGTTCCTGTCCGCTGACATTCACGCGTGTCATGCAGAAGGGGTAGCGGCGTACGTAGGCCGGCACGTAGGCATTGCGATCCCAGGTGAGGTCAGGCGCAACGAAGAGATTCTGCTGCTGCTCCAAGCCCACCACCGCCATCGCCACGGCGGTCTTGCCCTGATCGCCACTGACAAACACCACCGGGTAGTCATGGCACGCGAGGCTGAATTCGGTATACGACAGCGGAATCACCATCATGCCGCGAAACACGGGCGGCAATTTGTTCTCGGCGGGCAGCACCACGTGGTGCTCCTTGGTGAGCGGAATGACTTCCTGGTAGCCGTAAGGCGGGGTGATATCCATGACAGACTTTCGCAAGAGAATAGCAAGCGATTATACGGCGTGCGGGCAGACATAAAAAACATCAATTAAAACACATACTTAATAAAATATTTCAGCTTAGGGGCTTTTTGTAACAGCACTGTCATATTCGGCCACTACACTGATGCATCGTGATAGCTACCGCCTCTTTTTGACAAGGAACGAACCATGCTGAAATCACTTAGATTCGCTGCTGCCGTGCTGGTCACCGCAGTTTCTGCTACAGCCTTGGCACAGGAAATCACTGGCGCTGGCGCGACCTTCCCCGCCCCCATCTACGCCAAGTGGGCGGAAGCCTATCAGAAGGCCACCGGCGTAAAGATGAACTATCAATCCATCGGTTCCAGTGGTGGTATACGTCAGATTACTGCGAAGACCGTGGATTTTGGCGCTACCGACGCCCCCTTAAGCCAGGCGCAACTGGACAAGGAAGGCTTAATCCAGTTTCCGGCTGTCATCGGTGGCGTGGTCCCGGTAGTGAATCTGCCGGGCGTCAAACCGGGTGAAATGCGCCTCAACGGCCAGGTGCTCGGCGACATCTTCATGGGCAAGATTACCAAGTGGAACGACAAGGCCATTGCCGACCTGAATCCAGGGCTGAAACTGCCGGCTCAGGATATCGCCCCGGTACGGCGCGCAGATGGCTCGGGCACCACCTTTATATTCACCAACTACCTGTCCAAGGTCAACGCTGACTGGAAAGCGAAAGTCGGAGAAGGCCAAGCGGTGCAATGGCCCATTGGCATGGGCGGCAGGGGCAACGAGGGTGTGTCAGCGTTCGTGCAGCGACTACCCGGCGCGATTGGCTACGTGGAATATGCCTATGCCAAACAAAACAAGCTCACGCATACGCTGCTACGGAACGCCGATGGACAGTGGGTAGGCCCTGATGACGACACCTTCAAGGCAGCCGCCGCCGGGGCGGATTGGGGGAAGGAAGCTTTTGGCGCCATTCTGACCGAACAGCGTGGCAAGGAAAGTTGGCCGCTAACCGGCGCTACATTTATCCTGCTGCATAAAGTTCCCGCCAAGCCTCAACAGTCCGCAGAGGTAATGAAGTTTTTTGACTGGTCTTATGCAAACGGCGCCAAAATGGCGGCGGAACTGGACTATGTACCGTTGCCGGATACCCTCATCAAACAGATACGTGGCGCGTGGGCTGCGCAAGTCAAGGACGCGGGTGGCAAGGTGCTTTGGCCTGCCAAATAATTCCGTTAAATGTGCGGCAGCAAACAGTTTTAACGCCATGAGCCGGCCTGACCCGCCGGCCCCCCTTGTTTTTTGTGCTGACAGCCATGACACTTAGTGATCCCAACGCCGCAATGGCTGCAGAGGTACCTTCGGGCATGGCCATCGAACCAGTAGTACGCAAAAAGCCTTCGCAATGGGGCGATTTCATATTCGCCAATATGACGCGCGCCTTCGCGGTTCTCGCTTTGGCGTCGCTCGCCGGTATCATCGTCTCGCTATGCTATGGCGCATGGCCGTCGATCCAAAAATTCGGCTTGCCGTTTCTTTGGACGCCGGACTGGAATCCGCCGGTTGCCAAATTCGGTGCGCTGATACCGATCTACGGTACCTTGGTAACCTCATTTATTGCTTTGGTGATTGCGGTGCCTGTTTCATTCGGCATCGCGATCTTTCTGACCGAGCTATCTCCGCCGTGGTTGCGCCGCCCGTTGGGCACCGCGATAGAGCTGCTGGCTGCCATCCCCAGCATAGTCTATGGCATGTGGGGCTTGCTGGTATTCGCGCCGATCTTCGCCAAGTACATTCAGCCCGCGCTCAAATCCACTTTTGGACACATTCCCCTGATCGGCAAGCTGTTTGAAGGCCCCACCATCGGTGTAGGGCTGTTGTCGGCCGGCATTATCCTCGCGATCATGATCATTCCCTTCATCGCCTCCGTGATGCGTGACGTATTCGAAATTACGCCACAGATGATCAAGGAGTCCGCCTACGGCGTCGGCGCCACGACATGGGAGGTGGTGTGGAACGTGGTGTTGCCATATACCAAGGCCGGTGTCATCGGCGGCATCATCCTCGGATTGGGCCGCGCGCTGGGTGAAAC
>SXGR01228667.1_pt1 | contig 13605 bp, 13 predicted proteins | sample 3174711 | NCBI WGS metagenome assembly SXGR01 (sample SAMN11356860, study PRJNA531348) | freshwater metagenome | isolation source: freshwater sample F1-60 | place: China: Fuxian Lake, Yuxi | collected 2017-12-25
CCTGCCCCACCTATGGCCATGATGCCGACTCCCAACTTAGCACCTAACGCCGCCAAAAGCGGCTCATTCGTGAATCGCTCGTTATTCATCAGCATGATCTTGCTGACTATCGTGTTGTTCCCACCGCTAGCCGGACGTCAGCCGTGGCACGAAACCTTTTCGGCCTATTTCATCTCCATCGTCTTAGAAGCCGTTCCCTATATATTAATCGGATCGTTAATCGCTGGCATTATTGAATTATTCATGCCGGCAACCTTACTGCCGCGGCTGACTAAACGTTTAGGTTTACTCGGCATTCCGGCGACCGCGATTGTCGCACCAGCGTTTCCGGCTTGTGAATGCGGTGTCTTAGCCGTCGCACGCGGTTTGTTACGCAAAGGTCTGCCCCTACCACATACGATTACGTATTTATTGGCTGGCCCTATCCTAAATCCAACGGTCTTATTCACCACCTGGTTAGCGTTTCAAGATGCCCGCTATCCGATACTACGTGGCATCGGCGGATTATTTGTTGCCATTATTGTCGGATTTGTCGTGTGGCGTATTTCCAGTAAATATATTCTCTTACCGCAGGTTGAAGAATCTCTGAAACGCGGCGAACACACACATGATCACGGGCATGATCACGGACACGACCACCAACACGGTGACGGATGCGCGCCGAATTGTGCTGAACCAGCAGCGCCAACGCTCAATCTTGGTGCCGCGCTCAAAAATCCACAGGTCGTTGTTGCTCAACCTCGCCGTCGACCCATGGCCGTGTTAGGACAACTATCAAGTCACGTCTTGGATCATTTTTTAGAAATGGCCGCCTTTTTCTTAATGGGCGTATTTATTGCAGCTGCGATGAAAACCTATTTCGGTAATGCTGCTTTTGATGCGCTCGCTGGATATTGGCTGTTGGCACCATTAGCGATGATGCTCACCGCATTTATCCTGTCGCTGTGCGCTGAAGCGGACGCCTTCGTTGCCGCTTCCTTTAGTCAATTTGATATCGCATCACATATGGCATTCTTAGTCTTTGGCCCCATGTTCGACATTAAATTATTCCTGATGTACCGCTTAGTATTCCGCACTGGATTTATTCTCGCGATCGCCGCAACGCTGATGGTTCTGACATTAAGCTATGTCTTGTTTTTAGTTCCGGTCATAGACAGCGCGCTACTTGGTCTTGGCATCGGACATCTCAAGCCATGAATGCTCCGCGATTGGTTCAATGCTTAGTTTGGATGACCTTTTTGTCCGTGTTGTTAATTGGGGGCAGTTATGCCACCTACATCGCTAGTTGGCAGTTCTGGATTCTCATCGCTGCGACCACCATTTTTGCTCTCTTAGTTTTATGTGATGCTTTATTTAATCATGGCCACGATCACGGACATGAACATCACGATCATGATCACGGCAGCGCCATTGATCACTGGTTACAAACCGGAATTCATGCGTTTCCCTTATTTTTCATCATGGCCATCGGGGTTACCTCGCTGGGCTCACAACAAATTAAAATTTTTAATCGACCTGCACCAGCAAGCGTCATGCGCGCAGCGGCCGCAATGCCGGATAAACCCATTACGCCTTCGTCAACCATAGTCGTTTCGCCAACAACAATTACCCCGACGACTGATAAACCCACACCAACAAATAATCCGGCTCAACCACCAGCCGTTTTCATCGACGGACCAACGCCGCCTGAACCAGGAACACCGCAGGTCACTTCCAATGCCGATCCAGTGGTGGCTCATTCCCCAGTCGTCCCGCTTCCGCTCATGGAACTGTATTATCCCAAGAAGCACCCAGGGGTCGTGCGCATTGAAACGATTGGTCGGCTGATGATTCCGACCGCGGCTGAATTAGAAAATGTACCTCCCGACGTGGACCGGAACGATCTCAAATTAATGCTCTACCGCTACGTCATGACCTGCTGTGCCGCAGATGCCCAAGCAGTATTCGTGATCCTAAAAAATCGCGAGGTCGACGATCTAAAAATCGATACCTGGGTCAAAGTATCTGGATCCTGGATTCACCCGCCAGGGCTTGGAGATATGGCAAAAATTGAAGTGGAAACTCTGGAAATTATTCCAGAGCCGAAAGAACCCTACTTGCAGGCGCCGCAGTAAACGGCAAAACCGCCCGCCTTATGATGAATAAAATTGGAACCGGACTTGAGTACACCATTTTTTGGAGCCGTTGGCTGCAGGCACCGATTTACGTCGGCCTGATCTTCGCCCAAATATTGTACTGTTATAAATTCGCCAAAGAGATTATTCACCTCATCTTCATTACGGAATCTAGTAATGAAATGACGTTCCTATTGGCGGTGCTAACGCTGATCGACATCGCCATGGTTGCTAACTTGATCACCATGGTGGTCATCGGCGGCTACGCCACGTTTGTGAGCAAACTCAATCTCCACGAAGGTGTCGATCGTCCTGATTGGCTGGCCCATATCGATCCTGGTGCAATTAAAATAAAACTCGCCAGTTCGCTCGTTGGTATTTCATCAATTCATTTGCTCAAAAGCTTCATTGAAGTCGGCAACCCTGGGCAATTTGCTGAAATCGGTGCCAAAGTTATTACCCATCAAGATATCTTATGGCAGGTGATCATTCACATGACCTTCGTGGTTTCAACGTTATTGCTCGCCTTAACTGAATATGTTATGCATCGACGCTATCCGAGAGAATCAGCGCCTGTCACCGTACCACCTGATCGCAATACGTAATTTACCAATTCAACAAATCAGTCTAACGACGCAACACCAAGGCATTCCACCACGCTTCACCGCGTTCATCGAGTGTGCGGAATCCAATGGCGTGTAAGGCCTGTTCCACCATTTGGCGCTTGGTTTGCGCGACACCTGAAATAATTAAAGTCCCCTGCGGTAAGATCGCCGATAGTTTTTTATCATCTGCCACCAACAATAATAAATCTGCATACAGGTTTGCCACCACCACACCCACCGGTTCTGAGGGAATGGATTGCAGCAGATCAGATGCCAGCACCAGCGCTTGCGGATATCCATTTAACTCGCAACACGCCACTGTGCTGCGAACCGAGCCGTCATCAATATCGCTAAAGATCACAGCGGACGCGCCTCGTTTATGCGCAATCAGCCCTAAAACGCCTGTCCCGCAACCCAAATCTAAGACGCGCTTTCCCGCCACATCGACGGTCAATAATAATTCCGCCGCCATCCGCGTACTGGGGTGATGCCCATCACCGAAAGCAGGAGACGGCGGTATGTGTAACATAATATCATCCGTTTTCGCCCGCATGGTGCCTTGCGGATCAATCCAAACACCAGGACACAACTGACAGGGCTCTCCATCTAAAACGTTCGCCAATAAGCTTCGCTCACTGATCACATCCCCATGGCCCAGTGCCAAGCCCGTTGCTCGCAGCACGGAAACCACTGCGTCCGGCAAAACGCCATCGGCTCCATACAATTCAACATCGAGTCGACCATCAGGCCGTGAAGACATGGCAAATGCGGTAAAGTTTATTTCCAATAATGCTTGAGTTAAAAAGGCTTCATCGCCAACGTTAGCAACCACGCGATAAACGAGATAATCCATAGGCACGGCAGCATCTCCTTTATGCGAGCGCTGCAACTGGCTGCATCAAAATGGTGACTGTCGCATATTAATCTTACTCACAACATATTGCGCTCATGACAACTCCTGAAACAATAAATCGGTGGGATAATTGCTGGTCTAGCATTAAGCTAAGGCATTATTCACATGGAGTACCGGAGGACCGGAGTAATCCTAAAGAATGATAGGCGTTCAGAGCTAAAAAGAGCGGTTATTTTGCGTATTCTGTAAATAATCGACCACGATTTTTCTTCCCCTCCGGTTCTCCGGTCCTCCATGTTAACTCCTTTTATGTGGTCCGCTCCTTAGGTTAATAGCATTGAGCCATAGCCTCAAAGACTAACGGACAACTAGCTACTTGACGAGCCTTTTCGTATTACTACGTATTACCGCCCGACGGTAATACATAGTAATACATAGTAATACAAAGGACCCATCCATGCCCCTCTCTCGTTCCTTCTTGTTAGTTCCCACATTGTTGAGCGCAGTAGCCACCGCTGTAAACGCTGCTGATACTAAAACGGTTGAAGCCCAACTTGCCGAATTAAAACAGTCACAAGCCAAGCTGGAAGCACAAGTTGCGGAAATGTCACGTGGTTCAAATCGTAGTGTCTCAGGAGCGTTAAAATTATTGGATCTATCGCTCTCTGTCGAAGCGATTGGTGGCACATCAAGCGAACAGGATGACTCTATTCAAAACCTGCAAGGTGGCGGTCACGATCCCAAACAGCGTGGTTTTACCATGCCAAATGCGGAACTGTCCATCGGTGGCGCGGTAGATCCGTATTTTTATGCGCAGTCCAATATCATTTTATTCATCAGCGAAGAGGGTGAAACCGTTATCGAATTAGAAGAGGCCTTCATTCGCACGCAGGCATTACCATATGGTTTAGAATTTAAGGCCGGGCAATTTTTTACTGAATTTGGTCGCCTAAATGAAACCCATCCCCATGCATGGACATGGATTGGTCAGCCCATTATTAATACTCGTGTATTCGGCGGTGATGGTATGCGCGGTCAAGGCCTACGCACGAGCGTATCACTGCCTACGCCGTGGTTATCTGACGTATTGGTCACAGCACAAAATGCTCGCGGCGAAACCATGACGAGTTTCTTTGGCGAAGGCGAAGGACTAGCAGGTCGTGAATATACCGACATTGAAACCGATACACGCAACATCAGTGATCTGACATGGTCGGGACGTTGGGCCAATGCGGTGGATATCAGCGACGATTTGACACTAAGAGTTGGTGGCTCTTTAGCGCTTGGCCCAAACGCATCCGGTGTAGATACAAATTCCATCATTTACGGTGGACATCTAGCATTACGTTGGCGCCCTGCCGGTGGCAGCCGTGGTTTTCCTTTTGTAACTTGGGAAACGGAAGTCATCGGTCGTGAAGCCGAAGTTGATGAATACATTTCTGATCCGGGTGGCCCTGATGAAACAACCTACGCAGCCGACACGCTCAGCGATTGGGGTTTATTTACCCAGTTGATGGTGGGATTCCAAGAAGGCTGGTCGGCTGGACTTCGCTATGAAATGGCAACCGGAAGCGGTGAAAGTGTTGACGGAAGTGCAGCCGATCCACTCCGAGATGACCGTACGCGCATTTCTCCGTTAATTGCTTGGCAGCCAACCGAATTCAGCCGTCTACGCTTACAATATAACTACGATAAAGCCGACCATTTAGCAGAAGACGATGCCCACAGCGTTTGGCTGGCACTTGATATTATTATTGGAACGCATCCTCCACATGTGTTTTGAGTAACATTCAAATTCCTGCTATCGCTCTTTTTATTGATAGCAGTATAAGTTATTCATGGCCAATTATTTTACCTGGATGCTTTGTTTGCTCTCCCTCGCGCATGCAGCCGAGCCGCTACAGGTATGCGCGACAGTTCCAGATCTTGGGGATTTAGTACGGGCCGTAGGCGGTGAAGACGTCAATGTCACCGTCTTCGCCCGGGGCGGCGATGACCCACATTTTGTCGATGCACGCCCAAGCTTTTCCAAAGCTTTATCACGCGCAGATATGCTGGTGGTTGTCGGCTTAGAATTAGAAATCGGCTGGATTCCCGTACTGCAAAAGCATGCGCGCAATCCGCGCATTGATGTGGGTGGACCTGGATATGTTGATGCGTCCGGAGCAATTAATAAACTCGGCATTCCCCCACCTGATGCCGACCGCAGCCATGGCGACGTTCACGCTGGCGGCAATCCACATTATTTATCGGATCCAGTGAATGGTTTACGAGTTGCGCGATTACTTGCTGACCGACTGATAACACTCGCACCTGAACGACGTAAGCGCATTGAAAATAATTGGTCGCATTTCGCCACTCGTGTTGCGGTCGCACTTTTTGGCCCCCATCGCGGAGCCACGATGCTGGCGTCGGACGTCGTGACTCAGGCAGAGCAAGAGACTCAACAACCATCAGCAGAGATTGGCGGCTGGTTCGCTGTTTTGCGTCCCGCCGTTGGCGTACACGTCGTGACAGATCATGATCTATGGCCATATTTTACTCAGCGTTTTGGGCTCGTTATTAACGGCTTTCTAGAACCTAAACCGGGGATCGCGCCTACCACTAAACACCTCACTGCGCTGATCGAACACATGCGTCAACACCAGGTGCGGGCCATATTAACCACACCCTATTTTGATCCTCGTCATGCCCAGGTAGTTGCCGAACGCACCGGTGCTATCATCATCCCGTTAGCACATCAGGTGGGCGCATTGCCCGACGCTGGTGACTACCTTTCCACCATCGATCGCAATGTCCGCGCTCTACAGACGGGTATCGCCGCTCCCAAATAGCACACTAAGCAACCATCAATGACTAGAGTTACCCTGTGACCAGCGAAAATATTATCGCGCTTACCAACGTCACAGTCGGTTACGGATCAACGGCGGTGCTGAACCAGGTAAATTGGACCATCCAACGCGGTGAATCCTGGTACGTCATTGGTCGTAATGGTTCTGGAAAAAGCACATTGTTAGCTGCCATTCTTGGAAGACTGCCGATACTTGCAGGTCAGCTTCAGCGTACTCCTCACTTAGTCACTGGTAGCGTACCACAGCACCTCCGTCTGCTACGCACTATGCCTGTCACTATTCGCGAATTTGTCGGACTAGGCTTATTTTCAAAAAATCGTGGTGAACAACAGTTATGCATTAATAAAGCGCTTGATCGATGCGGATTACAGTCGGTGGCTGAATCCCAGGTCTGGCGCGTGTCGGGTGGACAACGCCGACGCGCTATGATTGCACAGTCCTTAGCACTACAACCTGACGTATTAGTCCTTGATGAACCAAGCGCAGGCCTTGATGCAACCGCTGAGCAAGAGTTAATAACCTTGATTGATCAACTACGGGCAAACGGCGTCACTATTATTTATATTACCCATGATCTTTCATTAGCAGCTAGCCAAAGCCATCGCGTCGCGCTCATTGCAAACGGTACCTTACAAGAAATAAATGCTGATGATGTACTGCCTCAACGAATGTTGGGCATAAAATCTGTCACTGGTGTTCTGTGATGGAAGACCTGCAATCTGCCTGGTCATTATTCGCCTCTTCCTGGGTCAGCGCCTGGATATTGGCGCCGTTATTGGCCATTGTTGGCGTTGCCGTAGTGGCACGCGGTGCGATTTTCCAAGGTGTCGCCACCGCACAGGCCTCGACCGCTGCCATAGCAACCATGCTAGTCCTAGCGCAATCGATTACTTGGTGCGGGACCCCGTGGGCAATTGCCGGCGCTTCAATATTCGTAGCAATTAGCACATCAGTTATCGCTCTCCATGGTCGCAGCAGTGAAGCGATGAATGGCTGGCTTTTTCTGACTGCCAGTGCAGCAACACCATTATTATTATCCTACAGCCCACACGGTCTAGCGGACGTTCAACGACTCATCACATCGAGCCTGATCGGCGCGAGCTGGTCAGACGCCATGGTATTCTCAATCATTTTAATTAGTGTCTTGTTCCTACTCATCCGCTGTGGTTCGCACATCCGCCTGGTTTTATTGGATCGTGAGGCGGCTACGGAAATGGGGCTATCCGTTTCACGCTGGCAAATCATCATCGGAGTTACAGTTGGCCTAGTCATTGGTCTAGGATTGCGCAGCGCTGGTTTACTATTTATTGCCGGCTGTTTGTTACTACCGGTACTCGCTTCTATTCAATGCTGTCGCACAACCGCCGCCGTAACTTGGTGCACTCCGCTTCTTGCTCTTTTATCCGCCATATTGGGCACCTTTCTTGCGCATGCATATGACTTACCACTCGGACAAGTTGTGGTAGCTCTATTGGCACTCTGGTGCGCTGGTAGTTGGCTGGTTCGCTGCTGGCACTACGCTGCGTCGAGATGATCAAGCATGCCGACGAACCGCAGAACCCAACGACACGCGCAAAGCTTTACCAGTTGATGCAATGGATAAAGTCGCATGCAATACACCTTTTTGTTTGCGTAACAAATCGTCCATGGTGCGAATTTTACTGGCGTGACCACGCAGCATGAAGGTTTCGACACATAAATCGTGGCTCAAGTGAACGTGCGTGGTCGCTAGTACTAAATCATGGTAGTCGTGCTGAACATCGACCAATTTGGCGGCTAATTGTCGTTGATGGTGATCATAAACTAAGGTGACGGTGCCCACGGCTTCCTGGTCTTTTTCCCACTCCTCTTGCACTAAGTGTTCACGCAGAAGATCACGCAGAAACTCCGAACGATTTTTATAACCGCGCTCGTCGGCAATTCGCCCGAATTGATCGTGCAGGTGTTTATCGAGTGAGAAGCTAGCGCGTACAAGGTCGGTCATGGCAGAGTACGATATGGTTGCCGCGTGTAGCGGAAGTGGAGTCTTGCGGACTACTTTCATACGAATATTAAATTCGGAATAACGCTACCACGAAGGCCACGATGTCGCACCCCGTTCTCTCGCGTACCCTGTTCGCCCTTGCCGTCGGTTTGCCGATAATGGCCGTCGAAACAACACCAACCACTCCGATGCCGACAGCAAATGAGACTCTGCCAACCATCGTGGTAGAAGGCAGACAGAACGATCTGGTTGGTATCGCTGCTACCGCCAGCGAAGGCACTACGGGACGCGAACAATTGTTATGGCGGCCATTATTACGTCCTGGCGAATTGCTAGAGACCGTTCCTGGATTAATTGCCACTCAGCATTCCGGCACGGGCAAGGCAAACCAATATTTCTTGCGTGGATTTAATCTCGACCACGGCACTGATTTCTCTACCAGTGTCGATCATATGCCAGTGAACTTGCCGACGCACGGTCATGGACAGGGTTATACGGACGTAAACTTTTTGATTCCGGAATTAGTCGACAATGTCACCTATTGGAAGGGGCCGTATCACGCCGCAATTGGCGATTTCAGTTCTGCTGGAGGAGCCGAAATCGCACTCGCGAATCAATTACCAAGCAACACAATTGGGGTGACCGTTGGCACCAACGCCTATGGTCGCGCACTAGCAACCGGCAGCCCAACGCTCGGTGACGGACGCTTGGTTTATGGAATGGAACTACAAAGCTACGATGGTCCGTGGGTCAATGACGAGAATCTGCGCAAAGCCAATAGCGTGTTGCGCTACGTCCACGGCGACCAGCGCAATGGCTGGAATATGACACTCATGGGTTACGCTTCTGATTGGGATTCCACCGATCAAATTCCCAGTCGTGCGGTAGAAAGCGGCCAAATTGATCGCTTAGGTGCGATTGACCCGACCACAGGAGGAGAATCCTCGCGCTTCAGCCTGAGCAGTGGCTGGCATACAGGCGATCAGCAGCAACAAACCAATATCTCTGCCTATGCCATTTTGTATCGTATGAATCTATGGTAAAATTTTACCTATTTCGCAGATGATCCAGTAAACGGCGATCAATTTGAGCAAGTTGATCGTCGCACCATTATTGGCGGTGAAGCCACCCATCGCTGGTTAAACGATATTGGCGAGGTGGCCTTCGATAATACCGCAGGCCTGCAAGTGCGCGCTGACATCATCGACGAAGTTGGCCTGCATAATACTACTCAACGCGAACGTGTTGGCACCATCCGCAGCGATGCAGTCAATGAATATACGGTCGGATTATTCGCCACCTCAACCCTGATGTTAAATGAGTGGTTCCGCGCAGTTCCAGGCATTCGTGGCGATGTGTATTATTTTAATGTAGATGCTGAACTGCCACAGAACACTGGCAGCGAAAGTGCCGCTACTGCCAGTCCAAAACTGGCTCTCATCTTTGGGCCTTGGCGTGACACAGAACTATCACTCGCCAGCGGACTTGGTTTCCATTCCAACGATGCACGTGGGACCACCACCACGGTTGACCCTAGTGACGGCGTGACCCCACTCGATCCAGTCGATCCACTGGTACGTTCCACGGGGGCCGAAATCGGACTGCGTACCGGTGTGGTCGAAAATTTGCAGAGTACCTTCACGTTATGGTGGCTCGAACTCGATAGCGAATTGCTGTTCATCGGTGACGCTGGAACCACGGAAGCCACTCGTCCAAGTGAACGTTGGGGTATCGAATGGGCGAATTATTGGCGCGTGCTACCGTGGCTCGACTTCGACTTCGACTATGCTTGGACGCACGCCGAATTCACCAACGACGATGTGGCTGGAAATTCAATTCCTGGCGCGCCAGAACAAATCCTCGCCGCCGGATTGACGCTACACCAAGACGGTTGGTTCACCGCTTTGCGTCTGCGTTACTTTGGCCCACGTCCACTCATCGAAGACGACAGCGTACGCAGCGACAGCACGCTTTTAGTTAACCTCGGCGCTGGTTACACCTGGAAGCAAGTCGCGTTTACCTTGGAACTACTCAACTTGCTGGGCAGCAAAGACCACGACATCGATTATTATTATGCCAGTCAATTAGCGAGTGAAGGCGCGCCAGTCGATGATCGACACTACCACCCAGTCGAGCCTTTTGGCGTACGCGGGGGCGTGGCATATACGTTTTGATCAAGCAAAATATGATACCAATTCCGTGTCATCTATGCCGCTTGTGAAAGCATGAACAAGAGTAACTGTTTATGATCAAGCATAGCACAGTCACTCCTGTGAAATGCCTTGATGAATGTCCGTAATTATTAAGGCTCGTTTGACTTAGAATTGGTATTAAACGAGCGGCCAACGAACAACAGAGGTTCTAGAACCCGTGTTTTGCCATCAACGCGGGAAAATTTCACAAGTATTACCTAGGCAGCAGTGTAGTCTACAGATTTGCATTTGAAGAATGATTGAATTAAGGCTTTATCTTTCTTGACTGCTTTAAAGTCGCTATGAACACGTTTTTTAAGTGATTCACCAGATTTGAGCGGTCGCTGAAGCCGTTGGAAAAACACCGTGATGCCATCACGCCGATCAGCGGCTTGCATCATCCTGGGGGCCTTGGCCACCATCATAATTGCATCTCCATTTGGTTGACAGGCGGCAAATTGGGTCCGTCAGATCGCAATACCATTTCCGTCGATCAAAAGATGGCCGAAATGACCGCGCCGCACACGCGCTATTCGTCGATGGAAATTGCGCTCACGGGTGATTCCCTGTCCTGGACTGCGGATGGCGTGCGGCTGCCGTCGTTGCGTCGTTGTAACGAAATTTTTGCTTCGTTATTCGAAGAGCCGAAAGGCGGAAAAACAGCGCAACGCCGGGCCTTACGTCGCAAAGGCAGCGTGTTGGACGCCAACCTCGCGGAAGTACGCAAACTCGAACAACAAATGGGTACGGCGGACAAAGGTCGCATGGAACAATACCTGACCTCGGTGCGTGAAGCAGAAATTCGCACGCAGCGCGCCGACGCGTGGCTCGACACACCGCTGCCCACGCTCTCCGATGCCGACCGCAAGCGCACCAATCGCGACATCAATGCCAAAATGGCGGGGGATTATTTCCGCACCGTTTATGACCTCATCGTACTCGCCTTTCAGACCGACGTGACTCGAGTGGCGACATTTAGTTTGGGTGGCGAAGGCGACGCTTTTGCCATTCCAGAAATCGGCGTCACCGAATCGCGCCACCAACTCAGTCATCACGGCGGCGATGCTGGCTACATGGATAAACTTACTAATTACGACACCTTCGCCATCGAACAATTCAGTTATTTCCTAACGCGACTGGCGGAAACCAAAGATCTGAACGGCAAGCCGCTGCTCGATTCCACCATGTCGCTGTTTGGCAGTGGCATGTGTTACGGCCACAGTCATGGCAATGCGAATTTGCCACTGGTGCTCGCTGGCGGTTCCGACCTTGGTCTAAAACACGGCAGTCATCTCGATTTCAATCAGGGCGCCAAAGGATTTAACGGCTACGCACTCAATAAAGAAGGCGCACTGACCTCAGAGCATTATCAATTGTGTGGTCGCCCCGCGAATACCGACGCGCATATGAGCAACCTGCTGCTGCTGATGGCCCAGCGCATGGGCGTGCAAATCGACCAGTTCGGTGACAGCAATAAGGTCATTACATTATGATACTCATAAATTTGGTAATTAAGTTATGATACGCCTATTATTAACGCTCGCTGCTGCGTTGTTGTTTTTTGTCTCCAGCGCCGCGACGGCAGAGGAAGGGCCGTACCGCCCCGTCACCGGCAAATTTCCTACGCTGGACAAAGCGCACGCTTACCGAGGCGAACTCGTCTTCGTGGATCATGCCAACCGCCGCGGCAGCATTCGCGTGCAAGGGTCAGGCATGTTTTATCGCAACGACCCGCATCCCTTCGCTATGCTGCCTTATGGCATCGTGCGTTATCACGGCGCAACGGCAGATCTGCGGGATATTCCGCTCGGTACGGTCATGCACGTCCGCGCATTTCTTCCCCCAGATCCGTCAATTTCTGCCGTGCCGATATTACCGGTCGACAACAAGGACAATGACGCCAATCACAATCGTGGCACGGGAATTTTTCCTGCTGAAAATCATGTGCTGTTACTGGAAGACGAACCCAGCCACTGTTTGCGCGAGGGAAAAATCTGGAAACTGAAAGACGTGACCATCAAAAAAAATGAAGGCATGATCATCGCCAGTTGTGAAGCAAAAACCGGTGGCAAGGAAAAAGTCAGCGAAGAGAAAATGACCTTCGATGCCGCCACTCGCTGCTGGCGCAGTCGTGAATGCCTATCTATTTCAGATCTCATTGCAGAGGGCACCTGGCCCACTGAGGGGAAAAAATCCCTCAACGAGCAAAACGTTTTACTCGGCATTTGCTGGAAACCCACGCCGGATAGTATTTTTACGCGTTTTCATATTTCCGATATCTGGCTAGACGACGTCGCCATGCAGCGCGCCGCCCACAACCAAAACGAAACGCACAAAGCATTTATTCGTAGCCGTTGGCTGCCCGCGTGGATCGATGCCGTCGAATATGGGAAATTCGGCCGCGCCACCGTCACCGCCACCTTATTCGGCGGCATGGACGCCGAGCTCTACGCCGATTTCAAAAAAGGCAGCGGCGCTATGATGAATGCCGTTGAAAATACCTTAAAGCACACCCACGGCGCGTACGGCCCCGCACACATGGCCTCACGTGGCTCCATCAAGGACGTCATCAAAATCGACGGCGATATCCCACTCGGCAGCAGCGGCATCCAAATTCGTTTTGAAACCGATCTTATTATCGAAGGCATCCGCCCAGGCCGAGTCGTGCGCGTCCAATCCCATAGCTGGCCGGTAGTGGAATTACCCCGTGAGGAATTCCTTAATGATGCGACTAACATAGATGAACGATTTCCGGGGCCTGCCATATTTCCGAAGTACTGACCTCAAATAGGAGAAACGGCGAACGGCGAAAAGCCTACTTTTGACCCAACCGCGTTTCCAAGTACTTGCGGATCACCACGGTCATCTTCGCCCCAAACCGCTCCAGCATCGACTGATACCAATTCCGACTCATCCATGCCTAAACGCCCGATTCACAGGAGCCGCGGAGAACGCAGAGATCGGAGGAATCTCTTATTTTCGCCTCCTCCGATCTCTGCGTTCTC
>SXGR01336189.1_pt1 | contig 13605 bp, 14 predicted proteins | sample 3174711 | NCBI WGS metagenome assembly SXGR01 (sample SAMN11356860, study PRJNA531348) | freshwater metagenome | isolation source: freshwater sample F1-60 | place: China: Fuxian Lake, Yuxi | collected 2017-12-25
TAGATGCCGGCGAGCATGATCAGCGACGCGATCGGGTCGAAGTTAAAGGTGATCGGGAGCAGCAGCGCGACGGTGGCGGTTGGCCCGATGCCCGGGAGCACGCCCACCATGGTGCCGAGCGTGACGCCGAGCAGACAGATCAGGATGTTGCTCGGCTGGAGGGCCGTCTGGAGCCCCAGTGCCAGGCCGGAGAGATCCAAACTCAGCCCCCAAGCCAGTCGCCCAACAGCGGCAGGCGCAGCTGCAGCAACCCGACGAAGATGCCGAGACAGAGCACCGTCAGGCCGACCGACATGGCCAGTGCCTTGAGCGGACTCACGCCGCGGCATGCCAGCGCGGCGACGAATGTCGTCACAAACAGCGCCGGCGCAAGCCCGAGCCCCTCGATGGTGGCGCCGAAGAACACGATCCCGGCGACGAGCATGCCTCCGCGCGCCCAGGGCACCGGTCCGCGCTCGTCCGCTGCCTCGCGGTCGTGCGGGTCACCGCCACGGAAGGCTGCCGCCGTAATGAACGCGCCCAGGACGGTGAGGATGACGCCCAGCACGACCGGCACAAAGCCGGGGCCCATCGCCAGCGTCGACCCAATTCCGTACCTGCTGCCCCCGAGGGCGAATGCCAAGCCGAGTGCGACGAAGGTGCCGCCTGCCAGCATGTCGGGGACGCCAGGCCGGCGGCCCGCCGTCCCCGACGATGCCGGGTCCTCGCTCATCCGCCCTTGACCCCGGCGCCCTTGATGATCGGCGTCCACAGCTCGATCTGCTCCGCGAGCTTGACCCGGTGCGCCTCGGGGGTCACCTGGTCCTGAGCCACCGGGGTGGTGCCGAGGTCGGCCAACTTGTCGATGACGTTCGGGTCAACCAGGGCCGCCTGCAGGGCCTCGGTGAGCTTCGCGACGACCTCGTCGGAGGTCTTTGCCGGCACGTACAGCCCGTGCCAGACGGCAACCTGGACTTCCGGAAGACCCGCCTCAGCCGTGGTCGGCAGGTCCGGCAGCGCCTCGACCCGCTCCGGTGTGGTCACCGCATAGGCCTTAATCGCACCGGACCGGATCTGCCCCGCGGTGTTGGTCGTCTGGTCGCACATGAAGTCGACCTGGCCACCGACCAGATCCGTGAGCGCGGGCCCGGTGCCGTCATACGGGACCTCGGTCAGGTCGACGCCGATCGCCTGCTCGATCAGCAGCCCGCACAGCTGGGAGCCTCCCCCGGCGTGGGCGAGCGTCAGCGTGTCTGCGTTGCTCTTGACGTAGGCGACCAGTTCCTCCAGCGTCGTCGGTGGGAGGTCCTTACGGGCGACGATCGTCATCGGTACATCGGTGATCAGACCTATCGTTTTGAAATCCACGAGCGGCTGGTAGGGCAGGTCGGGGTAGAGCGCGGGCGCCGTCGACATGGCGATGTTGTGGATGAGCACCTCGTAGCCATCGGGCTTGGCCTCGGCAACCTGCCCGGCGGCGACGGTGCCGCCAGCGCCCGTGACATTCTTGACCACGATCTGCTGGCCAAGCTTGGTGCCCATGGGCTCCGCGATCAGCCGGGTGACGGTGTCGGTCGGTCCACCGGCCGAGTAGGGCACCACGAAGGTGATCTCACGATCGGGGTACGCCGCTGGTGCGGAGTCTCGCCCCCCGCACGCGGCGAGATTGGTGACAGCTAGCGCGGCAACCCCGATGACGGCCCAGCGTGGCGGGCGAAGGCGCGACCGCCGGCTTCGACCTGAACCGGCGACAGACGTGGTCATCAAAGCTCCTTCATCGGCGACGCTTACAGTAATTGGGGAGGCAGGATCGGAATGAAACCTAGCTCTTGACCGTAGATCGATCTTAGGTACGCCCTGCTCGCACATGATCCCGGAGTCTTTTGCCGAGGGCGCTTCAGCGCCTGCGCACTGTGCGAGCCGCTAACGGTCCACACCTATGGCCGCACGACACACCGCCACCGCGTCGGCCACCCCGGCGATGGAATCCCCCGCCCGACGCGCCGCCTGCCGATAGCCCGGATCCGACAGCACCTCGGTGACACCGGCAATCAGTGCACGAGCACTCAACGGCCGCACCAATCGCGCACTTCCCTGTCGCACAACACGATTCGCTAACTCCCACTGATCGCCACCGCCGGGCACCACCACCATCGGCACCCCGGCTAGCAGCGTCTTGGAGAGCATCCCGTGGCCGCCGCCGCACACCACCACATCGGCGTGGCGCAGAAGATCGTCCTGGCGGCCAAGGCCCACCACCGCCCACGGTGGCACCGCGACGCCGTCGCCGCCGGGTCGGGATGACACCAGCTGGGAGACCACCAGTCGGGAACCGGCCGGCAGGGTCTGGGCCGGAACAAGATGTTCCAACGCCAGGGCAGCAAGCCCGGCGGTGCCGGTGCTGGCCGTCGAGGGTGCCACCACGATCACCGGTCCCGCACCAGGCGGCACAGCCAGCAGATCCGTGGTCGGTTCGAAGTGCAGCGGGCCGACCACGACCGCCTCGGCGGGCCAGTCCGGCCGCGGCACCTCCAGCGCCGGCAGCGTGGCGATCAGCCGCCGCCGCGGACCGGGGTCGAGGCCGGGCAGTCCGATCCCCCGACGGGCCTGCGTGCGCTGCCGCTCCCCGGCCCGCACCGACCGCGCGGTGAACGCCCGCATGGTCACGTCGCGAAGGCGTCCCCGCAGGCCGGCGCCCGGCGCCAGTCCGCTGCCGATCGGTGGCAAGCCCTTAGACGGGTGGTACAGCGGGTGCGGGCTGAGTTCGATCCAGGGGACGCCGGCAAGTTCGGCGGCCATCCCGCCGCACACGGTGATCACGTCGGAGACCACCAGATCGGGCTTCAGGTGTCGCAGTACGGGCAGGTTCAGTACCGCCATCCGCCCGGCCCGGTTGTGGAGTTTGGCACCGGCGTCGGTGTCGTCGTCGGACTCCTCGGGGTCTAGGCCCTGAAGTTCGACGGCGTCCACCCCGGCACTCCGGGCGGTGTCGAGCCGCTGAACACCGGTCAGCAGCACCGGGTCGTCGCCGGCAGCGGTGAAGCGCTGACACAGCGCAATCGCGGGGAACGCATGGCCTGCTTCCGGCCCGGCGACGACGGCGACCCGCATCCGCCCCACCATGCCACAGCACACCAGGGGCCACAGCACACCAGGGGCCACAGCACACCAGGGTCGCCAGGATCTAGGCTGTCGCCCATGACCGAGACCACGAATGGCAGCGCGAGCATCGACCGGCTTCACCCCGACAACGCGCACACCATCGAGAGCTTCCTGGCCGCGATGCAGGATCACGATATCGACGGCGCGGGCGCGGTGCTCGACGAAAACCTCATCTACCAGAATGTCGGTTTCCCGACCATCCGCGGCCGGGCGCGCGCCATGAAACTGTTCCGCTCCATGGATGGCCGGGCCGGCTTCGAGGTGAAGATTCACCGCATTGCCGTCAACGGCTCGACAGTACTGACCGAACGCACCGACGCCCTGGTGTTCGGCCGGGTGCGCCTGCAGTTCTGGGTGTGCGGGGTCTTCGAGGTGACAGACGGCCGAATCACACTCTGGCGGGACTACTTCGACATGTTCGACTTCACCAAGGCCATCGCGCGCGGGCTACTCGGCGCCGTCATTCCGGCGCTGCGGCCGACCCTGTAACGCGACCGTGGGCCGTAGGTACGGCCAACTCGGCAGAAACGCGCACAGGCCACACGGTCGGCGGGGTCACCAACCCGCGGGTCGCGATGAGCGGCCCGGGCCGAGTTCCTCGAAGGCCTGCGCCCAACCCAGCAACCGATCGGTGGCGTCGGTGAGTTCATGCCGATAGCGCTGCTGGAATACACCCGCGGCCCTGCCGTCGGAATCCACCGCAGCCACCAACTGCGCCGCCGCGGTGACCATCGCACTGTATTGACGCACACCACTGTCGAGTTGAGCCGTGAACGCGTTGATCGTCGGCGCCAGATATGCCCGCGCATGCGGGTTCTCGCTCGCTGCACGCTCCATCGACGTCACCTCGGCTGCCGTCGCCGTCATGGCCGCGGCGGAGCGCCCTGCCGCATCGGTGAGTTCCCGGATTTCCTCCGGCGGCAGCATGTTTCCGCGGCTCATCACACCCAGCAGGGAATGCAGACCGCGCTCGGACGCCCCCAACGCCGAGATGGCCGGCCGAGCGACTGAACCGAACGGCGGCAGCCGTCGCGCACTGACTTGACGAAGCGGTGGCAATGGCTCGCCGCGCAGCCACCGGTAGCGCAACAGCAACAACGTCGCCGGGGCAGCGGCGCCGGCAGCGATCAGTCCGGTGATCAACAATCCCCAAACCGGCGTGTTCCACACCGCGAGCAGGCCGGTGAGAAGTACCCAGAACGCCGAGGCGAACCCGAAGAACAGCCCCAGCCGCAGTGCCCAGCGCCGCTTTCGCAGCAGCCGGGCCCGCGGATCCGCGGCGGCGCCAAGTTTCTGCGCCGCCACGTCGGCGTATTCGGCCGCGGCGTCGATCCCCCGTTGCAGGGTCGAGCGTCGCGGACGCGAGACGAAGCCCGATTGGTCTGTTCTGACCGCCATCGAGTGCTCGCCCCCTGAAGAAAAGAACCTATTGGCCGAGCGGCTGCTCGGGCTCGGGTGTGCTGATCGGAGTGGCCGGCGTGGCGGTGGCGCCGCCGCCGGACGGCAGCGCCTCACCGCGCATCGAAGCCCGGATCTGCTCGAGCCGGGAGTGTCCGGCCATCTCAACGCTGGCCGACTGCACTTCCATCATCCGGCCCTGGACCGAGTTCTGCGCTAACTCAGCCGATCCCATGGCGTTGGCGTAGCGACGCTCGATCTTCTCGCGGACCTCATCGAGGCTGGGCGTGCTGCCGGGCGCGGCGATCTCACTCATCGACCGCAGCGAAGCGCTGACCTGCTCCTGCATCTTCGCCTGTTCGAGTTGGCTAAGCAGCTTGGTGCGCTCGGCGATCTTGGTCTGCAGCATCATGGCGTTCTGTTCGACGGCCTTCTTGGCTTGCGCTGCGGCCTGCAGCGCTTGATCGTGCATTGACTTCAGGTCCTCGACGCTCTGCTCGGCAGTCACCAACTGGGCGGCGAAGGCCTCCGCGGCGTTGGTGTACTCGGTGGCCTTGCCCGCATCGCCGGCCGCGGTGGCCTGGTCGGCCAGGGTCAGCGCCTGACGGACATTGGCCTGGAGCTTCTCGATATCGGCCAGCTGGCGGTTGAGCCGCATCTCAAGTTGGCGCTGGTTGCCGATCACCTGAGCCGCCTGCTGCGTGAGCCCCTGGTGCTGGCGTTGCGCGTCCTCAATGGCCTGCTGGATCTGCACCTTGGGGTCGGCGTATTCGTCGACCTTGGAGCCGAACAACGCCATCAGGTACTTCCATGCTTTGACGAACGGATTGGCCATGTGTGTTGCCCTGCCTTCGAGTGAGTGCCGTGTGATCAGAGTCGACGCCTAATTTATCGGGTCGAGCGCTCCGACCATACCCAGGTGCCAAACTCCGTCACCACATTCTGGCAAATCAGGCAACCGCCATGGCGACCGGACGCCCGGCGGCGCCCTGGGCGGCGGCGACAACCGCGCCCGCGCTGCGTTCCACCGCCTCTTGGCAGGCCATTTCGGTGCCGGCGTCACAGAGCACCCGCGACAGCGGAACATCCAGAGCGGCACAGATGGCACTCAGCAGTTCGCTGGAGGCCTCCTTGCGTCCCCGTTCCACTTCCGAGAGGTAGCCCAGGCTCACCCGGGCGGAATCCGAAACCTCACGCAACGTCCGCCCCTGTGACGTGCGGGCACGCCGCAACACATCACCAATCACTGCTCGCAGCACTACAGCCGCCATCGCGCATCCTCCTCGAGTCGTCGCATTACCTACTGCAACGCGCGAGTTCCGCGTCCAGTTCCCGCCGACGGTTCAGACGGATCAGTCAGCGGCCGTCCTGCTCCGCATCGCGGAGTGCACGTAGTCCAAACCGGTCACCACGGTCAACACGATCGCTGCGCCCATCACCACCCAGGCCACCGTGAGCCACGGCCCTGGCCAGCTGTTAAGCGGCAAAATGAATAGGCCGATCGCCATCGACTGGACCAGGGTCTTGAGTTTCCCGCCCCGGCTGGCCGGGATCACACCCCGGCTGATGACCGCGAAGCGCAGCACTGTGATCCCGATCTCACGCACCAGGATCACGACCGTCACCCACCACGGCATGTCGCCGAGCACGGATAAACCGATCAGCGCCGCTCCGATGAGCATCTTGTCCGCAATCGGGTCGGCCAGCTTTCCGAATTCGGTTTCCAGGTGATAGTTACGCGCCAGCACACCGTCGAGCCGGTCGGTGAGCACCGCGACAGCAAAGATGACGAAGGCGATGACACGGCTTTTTGTTTGATGCCCGTCGCCGGCGAGCAGGAACAGCAAAAAGATCGGAACCAGAACCAATCGCAATGCGGTCAGCAGGTTGGCGATATTGGCAACCGGCGCGTGCCGAGCGGCCGGCGGAGTTTGGGATTGGCCCGACACGGACTTCAGGGTATCGGTTCGGCCGACGCCGACCTGCGACCCGATAGGGTTGCGCCGTGTCCGACTCCTCGCCCGGGGCTTCGTCGGCAGCCGCCCACGGCAGCGACGTCACCGTCCGCCGTGCCCGCACCTCCGACGTTCCCGCGATCAAACGGCTGGTTGACACCTATGCCGGAAAGATTCTTCTGGAGAAGAATCTCGTCACGCTCTATGAATCCGTCCAGGAGTTCTGGATCGCCGAAGCCGGTGGCATGGCCCTGGGCTGCGGGGCGCTGCACGTGCTCTGGGCCGACCTTGGCGAGGTGCGCACCGTCGCGGTTGATCCGGCCGTGCGGGGCCGGGGCATCGGACACGCGATCGTGGACCGACTTCTGGACGTGGCCCGCGAACTACAGCTGCAACGAGTATTCGTGCTGACCTTCGAGACCGGGTTCTTCGCCGGTCACGGGTTCACCGAGATCGAGGGAACCCCGGTGACTGCTGAGGTGTACGAGGAGATGCGCCGCTCCTACGACGTCGGCGTTGCGGAGTTCCTCGACCTCAGCTACGTCAAACCCAACATCTTGGGAAACACCCGGATGCTCTTGGTGCTCTGACCCCCCAGGTTGATCAGGCCCAGAGGAATCAGATCCAGAGGAATCAGATCCAGAGGAATCAGATCCAGGAGAATCAGAAGTCCTCGGGCACTCCGCCGTCGTCGCTGTCTTCGTCGTCGCCGCCACCGTCGCCGCGGATCGATCCCAGCGTTGCCGCCAGTTCGTCCGGTTTGATCAGGACCTCGCGGGCCTTGGAACCTTCGGACCTTCCGACGATGCCCTGATTCTCCATCAGGTCCATCAACCGGCCGGCCTTGGCGAAACCAACCCGAAGCTTGCGCTGCAGCATCGAGGTCGACCCGAACTGGCTGGACACCACTAGTTCGACGGCCTGGAGCAGCAGGTCCATATCGTCGCCGATGTCGGGGTCCACATCCGCGCGCTCGCCACCGGGTTTCGCCGCGGTGACACCCTCGGTGTACTCGGGTTCGGCCTGGTCCTTGCACGCCTGCACGACGGCGTGGATCTCCTCGTCGGAGATGAACGCGCCCTGCAACCGAATGGGCTTGTTCGATCCCATCGGCAGGAAGAGCGCGTCGCCCATACCGATCAACTTCTCCGCGCCCGGTTGGTCCAGGATGACCCGGCTGTCGGTCAGTGACGACGTCGCGAAAGACAGTCGCGACGGCACGTTGGTCTTGATCAGACCGGTCACCACGTCCACCGACGGTCGCTGAGTGGCCAGCACCAGGTGAATCCCGGCGGCACGGGCCTTCTGGGTGATCCGCACGATCGCATCCTCGACATCGCGCGGGGCGGTCATCATCAGGTCGGCCAGCTCATCGACGATCGCGACGATGTAGGGATAAGGCTTGTACACCCGCTGACTGCCGAGTGGCGTGGTGATCTCCCCGGACCGCACCTTGGAGTTGAAGTCGTCGATGTGACGCACCCGGGAGGCCTGCATGTCCTGATACCGCTGTTCCATCTCCTCGACCAGCCACGCCAGCGCAGCGGCCGCCTTCTTCGGTTGGGTGATGATCGGGGTGATCAGATGCGGAATGCCTTCGTACGGCGTCAGTTCCACCATCTTGGGGTCGATGAGGATCATCCGGACTTCCTCCGGCGTCGCTCTGGCCAACAGCGACACGAGCATCGAGTTGACGAAGCTGGACTTGCCGGACCCGGTGGACCCGGCCACCAGAAGGTGCGGCATCTTCGCCAGGTTGGCCGAGATGAAATCGCCCTCGATGTCCTTACCGAGGCCGATCACCAACGGATGATGATCCCGACGGGTCGAGGCGGCCGTGAGCACGTCTGCCAGGCGGACCATCTCGCGGTCGGTGTTGGGTACCTCGATGCCGACTGCCGATTTTCCTGGGATCGGTGCGAGCATCCGCACACTCTCAGTAGCCACCGCGTAGGCGATATTGCGTTGCAGCGCAGTGATTTTCTCGACTTTGACACCGGGACCGAGTTCAACCTCGTAACGGGTAACCGTCGGCCCGCGGGTGCATCCGGTGACCGCGGCGTCGACCTTGAACTGATCCAGCACCGAGGTGATGGCATCCACCATCTGGTCATTGGCCGAACTGCGCCGCTTGGGCGGATCGCCGGCGATCAGCAGGTCCAGCGGCGGCAGCGAGTAGGTACCGTCCATCGCTCGTTCGATCGACTGGGTCTCCTGGTGGGGCACGTCGACCTTGGGCCGGGCGGTTCGTTTGCGGCGGGGTTTGATCGGTTCGGTGAGGTTCGAGGCCTCGGGGACAGACTCGTCAAGTGGGTAGTTGTCGTACGGCGTGCCACTCGGTCCTGCGGGGCTCTGCCAGGACTGTGGTCCATCCGCGAGGGCTCGTGGGTCGTCGTAGTAGCCGTCCGAAAAGTCATCGGGTGCAGGCTCTTTCACGCCTGCGACGGGCGCGCGGCCATACCCATCGTCGTCGTAGTCCACGTCGCCGTGGTCCACTTCGCCGTAGTCCACTTCGCCGTAGCGGGCGCGGGCCGCAAACATGTCATAGAGCGTCTCGGGCACCTCACGGATGGTGGTTCCGGTGAGCAACAGCACCCCGAATAGTGCAGCGCCGATCAGCAGTGGGGTGGCGATCCAGGCCGTGAGTCCGTCGGACAGTGGTCCGCCCATGGCGAACCCGATGAAGCCACCGGCGTGTTGGCGCTCGACCGGATCGGAAGGCGAACCCGACCACTGATGCCACAGGCCCAGAACCGGCAGCGCGACCATCGCCGAGCCCAGGACCAGTCGTGGCCGGGCTTGGGGGTAGGGCTCGGTGCGCATCAGCACCAGTGCGACGGCGGCGATCAGCAGTGGCAGCAGAACCACCGCCGCACCGACGAAGGTCCGCAGGCCCGAGTCGATCCAGGCGCCGACCGGACGCGCGGCGTCGAACCAGGATGCCGCAGCGATGATCACCGCCAGGGCGAGCAGCCCCAGAGCGACCCCGTCACGTCGGTGTCCGGGCTCGATTTCCCGGGCGCGGCCCACCGAACGGGCGGTCGATCCCGCGCCCCGGGCCACCATGAACCAGGTCGCACGGGCGGCCCGGCCGCTGGCGGACGCCGCGACGGCGAACGTCGACGGGCCCTTCCGGGCGGGCGCGGGGGCCTTCCGAGCCGGGGGTTTGCGGCGCGCCGGAGCCGGCTTCGCCGGTTGGGATTTGCCCTTTGAACTGGTCGTTCGCGCGCCAGAGCGAGCGGCCGTCTTATTCGCCATGCGGGAAGATTAGTCCCTGGAGTCCCATCTGCACCACCCGCAACACGGGTCACGCGGATGGCCGTTGCCAGACCGCAATCAATCGGCGAAAGCCGCCCTCAGGGCGCTCCGGCGGGCTACGGCCGCCTGATAGCGCATACGCTCCAGTTCCGTGACCGGGACCAGTGGCGGTACCGCAACCGGGTTCCCGGCGTCATCGACGGCCACCATCGTGAAGTAGGAACTGTTGGTGTGCCGGCGGGTGCCGTCCCGGATGTTCTCCGTGTCGACCCGAATGCCCACCTCAAGGGATGTGCGGCCGGTGTAGTTCACGGTCGCCGAGAACGACACCAACTCCCCCACCAGGATGGCGTCGCGGAAGAGCACACGATCCACCGAGAGGGTCACGGCGTAGGTACCCGCATAGCGGCTGGCACACGAGTAGGCCACCTGGTCGAGGAACTTCAGCAGGGTGCCGCCATGAACCTTGCCGGCAAAGTTCGCCATGTCCGGCGTCATCAGCACCGTCATGGACAGCGACCGGCGATCTTCAGGTTGTCCCATGCCGCGGCCTTTCGTCGGTCGGTCACAATCTACGGTGAGGAGACCGATCTAACCCCAGGAGTCAGCACATGCCCGTCGTCGTCGTCGCGTCGTTCACCGCCAAGCCGGAATCCACCGCTGTCGTGCGTTCAGCATGTACGGCGGCGATTGAGGCCGTCCACGACGAACCGGGGTGCGAGCTGTACTCGCTGCACCAGACCGGTGACACCTTCGTGTTCATTGAGCAGTGGGCCGACGCCGACGCTCTGAAGGTCCACGGCACGGCACCGGCCATTGGCGTGCTGTTCGGGGCGATCGGCGAGCACCTGTCCGGTGCACCAGACATAAAGATGCTCGAGCCCGTCCCGGCGGGCGACCCCGCCAAGGGCCAGTTGCGCGCCTGAGTCGATGGACGCACGAGAGGGCACCCTGAGGGGTCACGTCGCCTTCATCACCGGCGCGGCTCGCGGTCAGGGGCGCGCACACGCGGTCAAGCTGGCTGCCGAGGGCGCCGACATCATCGCGGTCGACCTGTGCGACCAGATCGCCAGCGTGCCGTACCCACTGGCTACCACGGACGATCTGGCCGCAACGGTCAAACTCGTCGAGGACACCGGGGCGCGGATCGTGGCGCGCCAAGCCGATGTCCGCGACCGCGCGGGACTGAAAACAGCACTGGCCGAGGGGATGGCCGAACTCGGCCGGCTCGACATCGTGATCGCCAACGCCGGGATCGCCCCGATGACCGATGCGAACGCCTGGCAGGACGTCCTCGACGTCAACCTCACCGGCGTCTACAACACCGTGGACGTGGCAATGCGGCCGCTGATCAAACAGGGTGACGGCGGATCTGTGGTGCTGACCAGTTCAGTAGTCGGACTGGTAGGCATCGGAGCTCCGATGGGCGGCTCACTGGGCTACACCGTGGCCAAACACGGTGTCGTCGGCCTGATGCGGGCCTACGCGAATTTCCTTGCCACCTACAACATCCGGGTCAATTCGGTTCACCCGGCCGGCGTCAACACACCCATGATCGACAATGAGTTCACCCGCTCGTGGCTGGAGGGCCTGGCCCAGGTGGACCATGCCGGACCGGATATGACCAACGCGCTTCCGGTGCAGACCCTGGAACCGGAGGACATCGCCAACGCCGTCTTCTGGCTAGTCTCGGACGCCGCCCGCTATGTCACCGGAGTCGCGCTACCGGTGGACGCCGGGTTTGTGAACAAGCGCTAGATCTCCAGCACCGTAGGCACGATCATCGGCTGCCGGCGGTAGACCTCGCCGACCCACTTGCCGATCGTGCGCCGCACCGCCTGGGCGATCCGCAACGGGTCGGTCACCTTGTTGGCAGCCAGCGACTCCAGTTCGTCGACTACTTTCTGGGTGACCGAGTCCAGCGCCTTGGGATCCTCGGAGAAACCCCGCGAATACAAATGCGGGGGTGCGGCCATCCGGCAGGTGCCGCGGTGCACCGCCACCGTGACAGCGATGAATCCCGAACTCAGGACAAGCCGTTCGCCGAGGGTCGCCTCACCGACATCGCCGGAGACCAAGCCGTCGATGAACACCTTGCCTACCGGAACCGCTCCCGCGATTTTCGCCGTGCCCGACATCAGATCCACGCTGACGCCATTCTCCGCGAGCATGATCGAGTCCTCGAGCACTCCGGTGCGAACGGCCAGTTTCGCGTTCGCGCGCAGGTGCCGCCACGTGCCGTGGACCGGCATCACATTGCGCGGCCGTACCGCGTTGTAGAGAAACAGCAGTTCGCCTGCGTATGCGTGGCCTGAAACATGCACGCGGGCTTGCTGATTGGTGACCACCCGCGCACCGATCTTCGACAGCGCATCGATGACGCCGTAGACGGCCTCTTCGTTTCCGGGAATCAGCGACGACGACAGGATGATCAGGTCTTCGTCGGTGATCGAAATGCTGCGATGTTCCCCGCGCGACATCCGCGACAGCGCCGACAATGGCTCGCCCTGGGTTCCGGTGGTGATGAGCACCAGCCGTTCGGGTGCCATCATTTCGGCCGCGCCGATATCGACGATGTCCTCGTCGGCGACGTTGAGGAAGCCGAGTTCCTTGGCAATGCCCATGTTGCGAACCATGGAGCGGCCGACGAAGGAGACTCGCCGGCCCAATGCCACAGCGGCGTCGATGATCTGCTGGACCCGATCCACGTTGGACGCGAAGCACGCCACGATCACCCGCCGTCCGTCGGCGCCCCGGATGAGCCGGTGCAACGTCGGGCCGACCTCACTCTCCGAAGGCCCGACGCCGGGGATCTCGGCGTTGGTGGAGTCGCAGAGGAAGAGGTCGACACCGGCGTCGCCGAGTCGCGACATCCCGGGCAGGTCGGTGGGCCGGCCGTCGGGGGGACGTTGGTCGAGTTTGATGTCGCCGGTGTGCAGCACCGTTCCGGCGCCGGTGTGGATCGCGATCGCCAACGCGTCAGGAATCGAATGGTTGACCGCGAAGTACTGACACTCGAAGACCCCGTGGGTACTACGTTGTCCCTCGGCCACTTCGATAAACTTTGGCTTGATGCGGTGTTCCCGGCATTTCGCGGCCACCAGGGCGAGGGTGAACTTGGATCCGACCACCGGGATGTCGCCGCGCAACTTGAGCAAGAACGGGATCGCGCCGATGTGATCCTCGTGCGCATGGGTGAGAACCAGCGCCTCGATGTCGTCGAGGCGGTCTTCGACATGGCGGATGTCGGGCAGGATCAGGTCGACGCCCGGCTCATCGTGCCCGGGGAACAGCACTCCGCAGTCGACGATGAGCAACCGGCCCAGATGCTCGAAAACGGTCATATTGCGGCCGATTTCACCGATACCACCCAACGCGGTGACACGCAGCGCGCCCGCGGCCAGCGGCGCGGGTGGGAGCATCGGTTGGGTCATCGCAGCACTGCAGCCGCGCGCATATCGGCAGCGAGCTCGTCGAGCTGAGCAGCCGTCGCGGGCATCTGCGGAAGCCGCGGATCGCCGGCATCGAAACCCTGCAGCCGAAGTCCGGCCTTGGCGAGGGTGACTCCGCCGAGGCGGGACTGTGCGGCGTCCAGCGGGCTGAGTGTGACCGCGATCTTGCGCGCGGTCGCGAGATCACCGGAGTTGAACGCGGTCAACATATCGCGAAGTTCCCTTGCCGCGACGTGGCCCCAGACGCTGATGAATCCGACCGCGCCCACGGCAAGCCAGGGCAGGTTCAGCGCGTCATCTCCGGAGTAGTACGTCAGGGGGGTCTCGGCCATCACGGCGGCGGCGCCGTTCAAATCGCCCTTGGCGTCCTTGACCGCGACGATATTCGGATGACGCGCCAA
>SXGR01562797.1_pt1 | contig 13604 bp, 11 predicted proteins | sample 3174711 | NCBI WGS metagenome assembly SXGR01 (sample SAMN11356860, study PRJNA531348) | freshwater metagenome | isolation source: freshwater sample F1-60 | place: China: Fuxian Lake, Yuxi | collected 2017-12-25
ACAATCACCATCGACCCCACAGCTCGCTCGGGCACCTGACACCGAACGAGTACGCACAGAAGCGTCAGGAGAAACGGACTTCAGAACTGGCGGTGCTCTAACCGCAGACCGTACGGAAACGGGGGCAACGTCAGCCGGGGTTAGACTCTAATCCGCGACGCTACTCAATACAGGGGTGACGTGGGCCCGGTGTGAGTGCCGTCCAAGCGCTGAGCCGAACGCCTGCGGTGGCGGACTGGTTCGCAAGGTTGATTCCGCCCGAGGCGCGGTAACCGGTAGACCCGTTCGCGATCGACATCGCCGACACATCCACGAAGCCCGAACCCGGCGCGTTGAGATCCGGGCGTCGGAAGACGTAGCGAATTGCACCGGACAACGCGTTGGCGCCGTAAAGCGCCCCCTGGGGGCCCTTCAAGATCTCGACGGTTTCCACGTCGATGGGGTTGGCATCGACGACCGATTGAGGATTCTGCGGATCGGAAATAGGGACGTCGCCAAGGTAGATTCCCACCGGCACCGTGACCAGGTTGAGCGACGAACCCGTGCTGATTCCACGGACAACGGGGAACGCTTGATCGGGCGAGTTCTTTTGAAAACTCACGCCCGGCTCCACGCGGAACAGCTCTTCCATGTTCTGTGCGCGCCGTGCAGCGATTTCTTCGCCAGTCTGTACGGAAATGGATCCCGCGACATCGAGCAGATTTTGGCGGCGCTTGTTGGCCGTCACCACGACTTCGTCGAGGTCTGCATTGGCGCCGGAAGCGGGTTCTTGCGCACCCGCTGCGCTGGCTACAAAGCTTGCGACGAGCAAGGTGAACAGTGATCGATGCAATCCGGTCTTCATGGCATCCCCTCCGACCAATTCCAAGAACGTACTATTTAGTACGAAGAAGGACTAAATGGTATTATCTACTGGCTCGATTGACAACAGCGTAGCGGAGGCACCACAGATATGAACTTTCTTGGCCGGTTATTGCTGCTGGGCGGCGTTGGTAGCGCGATGCTCAGCGCTGCGCTGGCCGAGGACATGACGCCACGCACCAGCATCGCCATTACCAATGCGGTGGTCATCGACGGCACCGGTCGCGCGGCGCTCGAAGGCGCGACCATCGTTTTGGCGGGCGATCGGATTCAGGCGGTAGGGCCAGCCAACACGATTGCCATTCCGCGCGGAGCGCATGTAATCAATGCCAAAGGCAAGACCGTGATGCCGGGTCTCGCCGATCTGCACGTGCACCTGGTCGGCGGTTGGGATGGCGTATCAGTTGATATGTTAGGTTATCGACGCTACCTCAATGCTTTGCTGTACGCCGGTGTGACCACCGTACTCGATACCGGCAATGTTCAACCCTACGTGACGCAACTTCGTCAGGAAACTGCCGCGGGACGTTTGCCGGGCCCCCGAATCTACGCGGTCGGTGGTATCGTCGATGGCGCCGACCCCGTTTGGCCGCCCATCTCCTATGCTGCTTCGGGCGACAGCCAGATCCCCGGTATTGTTAGGCGTTTGAAAAACGACAATGTCGACATGATCAAGGCGTATGTCGGCCTGAGCCACTCGCAGTTGCGCGCGTTAGCGGCCGAAGGGCGCAAGCAGTCCTTGCGCGTCCTGGTCGATCAGTGGACGCTCAATGGTTCGATCGACATCGTCAACGACGGGATTTTTGGTTTCGCGCACATGCCGACCATGACGCTCGGCGAGCGAAGTTTCGAACTGTTCAAGGAAAAGAACACGGTGTTTGTGACGACACTGGCTGTGCTGGAATATACGGCGCGCCGACGTTTGAAGAATCTCGATTTTCTGCGTGATCCGCTGATCGCCGACACCACGCCGCCGTTCTTTCTCGACGCACTGCGTGTTGAAGCGACACGAAAACTCTCTGACGAAGAGCAGGCCAGCATGCCACGTCGCGAGGGACGTTTGCCGGCAGCGATGCGTAATGCGAAAGCACTCTACGACAACGGCATTCTCATCGCGGCGGGGACCGACGCGCCGTATCCCGGCGTGTTTCAGGGTGAGAGTACTCATCGGGAAATGGAATTGTTAGTCGAGGCCGGATTGACGCCGGTGCAAGCGATTGCCGTTGCAACAGGCAACGCCGCGAAACTCATCGGTAGCGATGACTGGGGTGTGATCGCACCGGGGCGGCGCGCCGATTTGGTGATCGTCAACGGCCGACCGGACCGCAACATCGGTGACACTCGACGGATCCACATGGTTATTCAAGGCGGCCGCATCATAGATCGCGCGCGGCTAAAGTTGGACCCGAAAACGGATCCTGGCTTCCATCCCGCAGGCCCGGTCGGCTGACTAGACGTCGCGGCGCCGTGTTGTGCGTATAGTTTGCAGCCGATGCGGATGGTCAGACGTCACTTACATCGCGACGTCTGACCACCAAGCATTCAAAATCGAACTGTCGCGCGGACGCCGAAAGTACGCGGGTCACCGATCGTCAGCAGCGGCGGGAAAAAAGTACTCGGCAGGATACCTCCCGTTAGGAAGTCTTCGTCGAGAACGTTGTTGCCGTAAACGCCGACCTCGTAGGATTCGTTCTGTATGCCAGCGTATAGATTCACAATCGTATAGGCGTCGGCAATCAAGAGATTAGTCACATCAAACGGTCGTTCGCCCGTGTAATTGACATCGCCGCGAAGACGAAGCTTCCAACCGCCCGTGGCGATCGGCCGCACATATTGCGCCGATAAACTGGCAGCCAGATCGGGCGCGTAGATCATGTCGTTGCCGCCGAGTTCCGCGCTCAGGCCGAAAGGCGCGGTATTAATCGGGTCAAAATAATTCTTGTATTTGGCGTCGAGCGCCGACATCGAGACTGATAGATCCAGTCGGTCGGTCGGGCGATACCGTGCCGCTACCTCCAAACCCTTGACCTCTGACTTGCCCGCATTGCTAATAAACCCTAACAAGGGTGTCAGGGTTGACTGGATTTGCTGGTCGGACCAATCCATCAGGAAGATTGCGGTTTCATAGCTCCACCGCCCATCGTCGCTGGTCCCTTTGATGCCGAACTCGTAGTTCGTCATGTATTCGGAGTCGTACTTTGGCGGTGCGCCTGCGGCGATGGCGGCGGCGGCATTCGGTGCGCCAGCGTGAGACCCGCGCGAGACCAGTCCATAAAAGTGTAGGCCGTCCTTAGGCTTGTACGACAGCGAAAGGCTAGGCAGCACTTCCTCGGCATCCGATTCGGGGGCTACCCGAGTCAAGTTGTTGCGCTGGAGACGATCCTCTACGTCATAACGGAGGCCGCCCGCGAGTGTCCAGCGCTCACCCAGGCGAATGCTGCCATTGACGAATACCGCCCAGTTGTCCGATTCAACGGTGGTATCCTGATTTGGCGCGCCGCCGTCAAATGCGAGCAGCCTATTGGATTCGCTCGAAAATACGTACGCACCGACCAGCCAATTGAAACGATCGTTGTCTTGCGACATCAGTCGCAACTCCTGACTCCAGGAGTAAAGATCAATTTTGACACTGAAGAAATTGCCGAAGAAGCTCGGTCCCGGCGTGCGAGTGACATCGGTTCTAATGTCCGTCTCTTGATTGCCAATGCCCGTGATGCTCACCAGTTTGGTCGCGCCAAAGTCGTAGGCAACATTGAGTACTACGGTGGTGTCTTCGCGGTCGAAACCGCCCAAGATGTCGTGCTGAATCGTTCGTGTGAAGTTGTTGAAGTTGACCTGACCCGCCGCCACTTGAGTCAGTGTTGGCTTCATGGGCGAGTAGAAGGCGGGCGGCACGTGCGCGGGATCTCCCGCAGCGTCATCGGCCTCGTTGTAATCGACCGTGAGGTTGACCTCAAGCGCCTCGCCGCCCAGGTAACGAAGTCGTAACCTCGCGTTCATGTCCTCTTCGTCGTTGACATCTTTAGCGCCGCCGACAGTGTTATCGAGAAAGCCCTCCGCATCGCGATAACCGATTGCGAGTCCCGCCAGCAGCGAGTCTCCGATGAGGGCGCCGCTCGCAGAAGCCTGTAGTCGATAGGAGCCTCGTTCGTCGAATTCAGCGAGTAATGTCGACCGAAACTCCGGCTGGGGTGCGCGGGTCACGTAGTTGAGAACGCCGCCGAGCGCATTGCGCCCATAAAGGGTTGGCTGCGGGCCCTTCAAAACCTCGACCCGCTCCAAGTCGAGCAACGCGACATTGTTGCCCGAGCGGCTGAAACCGTTAGTGTAGCCGTCAACCAGCACTTGCACGGTCGGGTCGGCGAACCCAAAGGGCGTAACGCCGCGGATCGAGGGGTTAGTGGTCTGTCGGCCGATCGTCTCGGCAAATTGCAGCCCTGGGACGACTTGGGCGAGTTCTTGGATTCCAGACACGCCCGCATCTTCAAGAGTCTTGCCGGTCACGGCGGCAACGCTGGCTGGCACGTCTTGCAAGGGCTGTTCGCGCTTAAGTGCTGTGACGATAATCTCTTCGAGGCGGCCCGTATCAGTTGCGCTTCGGTCGGAAGTCTGTGCCATTGCCACTGGCGTCAGCAGCAAGGCGACGCATACGGCGACTTCGCGTGTGTACCTAGTTTTGAATGACATGATTGCACGGTCCCCTTGAAATCAAAAATTGACGCATTAGCTGGCGCATGGACGCCACCGTCGTTAACACTAAATCAGTGCCTAGATCGATACCATGATGCGAATGGACCGATTTTCACTGCGTTCAGACCTTCCGTTGTCGAGTTAACCTGCGGATCTTTCTGCCGACACTCTATGTGTGGTTAAGTCCCACCACTGTGTTGAGTTGGCCAGTTGGTGGGCGCGATGTGATCAAACGATTTGCGTTAAGTGCCTGCATGCTGTGGACGGCTGCGAGCGCGAGCAATGCGTCCTCGTTGTTAGTCTCGCCCACTAGTGACGTTCTGAGTGAGCCTGTACGAGTTCGAATCCAGGGCGTGCAACCTGGCGCAGAAGTAATCGTGCGCGCGAGTTTTCGGGATCACCAGGACAGCCCTTGGAACGCGGAGGCGCGATTTTTCGCAGATGCGCACGGCGCAGTCGACACGGACGCGGATGTCTCGTTGGGTGGTACGTATACGGGCACGGGCGCGGGACAATTGCTTTGCTCTGCACTGCCTGTCGCGATACGAGATTTGTCGGCGCACAAGGCCTCGCTCGGCAACAGTGCGCGTCCGCTAATCAGTCCGGTGCTTGTCGATATCTCATATATCAACATCGAGGTCTCGGCGTCAGTGGTTGGTGCCAAACCTCTAGTAGCCACTGTGCGACGAGGATATGCACATGACGGTGTCGTCGCCAACGAAGTGTCGACTGCTGAGGTGGTTGGTGTCTACTACGCGCCTCCGCCTAACGTAGCACAGCGGCAAGCGGTACTTGTCATAGGGGGTTCCGGCGGCGGTGTTAGCTGGCAGCAAGCAGCGTTGCTGGCGAGCCACGGGCATCCCGCGCTTGCGATCGCCTATTTTGGTTACAAGGATTTGCCTCCCGCACTCGTGGACATTCCGCTCGAACGGTTTTCCGCTGGTGTGCAGTGGCTGCGCGCCAAAACGAAGTCATCTCAAGTCGCCGTCGTGGGCACATCGCGAGGGTCGGAAGCCGCGCAGCTGTTGGCGGTGCATTTCCCCGAAGGAGTCGCGCAAGTCGTGCTGATTTCACCGGCTCATCTTGGCCATGGTGGGTTCGGGAACGACGTTGGTGCGGCCCGGGCGGCATGGACGCTGCGCGGCCAATCGGTGCCATTCGTGCGATTCGCCGGTGACGCGACCGCGAGCGATGAGACCGCGTTTCGCGAACAAGGAAAAATGCCGCCAGGGTTCGTCGGCACTCCTTCGTTTCTACCGTTCTGGAATTCAGACCGTGCTGCTGCGGACTGGGGCATACCCGTTGAGCGAGCTAACGCGAGGTTTCTCGTGCTCGCGGGTACCGCCGACACCATGTGGCCATCTTGGATCGCGGCGGATCGGATCGCCGCACGCGTAAGTTCGCGGCGGCGAGCCGATCTCGTGCGAGTCGTAACTTATCCGGGCGCGGGCCACGCGATCTCCCGAGTCGCGTTTGCTAACGCCATGTCGGATTTCACGCTGCATCCGGTCACGAAGTCGTTTGCCAGTGTTGGCGGCTTGCCGGCCGCAAACTGCGCTGCAGGTTTCGATGTCTGGAAGCAAATCCTCGCGTTCATTTCCTAGTGTTTGGCGTTCAAGACGCCACTGTCGCGGGGGTCCACAATGCGATCAATTGATACGCAGTGACTGGAAAAGCGGGTTCGTGATGAAACCGCCGACATCAAGCGCAAAAGGTCGGAATTCGATAGTTCACCGACGTGGCGCAGGAGTCATCGATGATTTCCATCTGGTATTGGTGCCGTTGAGCTAGGAGAAAACGTATGCGCCGTTGCTTGTTCATGATTCTGTTGTGGTGTGCATCGTCTGTTGGGAGCGCTCAGAACGATCGCCCCACGGCGTTCATCGGTGTCAACGTGGTACCCATCGACGCGCCTGGCGTGCTCGCGGATCAAACGGTCGTGATTCGTGACGGCAGAATTACGGCGCTAGGAGCGGCTGCGGCGGTCAAGATCCCAGCAGGTGCGCGGCGCGTCGATGGCCGCGGCCGGTACTTGATGCCGGGACTCTCGGACATGCATGCCCATTTATCGGGGTATGTGACCGAGGCGGGCGCCGACCGCGACGGCATCGCTCGATCTGAGATGCTGCTCTATGTTGCCACTGGCGTAACGCTGATCCGAAACATGTCGGGTAGTGCGGCGCATCTCGACTACAAACGCCGCGTAGCTAACAAGGAACTACTCGGGCCGCGGATCTTCACCGCGACCAACGTGCTGGACGGGCCTAACGCGGTCTGGGATTTTTCTACCAAGGTTGGTGATCCCAAAGAGGTGGATGCGCTGGTCGAGAGCTTCGCTCGCGATGGCTACGATCAAATCAAGGTGTATAACGAGCTGCCTCGCGCGGTTTACTCGGCAATTCTGGATGCGGCGGCGCGCAAGAAAATCCCGGTTGTCGGCCATATCCCGTTTTCAGTCGGCATCGATTCGGGCTTGGCGGCGGGCCAATACTCGATTGAGCACACGCGCGGCTATGACTACGACGGCGTACGGCCGCAGGCGCTGATATTGGACGGCGGTCGCAACGCGGAGCGTTTCAGTTCCTTTAGCCGTATGAGCGAAGAGCGCATGCGGGATCTCGTCAGGAAGACCGTTGCCGCAGGGACCTGGAACACGCCGACGTTTGTCATCGACGACATGCTGGGGGATTCAGCGCGCCGCAATGCCATCACGCAGAATCCGCTGATTCGCTATGTCCGGCCCGAAGTCGTGTCCTACATCGCGAGCAATGTGCTCGACCAAGTTTTCAATCCAGAATCCAAAGCTGCACTGGGCCAGAGTTTTCCAGCCCGCTACAAATTCGTGAAAATGCTGTCGGATGCCGGTGCGGGGCTCTTGATCGGTACGGACACGGTCGTGCCGTACCTGGTGCCGGGTTACACGCCCATTGATGAAATGCAGCATTTCGTCAAGGCAGGGCTCACGCCGTATCGGACCCTGCAAGCTGCGACGTTGGATGCCGCGCGTTTCCTGGGTGTGGCGGCCGAAAGTGGCTCGGTGACAGTCGGCAAGCGAGCGGACCTGATTTTGTTGGACGCCAACCCCTTGGAGAGTATCGACAATCTTTGGCGTCAGAATGGCGTCGTGTTGGCGGGGCGATGGCTGCCGCGCAAGGAACTCATGGCCATGTTAGATGCCACGGCGGCGACCTATCCGAAGCCGAAAGCCGCAGCTAAATAGAGGTTTCCAACTGATGAGTACTCGAATCGCGCTGTTAACGGCCGGGTTGATCGGCGTTCTAAGTTTCTCCACAGGTCTGGCGCAATCGCCTGTCCCAGTGCCGCCGCGCGCAAAATTGCTGGCCTTTGTCGGTGTCACCGTCATTCCGATGGACAGCGAGCGGCGCCTGGCCGATCACACGGTCTTGGTCGCCGACGGCATGATCCAGCGCGTCGGGCCGCGTGACCAAGTTGCCATCCCCCGCGGCGCTATCCGAGTCGATGGCCGCGGCAAGTTCCTGATACCGGGTCTCGCAGATATGCACGCACATCTGTCCGTGCCCGACGATTTGCTGCTGCACTTGTCTTACGGCGTGACCTTTGTGCGCGCGCTCTGGGGCGAGCAGCCGATTCTCGACCTGCGCGACGGCGTTCGCCAGGGCAAGCTGTTAGGACCCCGAGTGCTGGCGGGCAGTCGCATTGTCGATGGCAAATCGCCTTGGCATTTCGGTTCTTTCTCCGTGGTTGATCAGGCCGATGCCGATCGCACCGTGCGCGCTATCAAGGCCAAGGGCTATGACTTTATCAAGGTCTACTCGGTCTTGACGCCGCCGGCCTATGATGCGATCGCGTTGGCCGCGAAACGAGAAGGCATCCCGTTCGGCGGCCACGTGCCGATGTCCGTTTCTCTAGCTCACGCGTTCGACGCGGGGCAACGCTCGATCGAGCATCTAACGAATTTTCTCAAGGAGAACGAACGGGATGGGCCGCCGCAAGGCTTGGACATCATTTTTCAGCCGTTGGGGCCTAAACCGGTCGCTGCGTTAGGTCGGGGCGAGACCACGCTGGACCAAGCCTTCGACCAACGCAAATTGGAGGCCTTGGCCGCTCGGGCTGCGAAGTCGTCCACCTGGAACGTGCCGACTTTGGTGGTGATTCGCTCAGCCACCATGTCTCCTAACGAGTTGGCCGCCGAGGCCCAGCGCCCGGACATGCGCTTTGTCCAACCTGCAGTGCGCAACCTGTGGGCGCTGGCCGCGACGCTTTATCGCGGGGCGGATGCGGACGTCGTCAAGGGCAAGCAATTGCTACTGCAGCAACATTACAAACAAGTGCTGGCATTGCAGCGCGCGGGGGCCGGATTGTTAGCCGGAACCGATACGCCGAACCCCTACATTTTTCCAGGCTTGTCCTTGCATGATGAGTTGGCGTTGATGGTGCAGTCGGGTCTGACGCCCTATGAAGCGCTGCGCACAGCGACGGCCGGACCGGCGCACTTCGTCAATGCCCAGGGCCAATTCGGTACGGTGGTCGAGGGCGCGCGCGCAGATCTGGTCTTGCTAGACGGCGATCCGCTGGCCGATATTGCCAACTCAAAACGCATTGCGGGTGTGTCGGTGGATGGTCGATGGCAGACACGTGCTCAATTGCTAGCACTGATCGAGCCGATTGCTCGGCAAGTGGCTTTTCTGGATCGCCGATTCGGCGGCGCTCAGTCTTTGTCGACAGTCGACCTGAGCAAGGCGACCGCTAACATCGCTTTGCAAGTGTTTGAAAACGGCCGCGATGTCGGAGCAGAGCGTTATGCAGTACTGCCTGGCGCCGAGAAGGCCAAACAAGTGTTCGCGCAGTCGGTGGTTGGAGAACGAACGAAGCAGGCGCAATCACACGCATTGTCGTGGGGAGCGAACGGTGAGCTGGTGAGCTACCGCCTGGACGAGAGCCAGTCCTGGGTTGAGCTCCAGCGAGCTGCGGACGGCGCGTTGAGCCTCGCAACGTCCCGTGGTCGTCTGGCCGTTGTTGGAACCTGCGAGGCCGTCGTCACCGGTACCGCGGCGGATGCAGCGGCGTTGTCGACTGTCTTGGCGTCCGTGGAGGAGGGCGGCCGTCGATCGCTCGACGTGTGCCGGCTAACAACTCGCGAGGGCGGCCAAGTTCAGCGCGAGACCTGGACGATTGTCCGAGAACCCCAGGACACGATCCGCATGTCCACATTTTTGACCGGCGCCAAACCCTATTGCATTACCGGATCCAGTGCCGACAACGGCCGACAGCAAGTCCTGTGGACTGGCGGCGGCTTTTGGGATGGCCAATTCATGGCTGCGGAAGAGCTACGCAACGGTAACGTCGTGCGCCGCAAGACTCGTTACCAATAGGTGTTAGATGAACGATTGTAAAAGGGCTCGAATGTCAGGCCTCGTGTGTCTCGCGGCGTTGCTCGCGCCCGCGACCTGGGCGTCGCAGGCGGCCAGCGACGGTAGTCCGCCGCCAGCGTCAGTCTCAAAAGTTGATTTCAAAGGGTTAGCGGATCAACTGGTCAATCGATCCGTGCGGCTAGCGCCAGGCGAGCAGGTGGCTTTGTTTTGGACACCAGCATTGGATCGCGGCATGGCGGCGGCGTTGACAGCCGTCATTAAGGACGCTGGCGGAACCGTCGATACCATCGCAGTGGAAGCACCCGCCACGGGCAACGCGGCCGATCCGCTGGCTCGCGCCAAGCAGTTGGCCGAATGGCAGAAGCAGTTTGCGGCGGCGCAGGTCGCCATCTGGCTGCCGACGGATGATCGGGCCACGTCGGATATGCCCTTTGAGAAGTTGGTTGCAGGATCTCGCGTGCGCAGCGTTCACTTCCATTGGATCCTGCCGCCCGAGGCGGAGGATGTGGATCGCATCGAGGCCCTGTATGCCCGCGCGATTGCGGTGCCGCCCGCACGCATGCGAGCGCGGTTGCAGAAAATCGATGCGGCATTGCGCGAGCAGGTGATCACCGTGACTGCGGACAACGGCACCAATCTGAGGCTCTTTATCCCACACGATGCTTGGATTCATCACAACACGGGCGACGCGAGTCCGTTCAAGGTGGCTAACGCCCGCTCGGTTCGCGACCGCGAAGAAGAGTTGCCCGCGAGCGTTCTGCGCACCAACGATGTCAAAGGTCTGACGGGAACATTTGTCGGCAATGTGGGTTACGACACGCGAACGCCCGTCGTGTCGGTAACATTTGCTAACGGACGCCTCACCAAGCTGAAGTCGGTGCGCGGGGCCGACGCCGTCGTGGCGGCCTGGGATAGGGCTCTGGGCGATCGCGACCTCCCAGCTGAGATCGTGCTGAGCGCTAATCCTGAGCTAACGGATGTGCTGCCTTCTGGCTTCATGCCGTACTACGGCTACGGCGAGGGTATCGTGCGCATTGTGATTGGCGACAACTGGGAAAATGGCGGCCCGCAACGCACGTCGGCGCGTTACTTGTCGATTTTCCTGCCCCGCGCGAGCTTAACTGCGGGCTCGCGAGTCGTGATTGACCGCGGCAAGATCGCGAACGAGTTTGACTAGTCGTTAGGTCGCTTGCCGCGGTTTCATCACGCGCGGCAAAAATCCGAAATGCCGCTTGAATGCGGCGGTGAAGTTGGCGGGGTGTTCGTAGCCCACTTCGTAGGCGACTTCGCTGATGGAATAGTCCCCGCTCGAGAGCATGGCTGCAGCGCGACGCATGCGAATGTTCTGCACATAGTCGTGAATGGTAGAGCCCGTGACTCGCTTGAAAACAGATTTGAGTTTCGTCTGGTTCATGCCGATGCGTCGCGCCAGCACCGGGATAGGCGGCGGGCTGCGGTAGTTGGCTGTTAGGTAGTCGGTGGCCTCGCCAATCAGCAGGCGATCGCGACTGGAAAGGTGTTCGTCGCCTTCGGTACGCAGCTCGCGTTCGCGGGCCTCATTCAAGACAATGGTGATGATCTCGCGACACTTGGCTTCCAGGAAATTGAGACGCAAGCCGCCGCTGTAACGAAAGCGAGACTCCAGAATATCTAACGCCGCTTCCAGCAACGGCTCGCTCAGGTGACCCGAGAAATGCAGGGGATGTTGATCGGGCTCGGCGATTGCTGCGCGACAGGCTTGCGGCACATCATCGCCGCTGAGTCCCAAAGTATCGGCAAACGCTTCCGGTGCAAAATTCAAAATGACGACGCGCTGGGGAACGCCTCCTTCAAAAAAGTAGCCCCAGTCACGATGTCGCGCGTGATAGGCAACGTTGACGGCCGGTCCTTGCAAAAACAATTCGCGATTGGGATCTCGAAACGTGCCGGCGCACAGCAACCGAATTTTGAATACGTTCTCACCGTGAACGGGCACCCAGAACGGTTTCAAGTACTGGCAGTCGGTGGCCGACAAAATGACGTGCGGCAAGGGGTGAAAAAAATCCCGGTAGCCGCTGCCAAGTTCCGGCGGCACGAAATGTCGAAAGCCAGCGCGGCTGAAGCCTCTAGGAACGGCCGTGTTGCCGGGTGTTGAGGATTGAATGCCGCTCAACAATGCCCAGTTTTCGGGCGCGGCAAACTGTTGTGCGTCAGCTTGCAAGCCGAACATGCGGCCTATATTGGCGACCGTACCGCCAACCAAGGGCTCTTGGGTGACAATCAAGTCGTCGCCACCCAACGAGGGATCAGGTTTCTTGCTCGCGCGGTACATAGGCTACTTGCGAGCAGCCTAGCGCGATTGTCCGCTGCGGCCTAGTGGTCTGAGGCGTGGAAGTCCAGAACCAGCCCATGGGCGAAAGCAGCCGCGACGCGCAACCGCTGTCCCCGAGCCTCATGGGGCACGCTGTTGTTTTTAAGGATAGCGCCGCAAGTTGGCAGGTCGACCACTTCGATGCTCAGGGCAATTCCCAGGCACGGTTGGCGTGGGCAGTGCGGCGGCGCTGCCAGACCATAGCGGTCCTGCACCAGTTCCGGGCGCAAGTACTCCAGTTGCTCGCCGCGGGGTGTCTTGAACAACACACGGGCGGCCGACGATTCGACAGCCGCGTAACCCAGCAAGTCGGCTGCGTAGGCGCCGTCGCTCTGCGGCTCGTTAGACGAGTACACCAGCGCAGTGACCCGTTGCGCGGTGTTCGGATGCCGCTGAAACGCCGACACCCAAATGGTGTGCGGCTTGAGATGTTCCGTGAAGAACAGCATCGAATAGAGTCGCTCGGGCCGCCACACATAAATGCAACTGCTGTCGGTTTCCTCCTCACTGCCGTCGGGCATCGTGACTTTGCGGCGCGCATTCACTATGGGGTCAAACTGCCAACGCAGGGTGGCGAGCCGGCGTTGTTCGATTTCCAAATTCGCACAAGTAATGCTGGATATGGCCAGGCCTTCGCCGCATTGAAAGCGCGGCACCATCCGATCACGAAGGTAAGGGACGCAGTTTTCAAAGTTGCCGACCAACTCCAAGTAAGTATCATGCAATTGCACGATGCGATTCTGGCTGCCGAGCTCGATGTGATGCATAAGCGGCAATACCTGAAAGCCCAGCCTCTCGTATTGATCACCGGCGGCGTTGGCGTCACGAACGGCAATGGCGAAATGATCGAGATTGGTCATGGTCCGTCTATAGTTAATCGCCCACACACGGGCCGACTATTGCAATCCGACGGGTCTTGAATGCGAACGGCTAGTTGAGAAGTTCAGTCAGTCGCGACAGGCCGAGTCGGACGTTGTCGATACTGGGCCCGAATGAGAATCGAACCCAGTTGCGATAGTAATCGTCCGACGGGCGGTGCTGTCCTGGGTTCACGTCAAAGAACCGGCCGGGCACCATGACCTGACCCGGTATTTTTGGTCCATGTTTAATGTTCATAAAAGGGACAGGAGACGTGGACGATGGCGAAGCAGAGATACACGACCGAGGCGATCATCCATAAGCTTCGGGAGGCGGATGTACTGATCGGCCAGGGGCAGACGATCGCGCAGGTGACCAAGCAGATTGGGGTGACCGAGCAGGCGTACTTTCGCTGGCGCAAGAGCCACGGGGGCTTGAGGATTGACTAGGCTAAGCGGCTGCGGGAGCTCGAAGCGCAGAACAGTCGGCTC
>SXGR01253201.1_pt1 | contig 13603 bp, 14 predicted proteins | sample 3174711 | NCBI WGS metagenome assembly SXGR01 (sample SAMN11356860, study PRJNA531348) | freshwater metagenome | isolation source: freshwater sample F1-60 | place: China: Fuxian Lake, Yuxi | collected 2017-12-25
ACGGATAGGAAATTCAATCATACAAGAACCCATAAATAATAAGCGCTGAGCCCGAACTTGTCAAGTACCAATTTGCGCTAACCTCCACCCCGCCACTGCTTAGAGGTAAACGATCACACTTGTTGGATATTCGGAGAGGTACGCTCAGCGCAACAGGCGAAAATGGCCCAATTTGGACCGACCAGCATCGGCAGCCCTAAACATTCAGTGCGCTCTGCCGGCGGCTGCACCACGCCTACCCACGCTGCGCCGCGTGTGCCATTACTGCAGCGCAGAATTGCCAACCCACTGTCTGATCAAACTCCAGTTCCGGGACCGGCTCCGCATCCGCACCCACAGGGGACGTCCACTGATTATCCCCGGCTTCTGCTGTAAGGTTTGCCGTCTGGTCTTCAATCCGCATGACCTATTTGTCGCCCATATAAGCGATGGCGTCAATCTCGACCATGATGCCTTTGAGTTGACTGCCCACTGTGGTCCGCGTCGGCTTCGGATCGGGAAAGTAGGTGGCGTAGACCCGATTGTAGCGGTCAAAGAGCGCCAGGTCGCTCAAATGCGCCGCAACTTTGACCACGTCGGCCATCGTTGCCCCGCCAGCCTCGAGAATTGCCTTGAGGTTTTCCAAAGTCTGCGCTGTTTGCGCCTCGATGCTGTCACCGATCAATTTTCCGGTAGCCGGCTCAAACGGCCCCTGTCCGGAGACAAAGATGAAATCGCCGACTCGCAGGCCCTGCGAATAAGCCCCGCCGGGCTTTGCGCCGGCGGTCGTGAAAATCTGTTGTTTGGTCATGTGGGTCCCTTCCTTATCAAGCCCATTTCATCTTGTGGCCGCCGAAATTAATATAGTTGACCTTCAGTTTCGTAAATGTCTGGATGCTCTCAATGCCAAGATCTTCGCCCAGCCCGCTCATCTTGTGCCCTTCATAAGGCACATTCCATTTCACGTAGTGCGGGCAGTTCGTCCACACGATGCCGACATCCAGTTTCTGGGCCAGCCGCAAGGCGCGCGAAAGATCGTTCGTCCACACAGTAGCAGCCAGACCATAGGTGACGTCGTTGGCCAGGCGGATTGCATCGTCTTCATCTTTGAAGGTTAATACGGAAAGCACCGGGCCAAAGATTTCTTCCTGAGCGATGCGCATCTGCGGTTTGACATTCACAAACACCGTCGGGTTGACGAAGAAACCGCCGTCGAGGCCGGGTACGTGTGGGCGGTCACCGCCCAGCAACAAGGTGGCTCCCTCGTTGCGGCCCATCTCGACATAGCCCGTCACCCGTTCGAGCTGCGCCTCCGACACCAGCGGCCCCAATTGCGTCTCGGCCCGAGTCGGATCTCCGACTCGAATTTGCCTGGCTCTTTCGGTGAAGGCGGCCAGAAACTCATCAGCGCAATTCTCCGCCACTAACAACCGCGAACCGGTCGTGCAAATCTGGCCACTGTTGAAATAGCTGGTGAAGAGAGAGCCGGCCAGCGATTGTTCAATATCAGCATCGGCAAAGACAATGTTTGGCGACTTGCCGCCCAGTTCAAGATGAACGCTCTTGATGTGATCGGCCGCGGCTTTGAGTATGATGCGGCCAACTTCGGTGCTGCCGGTGAAAGAGAGTTTTGGAACACGCTGGTGCGCCACTAACGCCGCACCGGTGGTTGACCCGTCGCCCTGCACTACGTTTACCACGCCAGCCGGGATGCCGGCCTCCAAACAGATACGGCCAAACTCGGTGGTCGTGACCGGCGTCTGTTCCGCCATCTTCAACACCACTGAGTTTCCGGCCGCCAAAGCCGGGGCCGTTTTCCAGCAAGCGAGTTGAAAAGGGAAGTTCCAAGGTGCGATTGCCCCAACCACGCCGTAGGGTTCGCGACGCGAATAGATAAAGTAACCCGGGTCGCTGGCGTAGACGCGGCCTGCGACCTGTTCGGGGAGTTGCGCAAAGTATTCGAAGAGAGAGGCCGCCCCCAGAACGTCGGCCTTGGCGGCCGAGAGCGGCTTGCCGTTATCCTGCGACTCCAAAAGCGCAATCTCGTCACAACGCTCCTGAATAATTCGGGCTACGTTGCGCATCTTGCGGCCACGTTCGGCCGGGGGCATCTCGCTCCAAACCCCAGAGTCGAAGGCGCGCCATGCGGCCGCGACTGCCCGGTTGACATCCTCCAGCTCGCCGAACGCGACCTCCGCCAATGGCCGACCTGTGGCCGGATTGATGGATTGAAACGTTCGCCCGGAAGCCGAGGGTGTTTCCCGGCCATCAATGACGTGCAGGACTTGATGCAGTTCCATCATTTCCTCCTAACTTCAGTACGTGAGCTGGCCCCCATCCACTACCAGGGTCTCGCCGGTAATGAAAGATGCTTCACTGGAAGCCAAGAAGGCAAAGGCTGCAGCAACTTCTTCTGGTTGCCCAACCCGGCCCATCGGGATCTTCAAGGCGTACTCTTCAAAGATGGTCTCACTCGTATTCACCGAGGCAGTCAGCGGAGTTTGGATGAAACCTGGGCAGACTGCGTTCACGCGAATGTTGAGCGGAGCCAGATCAATCGCCATTGTCTTGGTGAGCAACGTGACTCCACCCTTGGAGGCATTGTAATGAGGAATACCGGCCTCGCCGACCAGGCCGTTGGTCGAAGACATATTGACAATAGCCCCGCCGCCGGCTTTTTCGATTAAGCGACCAACAGATTGAGAGGTCAAGAACATCCCCGTCAAGTTAACCTCGAGAATGCGTCGCCAACGATCAAGCCGGATGTCAAAAAAAGGTTGCTGTGGATCCGAGATGCCGGCGTTGTTGATCAGAATATCGACTTCACCCCAGACTTGGGCAGCTGTCTCAGTCAAGCGTCGCACATCGTCGGGCGCTGACACATCGCCGACTGACGCCTGAACTTCTGCACCGGCAGCCGACAATTCGGCAGCCAATGCGCCGAGAGGTTGATCGCGAATGTCGAACAGGAGTAGCCGGCAGCCCTCCTCGGCAAACCGGCGGGCAATCGCCGCACCAATTCCCTGTCCAGCCCCGGTGATAACTGTGCGTTTAGCGGTGAGTCCGCGCATAAGCACTCGCTTTATCGTCCATTCTTAAGCAGACACAAGGCCAAGTTCAACTAGTTTTGTTCTTACCCTGGTGTAGTCTGCCTGAGTCGGTGTGGAGTAGGGGGTCGTCACCAGCCGTTTGCAGACTCCGAGAATATCCATCGCACAATGGAGGCCGGTAAAGAATGATGACACGGTGACACTGTAGTAACTATCTGGGCCGGAAGGGTCATCGTAGCGGCGGCAAATTTCAAACGCAGACACCAGCTTCGCTTGCAACTCGCGGACTTCGTCGAACTTGCCGGCTGATCCGGCTTCGAAAAGTTGGACAGCAATTTTAGGCGCGACATTGCCAATCGCAATAATCCCGGCGTGAGCTCCGAGCAAAAAGCTTGGCCCGGCCAACGGCTCTTGCCCTTGAATGACTCGAAATGACGAACCCGCAAAGGCCGCGAGCAGTTCCTGGAAATAGGTGAAGTCCGAGGTGCTGTCTTTGATGCCAATGATGTTCGGAATGCCGGCCAACTTTTTGGTGAGATGAATGTCAATATTGACTTTGTTGGCGGCGGGAATATTGTAAATAATGATCGGAACCGGAGATGCCTCGGCGACCGCCCGGAAATGGGCGATAACATCAGCTTCAGTACACGGGTAATAATACGGCGGTTCCACCACCACTGCGTCCGCGCCAGCCCGGCCGGCATCTTTGACATTCCTGATGACCAGACGCGTCGAAGAGTCCATGCAGCCCACCAAAACGGGAACCCGACCCGCCACCTCGTGCACAACTGTGCGGGCGATCTCAAATCGTTCTTCAGCTGTAAACGCACAAAAGTTGCCCGTGCCACCAAGAGTGAACACAGCTTGCACGCCCCCGCGTAGCACGTGCTGCACAACCCGTCGCAAGCCGTCGTGATCCACCGCGTCACGTTCGGTAACCGGGGTAACAATGGGAACAATCATTCCTGTTAGGTCAGCTCCAGTAATCATAAAATCCTCTCTTCATGTGTAAGAAATGCCCGAACAGCATGAGCGGCCTCCCGACCTGTCTGGGAGGCATCCACGCCATCCAATGACATCATATAATCTCCAGCAAAGAACATCCGCCCCCATCGGGCGGCCAGCTTCTCTCTGAACTTTCCTCGTTGCGGAATGCCGATAAACGTCCCGATTGGCCAACGCTGGATCACTACTTCGCGTACAATGCCCCGTGTTTGCGGCAGAATGTCATAGAGATCGGTCAGATAGCGATCCTGAATGGCCGCATCACTTAGTTCCAAAAGTTGCGCGGCGCGTTCGGCCACAGCGTATACCACCAAGCAACCGCCCGGCTGACGAGGACGGTCATCGCGCAAGGCATTGGCCGGGTTAAATAACATGCAAAAAGATCGCCCCGGCACAGCCAGAGCGTATAAATTATCCCAAGGCATTGCGTTGGTTTCATTGGTAAAGATTCCGGCAACAACAAATGGAGTATAGCGTACACTTCCGAGAGCCTCCTCCAGATCAGGCGGCAGGCTGCCCACGAGTTGCTGGGCCACCGGGGCCGGGACCGCCATGACGCAGGCCAGCGCCTTCATGTGCCGTCGCTCACCCGCTTGTTCATATTCAACCTCAACACAGTCCGCTAACTGCGTCACACAAATCACACGTGCGCCAGTTTGAATGCGGCTACCCAGTGCGGCGTGTAAGGCTTCCGGGAGGCGAGCCGACCCGCCCCTAATATTGACCCGCATCCCCAGCCATAAGTGATGAAACCCAGCCTGGCCGGCGTAGCCGGAAATTTCGTGGAGTTCACCCCCAATGCGATTGGCGATCACTCGCATGAGAGACTCAACGTCCGGGTGCATCGGCCCGAGCAAGTTGGCAAAGGTCGTTTGCTCCAGTTGCGCTCGTTTCGACTCTGCTAGGCGTCCGGCCAATATCAGCCTGATCCCAACTTGCGCCAATGATAGGCGGGCCGCAAACGAAAGAGGCAGGCGAAAGAAAAATGCCTCAGCTCGACTCGCGCGAATGATGCGACCCTTCATTGCCGTTGCCAAAAAAGTCCCTGGGGGCGTCACTAACGAAAGGCCGAGTTCCGTGGCCAGGGTGGCCATTGGTCCACCATCTTGCAGAATGTGCGCGCCCAGATTCAACCAGTACGGATCGCGGACTTCAGATTTGAGGCGGCCACCCACTCGCTCATCGGCCTCAAGCACGCACACATCATCATCCCGGAGTGACCACGCCGTCGCGAGGCCGGCGATTCCGCCACCGACAATGACTACTTTACGATCCGGTTGGGTCGCCATGAGTGAATGAACCGCTATCCGGGCAATGCGCCCAGCTCGACCGCGAATTGGCGGACTCGCGCGAGTTGAAGTTCGTTGGCCTCTTCCATCGGCGGGCGCACCGGCCCCATCGGAAAACCCTGCAGACGGCTAATTTGCTTCAAGGCACTCAGGAAGATTCCTTCACGGATGACGTAATGAATAAATGGCAGTAATCGCCGATCGGCCGCCTCGGCTTCGTCGAGGTTACGCTCCACGCGCGTCTTGCGCCAAAAGTCAAGCATCAACTGGGGCATCACGTTGGCTGTGGCTGAGATGAGGCCTTTCGAGCCGTTAAGCATGGAGGGAAATCCCAACGTATCCCAACCCTCAAATATCGGAATCCCGTCGCCAATTCGATCCAGGATCGGCGGGATGTCTTCGATGACTTTGGTCGTCAACTTGATCCAGCCAATGTTGGCGACCGAGACGATTTGGGCAATGTCATCTGGCCCGAGCAGTACGCCGGACACGAACGGGTTGTTGTACAACATGATCGGCGTGGAGACCGCCTCTGAGACTGCGGCAAAGTGCCGCACGATGGCCCGTTTGGTAGCCGGCAGATAATACGGCGGCATGATCAGCAAGCCGGCCGCTCCGAGGGACTCGGCGTGTTTAGCCCATTGGATCGCATGGCGGGTGGCGATGGCACCCGCGCCGACGATGACGGGCAGGCGGCCAGCAGCTTGCTCCACGACTACTTCAGCTGCCTGCCGCCGCTCGGCATCATCCAAATGATAGAACTCACTTGTGCCCGCGTTGGGAATTAGGCCGTGAACACCTGCTTCTGCCAATCGATCAACGAGGCCGCGCAGAGCCGGGACATCCAGGGCGTCCCCGTCAGCAGTGAACGGGGTCAGCATGGGGACGACGATACCTTCGACAGGTAGTTTCATGGTTTGCCTTCCGGTGCTGGATCCGATCGCGCTTGAGCGTCTTCCAATGGATTGAGAACCCGACTCAAAAAGCGGCGAGTGAATGGATTCTTGGGGGTAGAGAAAATCTGGGCCGGCGATCCTTCTTCGACGATGGCGCCGTCGCTCATCACCATAATCCGGTCGCCGACTTGCCGGGCAAAGCCCATTTCATGGGTGACTACCACCATCGTCATGCCTTCGTCAGCCAACTCTTTCATCACGATCAATACTTCGCCGACCAACTCTGGATCAAGCGATGCAGTTGGCTCGTCGAAGAGCATGATGCGCGGTTGCATCGCCAGCGCCCGGCAAATCGCAACTCGCTGTTGCTGGCCACCGGAGAGCTGATTGGGTAGTTTCTCGGCATGCTCGGCGAGGCCGAAACGATCCAGCAGCTTCAACGCCGCCTCACGCGCCTCGGTCAGCGGAGTCTTGCGCACCCAAATAGGACCTTCCATTACATTTTCCACCACCTTACGATGTGGGAAAAGATTGATACTTTGAAAGACCATCCCGATCTCTTCACGGGCTTGATTCAGGGCAGCCCGGTTGATATGATTCTGATTGCGACCTGGCCCGGCGCTGAACAATGTTTTTCCATCCACCCAGACCTCGCCGGAGTCCGGAGGGCCAAGCAAATTAATCGTCCTCAACAATGTACTTTTTCCGGCGCCGCTAGGCCCGATCATTACCACCACCTCGCTGCGAGCCACCTCTAATGAAATACCTTTGAGAACGTGGGTTGTTCCGTAACTTTTGTGTAAATCAGTCAAGCGGATCAGAATTTCAGCGCTCATAATCGTTTAGATTACTCCTTAAGGTTCTATCAGTTCATCACAAAGCGATCAGGCGACAGCGGGGCCGGGTCAATCGGTGATTTTCGGCTAGTGAGGAGATCGGCAATCAGGCGGCCCGTCAGTAGCGCACGCGTGTTGCCTTCACCCGCATGGCCGGTTGCCAACACAATCCCCTCGGCCTGTTGGGTTGGGCCGATTAGCGGGCGGCCATCGGGAGACCAGGGCCGCAGCCCGGCGTAAGTTCGGATGATTCGCAACCCAGCCAGTTTCGGTACGACCCGGCACGCACGTTGCGCGATTTGACTGAGTCGTTCGCGGTTGACTTCGCGATCCAAGCCGACGAACTCGCGACTGCTACCGATGAGAATCTGGCCGCTGGGTAATGGCTGTAACACTGTGGCGACTTGCGGCCGCCCACTTGGGCCGTCGTCGCCAATTTCCATTTGCAGCGTCGCCGCCACACCAGTTTCGTAACCCGCTTCAGTGCTGTAATGTCGGAGGATTCCTTTCATTGGCTCGGTAACCAACACATGACCTTTCAACGGCCAAACCGGAATACGCAAGCCAACGAATTTGCCAATTTGCCTGCTCCAGGCCCCGCTGGCAAAGATAACTGTTTCAGTGACGAGGCGCCCTCGATTGGTGAGCGCAGCGATCACTTTACCATGGGCTTGTTCGATCCCCACCAATTCTGTGTCGACGTAGATTAACGCGCCGCGCTCACTGGCCTGTCGGGCCATCTCGACTACGACTCGCATCGGCGAGACTTGACCCACATCGTCGAGCAACGCGGCTCCAACAATATCTGGTGAAATGTTCGGCTCCAATTCACGCAAAGCGACCTGATCCAGCCAGTGACAGGTAAAACCCAACGCCCGCAAGTGATCGAGGCGCCCTTTGACCACACCCTCTTCCTCAGGGCCACACACCAGCAGCGCACCGCCTCGCTCATAATCCACGGCCAACCCGGTGGCAACTCGATCCTGGTAAGCACTCATCGCTGCAAAATCCAAACGCAAATCATAGTCGTCGCTAAATGGCCCGTACCCCACGCCGCTCTGACATGCGCTGGAAGCCCCGGCCGCCAGCCCGAAACGTTCGAGTAGGGCCACCCGCCATCCCTCCCGCGATAGCGCCTCGGCGCACGAGGTGCCAATGACACCGCCACCCACAATAACGGCATCCACCACCCCGTCGGCATTCAAAATCGTCATCGGTTATGCAACCTCGGGCGCGAGCCAGTCACCTAATGGAACGGGACGGAGCGGGGGGCGAATTCGCCAGGGGCGGTCGCCGCGTGGGATTCGATAGTTGTGGCGGGCGCGCAACCATTCGATCAAGTAGGGGCTACAGATTCGGCCCTGACACAGACCCATGCCAGCCCGAGTGGCGGTCTTAACTGCATACGGTGTGGGAGGATTGTTCGCCAGTGCGGCTTCGGCGGTTGCCAAGGTCACATCCTCACAGCGGCACAGCATGGTCGTTGACTCGGCTAGCGACCACAGGCCGGACCGGGGCCGATAAGCCTGCCGAAGCCAATTCGCAACCGGCCGAATATGGGCCAGACGCGCGACCATATGCTTTCTTTCAATTGTGTAAGTTTCCGAGTTGATGAGTCCGGCATCATACACGGAAGTCAGCCCAGCCAATTGACCCTCAGCCAGCGCGCCCCGAACGCCACCGATGCCCGTCACTTCGCCGGCGGCGTAGATTCTCGGACGTGACGTTCGCAGCGAGTCATCAATGCGGATCGAAAACTCGGACGCAGCCTCGTCGTAATCTATCGCGCACTCGAGCGCTTGAGCCAGTTCGAGTTGTGGTACGAATCCAAAACCGAGACAGACACCGTCAACTGCGATAGTTTTTTCTGAGCTGGGTACTGGTCGCCACTCATCGTCCACTTTCTGAATCGTGGCGGCCTCGACCCGATCTTGCCCGTGGATGCTGGTGACGATGTGACCGTAACGGCGACGAACTCGGCGAGCACTGAGGCGGGTCAAAAAACCCAGTGTTTGGCGCATGATTTCTGGATCGCGGGCGATGATCGGCAAGCCGCGAATCGAAGTTGATAGTGGTGTTGCTTCTATCACCTCAACCTGGCACCCTTTGATCGATAAGTCGTCGGCGACTGAAAGCAGAAACGGGCCTGACCCGGCGACCAGCAGTCTGTGGCCGGGGGTGACACCATAGGCTTTGGCCAGGGTGGACGCGCCACCAGCAGTGAATACACCTGGCAGTGTCCAACCGGGTAAGGCCACCGGGCGATCGTAGGCGCCCGTCGCGATGATGAGGGCATCATAAGGTAGTGCCAGAACGCCGCGCGCCTCGTTCCAAATTGAAAGCTGCCCATCCATCGGCGCATCTACTACCAATGTTTCAAGAAGAACTTCGACTTCGTTATGAGCGTCAAGGAAGCGACCCGGAGAGCCGTCCATTTTGGAATCTTGGCGGCCGCGAAAGTATTGACCGCCGAGCGCCGCAGACTCATCTAGCACCGTAACGGCCATGCCGAAACAAGCTGCTTGGCCAGCGGCCGCCATTCCGGCCGGGCCCCCGCCGACCACAACCAAATGCGGCTTGCTCATGAGTGCGCGGATCCCCCAGTTTCAATTTGGGCGCCGGGGCGGGCGCGGGTGACGCATGCCCGAACATTCTGGCGCCCATCGACAGTCAACAAACACTCATTGCACACGCCGATGGCGCAATACATTCCACGCAGTTGACCCGTGCGCGACCGTCGCGTGACCAACAGGCCTGCTCGCAACAGGCAGGCCCCGAATGTATCGCCAGATACGACCTGGACTTCGTGTCCGTCTGCGAGGATAGTTCCAATGACATTTTGTGGAGAGGTCATGTATGCTTGCGACGCCTCAGGTCAGCGGTTTGAATCGCCGCTCCAACCAGGTGTTGCCGCCAACCAGAATCAGGCCGAGGGTTGTATAAATAAGGGTGACCAATACAAACACAGACCAGTCGGCCGTCCCGGTCATAACCTGGGTGGCTTTAGCCATCATATCTTCGAGCCCAACCAGGAAAACAAAGGGTGTCGTGAGTAGTATTCCAGCTATGGTGTTACCAATCGCAGGCAATATGATGCGGATGGCTTGTGGCAAGGTGACCCGCCAGAATACTAAAATTTCTGACATGCCTAGCGCGGCGGCTGCTTCGCGTTGTCCGAGTGGGACTGCCTGAAAACCGGAGCGGTAACTTTCAGCCAGATAACCGCCAGTGTTGAGGGTGAGCGCCAGCAGCGCTGTTTGAAAGGGTGGGAGTAGAAGGCCGGTAACAATCGGGATGGCGGCGAAAAATGTGAGGAGTTGAACGAGGAGTGGGGTGCCGCGAAAAATTTCGATATAAGCAATTGCGATGAAGCGCAAGGGCTTGAATGGGTTTACCCGAATGGCGGCTACGACGAGGCCCCAGATAATGGCCAAGATGGAGGCGACCACAAACGTCTGCACCGTAACTACGAAACCGCGGGCTAGACCTTCCTCTATCCAATAAGTACTCCAGCGACTGAGAATATCCATGTTGAAGGGTCTGCTCCGATGCTAAAGGTTCAAGGTAAGGCGGCGTTCGAGCCAGGCCAGTCCTCGTGACATAGGATAGGATATGATGAAATAAGTTAATGCGACGACAAAATATAATTCGCTGGTGAACCAGGCATAAATGATGTTGCGCGACATACCAGTGATGTCTTTGCCACCCATCACCGCCACGAACGCCGAGTTTAGCAATGTCACCACTACTTGCGCGCCAATGGCCGGGAGCATGAGGCGGATTGCTAGGGGCAAGATGACGCGACGGCGCACCAGAGTCTCGGGCATCCCGAGCGCTCGAGCAGCCTCGATCTGACCCTGCTTGACGTTCTGAATTCCCGCGCGATAGATTTCGGCCATGTAAGGCGTAAGCAGGATCCCCAATGCCAATGTACCCGCTAGGGCTGGCTCGATTGGAACAAGAGTTGAAATAATACTAAAATAGACCAGGTACAGAAATGGCGGCACCGGGATAGTTCGCAAGACCGAGATGAAGATTTGGGCCGCCCGCGATAGGGTCACGGTCGATGAGAGCCGGGCTAGCGCAAGCACCAGACCGAGCGATAGCCCGATTAGAACAGCGCCGATAGTGACATAGGACGTCACGAAAAGGGCCGGGGCCAAACGCTCAATGTACAGAGCCAAGGCTTGCTTGAAGTTTTCCGTAGTGAAGAAGCCCATCTTATGGATCTCGTCTGATAAACGGCCCCTGGGTCGCATGCGACCCAGGGGCACTCTCAATAAGAGGATAGTCTACTTTACCCAGCCCGGCCGCTGAGCCCATGGACCTGGTAGCCACATAGATCGAAAGACGAAATCTTTCGAGGCACCAAAACTGGTACCGATAGCGGTTGGCCCGGGAGCCTGCAATGCCGAAGAATTAGCGCCGGGGAAGGCTGAGCCGTAAGCCTTAGCAATCACACCTTGTTGCCAGGCGGCTGTGATGGCTTGATTGAGGGCGTCGATCAGATCAGCGTTACCAGCCTTCACGCCCCAGGCATAGGCTTCGCCGTAGGAGTATGAGTTGACATTGCGTCTCCAGCCGATACCGGCGTTGGCGATGTCGGAGTTGGTGCTGGCGGCCAACACATAATCGGTGGACGAGCCAACGAAGCCTTGGGCCGATCCATCGATCAGCGCTCTCAATCCGGCGGCGGCATCAGCGACTTCCACTACAGTGGCTCCGGTGGCTTCAATGTCTTTGATGCGCGGGTTGCCACTTGTGACGGCGAGCTTGCCTCCAGCGGCGGTGACATCTTCCCAACTAGCATAACTGGGGTAGCCGCCCCCTTCGCCTGGCGCGACATAGATATAGTCCGGGTTGAAACCAACCGGCGTTGTTTGCCAATATTGGTGGCTGGCCTCTTCAGTGGCGGCCAGCGCGCCGCCGACAATGTCCACCTCGCCATTCCGCACTGCTTGGGCAGAGTCAGATACGGCAACCCCTTTCAACGTTAAGCCTAACTTGCCGGCAACGAATTGAAGGATATCCGCTTCCGGCCCGCTGAGGGCGTCACCAGAAAGTTTGAGCAAAGCCGAGTCGCCAGCTACGCCGACGGTAAGTGCGCCAGCTGAAACTGTGGTGAAGCCCGAGGGATACACGGCCGATGCCGGGGGCACCGTATCAGTTTCCCAAGGCCCCGGCAAGTAGAGGCCGTGGCCGGGTGGTGGCTGTAAGAAGATAGAGCACTCTGGTGAGTTTTTCAAGACCTCGCAAGTCACGTTCTCCATATAGCCTTCGCGGTGAAGTTGGGCAATTACCCGCGAGAGCTCACGACCCAACACCGGTTTGTCTTTGGCGACAGCCAGGGCGTTCGGGTCAGCCAGAACGCGCGGCCCGACGGTGATGATCGATTCAAGTTGAGCACCCGGGCTATCCGGCGCGTTGATCTTGCGTAGCAGATGGGTCAGCGCCCCGACTGCACAGGCGTCGGCGCCGCCATTCACCACGTCCAGAAAACAAGCGTCATCGGAGTCGAAAGTGTGCAGGTTGATGCCCATCTCTTCCCAAATGCCGACGTAGTAGTAGCCGACGCCGGAGGCGAGAGTTAGATTGTTCTCTTTCGCATACTCCCACGATGGAATCTTGGTGCCAGGTTTCACCTGCAACGTTTCAGGGCCGAACAGCCACGCCGTGCCATAGTACAGGATTTGGGCTCGAGCTTGGGTGACACTAAAGCTGCCTGAGTTGAGATCCACGCGGTGAGATTGAACGGCCGGAACCAGGGCGGGGAAGGCCAAGGGGACGTAAACCGGCTTGAGGCCCAACCGCTTGGCGACTTCGGTAACTGCCAGTCCGTAGATGCCAGAGACTTCGCCGCTGTCACTCACTTCGAATATGCCCGGAGTAGGATTGAAGCCGATAGTGAGTGAGCCGGGAGTGACCAATTCGGAGTCAAGCGATTCTTCAACAGGTGCCGCAGTTGGAGCCTGAACTTCAACTATGCGGGTGACTTCAACCGGAACCTGCACTTCTTTTGTCACCTCGACGGGGGCTTGCTTGGTCACCTCGACAGTTTGGACGGTAGTGCAGGCTCCGATCAGGAGACTGAGGGTCAATAGTCCAGATACTAAAGTAAGGATCGGTTTCTTGGGATTCATTGTCGTATCTCCTTTATTCCTCGATGTTGTAACGTCGGTGTTAGTTTATAACGATGGTTTCGGGACTACTATTGTTAGAAACACCTCCTCTGCAGCTGGGGCGACAATCTCGGAGCACCGTCAGGTTGTGCTCTTGGCTAGGTCGCCTCTTTCTCGTTCTGGGATTATGCATTGTCCCGGATTGTCTTGTTGATCAAGTCTTGGCCTTTTTGCGCGTGGCGTCGAGCACAGGCTTCCGATTCAACGGATAAGAAATTCAAGCCAACAAGCATAACCACAAGCATAACCACAAGCATAACCATAAGCATAACCACAAGCAAATAATAACCGCTAAACCTACGTTTGTCAAGTACCAATTTGCGCTAACTCCACCCCGCCATCACTTAATGATTAATGATCACTTTTGTA
>SXGR01008593.1_pt1 | contig 13600 bp, 9 predicted proteins | sample 3174711 | NCBI WGS metagenome assembly SXGR01 (sample SAMN11356860, study PRJNA531348) | freshwater metagenome | isolation source: freshwater sample F1-60 | place: China: Fuxian Lake, Yuxi | collected 2017-12-25
AGTTAAATTATAATTAATCCTTGGAATTCCTAAATATACTCCAATTGGAGTATCAGGAGAGATATCTTGTAGGGTAAAAATTCCATAACCTTTATGTTCAGTTTGACGAACCTCAAGAAATTGTGGTATCTTTCCCCAATAACGAAGATACTGATTTATTTCGTCTGCATTGGAGAAATTTGTATTCGTGATAAATTTATTCCGATTCATACTTATGATTTCGCCATTATTATCGCAAATATCAGAGTCAAGTTCAAGGTTATTTGATTTAAGTTGATCATAAGATATATTTTCAATTGTAATATCACGTATAACAGTGAAAGTAGGGTTTACAAATTCTTGAGGGTCGGAATCTTCTAAAGTATCTTGGGGTACACAGCTAACAGTAGTTACAACTTCCATATTTATAAAACGATAATCTTCTTTAGTACTATTCTTCTGAATGTCCCGCGAGACGAGTAAGTTCATAATGCATATGCTGATCAGTGTATTTAAGTGCTTCTTGAATACGTAAACTTCCATCTTTAATCGTATTGTTTAAAGTGTCAGGGAAAGCGTGAGTGTCAGGGAGAGAGTCGGTGTGAGGATGAGAATCAGGACGAGAGTCGGTGTGAATAATAATTCGGGAATTAGAAGAAAACTCATCTGGAAAAGGTAATTTTTCTTTTTGACATAAAGTTCGGTAAAGAGTAATTGTTTCTGGATGAATGTGAAGAGATGTTTCTCCGAGTTGATCATAGCTATTAGTAATCCAATAATGATAATCCTTAGCCTTTTCTCTTTTATTTCGAGGCATACTTAACTGCCTTTTTATGTTATTTTGAAGACCAGAATATTTCGCTGCTTGTCGTTTAAGTTCTGAAATAATTGAAGCATAATCTATTTGATAAAGATAACCCTGTCCTACTGATGTACCGAATGATAAAAAGGTTGAAATGATAACCATTGCCTGACTTTTATCAATCCCAAGTGCCAAAGATAAAGTGAGTAAGGCTCCGCTAATAATACCAGAAGAGATTATCAAACTTGTCAATCTTTGTTGAAATGTAGAATATCGTAAGATATCCATTTTATACATTTGAGTATATCCTTGGGAACATTCTCCAATATATTGGAGCTGTTTTTCAAGTTCGTCAGTCCATTCATTACGGATTGTACTTCCTCGACCGTCTGTATTTCCTCGACCGTCTGTACCTCCTCGACCATCTGTACCTCCTCGACCGTCTGTATCTTCGTTTTTGATATCCATTTGTATATCAAAATTATTCTTCAATACACTCTTAAAAATCGATATTTAACGATGAATCGGGATGAATTGCCCCTGGTGTAGCAAAATTTGCAATACCGAGTACACCTCGGTTTCCGATAAATAAAGGTCTCATCATCGGATCAAAAAGATCAACACGTAACTCACTATTCCCATTTTTAAATACATTTCCTGTAAAGAAAGCATATATACTTATATATAAGGGATCTGTGTCTCTGATACCGCCTAGAAAAGTACAATTTTGAACTGTTAAATAGACTATCTCACATCTGAGAATAACTTGATTGGCTCCACCCGAATAAAAAGTACAATTATTAAATTTAATGTTTTCAGGAGCAGGAGTAAGTGTGTAATCGTACCCAACAAAGTAATCTCCAATATTCACATTATTTGGATCAACATCAAAGTTACATCCTGAAAATGTAATATAAGAACAAGCATCTGCAATTGTTACTATTTGATTTCCAATAGATATTAAATCTCCTTTGGCTATAAAATTACAATTTGAAACAGATGTTGTCTGACAATTTACAAAACGAAGATGATAAGTAAATAAACAAGAATTAAATTGATGATTTATACTCGAAATAGTGACCATATTATTAAAAGTTGTGTTCTGGAAAACACACTCCGGAGTATTATTTACAACTGTTAAAGTTCCGTTGATAGTTGAATTCGATATCTTTGAATTTGGAACCGTTGTCTCGATAGTGAATTCTCCAGTTGTCCTTAAAGATGTAATATTCGCATACGCATTCAAAGTGAATGTTCCATTGATAAAATTATCGACCATTTCAATAATCTTTGTTGCGATAATCACATTCGTTTGGAAAATACAGGATATAAATTTTGGAATTGTATCACTAATATATTCCACCGAATGAGTAAAGGTAGATGTTGTGCCATTAAATTTACATTCTGTGAAAATAAAATCACAATTATTAGTTGTTAATTCTCCTGTAAAGATAGAGGATTTTACATTCAATCTTCCGTTTGAATTAAATGACGATACATCATCAAACAATGAATTTGTTACAACAAGTTTGTAATTTTCAATATCCGAAGTGAAACTTCCAACAAATGTCGAATCTTCAATAACAGTATCTGATGATGTATTTGTAAGAGTTGTCGAATCTACAACAGAAATTTTCGAGAATGTTCCATCTTGAACACTTGAAGTTAATGTTCCAGCAATTGAACTATTTGAAAACATATTGTTAATTACTGTTCCAATCGAAACATTTCCCGTTACAATTAAGTTATCTTGTTTACTATCTGTTAAAGAATTGAGAATTAAGTGCTTCATTTCACAGTTCTCGATAATGTGTTTGCTTCCGTAAACTTCAAGAGTGTCGGAAAACTTTGTATCGAGAACTTTTATATTTTGAGAGGCAGTTTGAGCAATGTTAATGAATAATCCGAAAAGTTGGCAATTTTTGATAATGTTGTTTTGTCCTTCAACAACAAATCGAAATCCATTTGAAGGAATCATTGGATCAAAAGACAAGTTATTCTCACGCGTTGTATCGATAACTTTTTCAAAGTAAAAATTATCTGCGTAAACAACTATATCAGCACTCGGATTAACACTATAAGGTGTAAAACTTGTTGAGACAATTCTTAAATTTTGATTATAGGGAATATCCCATAAGTGATTAAATGAACAATTTTCGATAGAAATATTATTTGCGAAATTAGATATTTGCAAAGAACTAGAACTTGTTACATACTCAAGTTTTGCTGACTGAGCAAGGAGAGTATGGATATTTTCATTCACACTTCCATTTTTCAATCGACTATTTCCGATAGTTAATGTTCGGTTTTCTCCGAGATCCCCAAGAGCTGAACTAATTTCAAAGTTGCTTAAATCAACGTTTATAAAATTTGTATTTGCGTTAACATTTTGAATATACTTATCAACTCGAGAATTTTGAATCTCGATACTATTAGAATTTGTTGTTTGAGACTCAATTGAAAGATTACTCACTTCAGCATTTCGAACATCGAATACTAAGTCATTCACACAATTAATTGAAACATTTTTTATTTCACATGCGCCAGATGTATGGAGAAAATTTATCGGATTTAATGAGAATTGGAAAGCTACATTTTTCAAAACCAAAGCTGTATCCGGTGAAAAAATATTACAATAACTTGATGGAATATCAAAATTTGAAAGTGAGACATTTAAATCTTCAATCTCAACAACGGCAAATGAATTAAATGCATTAAATGTTGTCAATGACAAAAACGAATTTGATAAACGACTTCCAATAAGTTTTAATTTGTAACCTTCTCCGAATACTGAGGTAATGCTAACATTTACTCCAAAATTAATATAGATAAGAGTATCTTGTACTAAGTTAATATCAAAATTTTCAGTAATACTTTCAACAATAAACAATTTATTTTTACCATTCGCTAAAGCGTGATTGATACTTGTAAATTCTTCCTGAGGACCAACACGTGCATCCCAAAAAACTGGATCGGTACCTCCTACACCATCATTTCCAGGTGGTCCTTGAGGACCACCTTCACCAGGAATACCTTGTTCGCCTGGCGGACCCGGTGGTCCTGCAGGACCTGGCGGTCCAGCGGCTCCTTGTGCTCCATCGAGTCCAGCGGGACCTTGAGGACCGACAGGACCTTGTGCACCGACAGGACCTTGAATTCCTTGTGGACCTTGAATTCCTTGAGCGCCAGTTGGTCCAGTTAGACCTTGGATTCCTTGAGGACCGGTTGGACCTGTAATTCCACTTGAATCAATTAAATTTCCTCCTGTAGTCCCTCCTCCAGTACCTCCGAGAATGATAGTTGGGTGTAAAATAGATCTTGGGGCTATCGAATTTAAACTCAGAGTAAGATTTTGAACTCTTGACATATTTAGTTATAAACTTAAAAATACTTATATTTTTAAAAATAATTTGTGGCGAGAGTCTTATAAGAAGAGGGAACAAAGAGATGATAACTAAAGTACAATACAGCAGCAGATGCGACAATTAACATAGTAATGTTAGTATACTGGAGCATATTAACTTGAGAATCAGCTACAACATTCTTTTTCTTACACTTCCGGTTAAGATCGGTCTGGAGAGCAGCGTACACGAGTACGACAATTGCGAGAACAAGATTGACAAGCATTTTATATTTACTCAAGAAAATTTGTTTTTTATATAAATTTATGCTCCTTTTATAATGGGTTGATCTATAACGTACACAATTCCGTTGTGAAAACGGCTTCCATTATTAAGTAAAGCTATTTGTTGTTGACTTTCACGGTTAGGTAAAACTAACATATTACCTTGACGAGCTAATAAAATACCATAATCTCGAGTGTTTATGATATTACCATCTGCAAGTATATTTACCCCATTGCTTGTGTGGTAATTTAATAAAGAGGTAGCATCAGCTCTATCTAAACTTAATAAATTCTTTTGAACTAACTGAGGGAGAAATTCATCAGGAGGAAGAAAAAGAGTTACTGGTAAGTTTAAATTGTTTAAAATATCACGATAAAGAACAGATTTATCAACAACTTTCCTGAAGATAGAAAATTTATCTGTCAACATTGAATATATGCTTCCAGGATTGATATTAAATTCCTGAATACTCTGGACTTGAGGGCGAGTGTATGGATCTCCATATGCATAGCCAATTGTTAGAAACGACATTCTTTGTTGTGGAGAATAAAAAATAAACTAGTTATACCAAAATAATGAGTTTTTGGATAAATAATCCTTTAAAGCTTTTTGGAGATCTCAATGTTATTCCAAACAGTAAACAACCTTATGCTATACGAATGAATACCTTAACAAGGCTTATTATATTGTTTGCAATCATACTCTACATTTTAAAGATTGAGGGTTCTCTCCAATTTCTTATTTTTGGTATTTTATTTATTATTATTCTATACTACTCTCAAAGTGAAGACATGCAAAAAACTCGTGAATCATTCTTACCTCAAGGAATAGCAAATGAACATACTCCTATCGGAAACATTGTTTATAATACGCATAATGGTCCCGGAAGACCTGAATACAGACGTATACCAATTGAAGGTCCATCTCCAGCTATGGCACCTGAATGGGGTGGTTATCAATCTCAAATAAATAACTTTCAAGGCACAATTCTTCCAACAAGATACGAAAATGAGATTTCTTGGCATGCCCCCTCTTCGTCCTCGTCGTCATTTTATACTTTACCAGCACCTCCAATTGCACCTCAAATAGGTGAGTTTGGTTCTATTGGAATAGTCGGTCAAGGTACTAATAAAATGTATACAGGAACTCCTTTACCTTTTGCATTAAGTACTTCAGGTGTTCCTGATAATCGGTTTGTTAACGGTACTTATGTTCATCGGAAAGTTCAATCAAATCCTGGATATGTTCAACACTATCCTCAACCTCTAAATAGAGGTGGTGGTTTAGAAAAACGTGAAAATGTTACAACTGGAGTTGGCTATCAAGGAGAGCAAATGTTAAGCTGGAATCCTGAACATATTCAAAACCCTCGAACAAGTTATCAAAGAGATATTTTCCCCTACGATAATGATGATCGAACAGGAAATTATCGTTCTGCGTCAACTATAGGAGGAAGTGGACAATATAATCCTAGATATTCTCACGGAGGAGATGGTTATCGTAACATTGGAGATCTTCCCGGAAACAATCAATATTATGTAACTAATTCAGATCCTTTTGCTGGTATGTTTGCTATTCGTTCAGAATCATCTCATATGGATATACTTACAGCAGATGGAAATCTCATTCCGTATTATAAACGCGATGGAACAAAGGTAGATGACTACATTCAAGAAGTATCTAATTTACAAATAGCAGATGAACTTTACTTCCGTGATAGTATGACTGAAGCAATAGCAGCCAAAATTGCTTCTACTGAGTATCAGTATCGAATGGGTCCTGTTCGAATGGCTTAATTATAATATCTCAAAAGATATTATATTAATTATCAGTATTCTCAGTATTCTCAGTATCCTTTTCTCTGTTAGCACTGTCATCACTTGTAAAAAAATTGTACATTTTACCTTCGCCATATGACATTCCTCCGTGATTAATTGCTCCAATTGAAGTATAAAAGAAAATACTCTCCTCTGTAATAGCTCCCCATTCTAATGGATTGAAATGAGAGCTTACATACTGATAAAATTTTTTTCCAATTCCACACCTTCGAAATTGTGGATGAATGCAAAATAATCCCATTTTATAACCTTTACTGTTGATTACCTTTTTCTTAAAAATAGCAGTACAGGCAACTAATTCCCCGTCAGTATTTTCAGCCCATACCCATCCTACAAAACGTTTACCATTATTAATCCTTTGATATTGGTCAAATGAAAAGTCTGGAAAAGAAAGTTTCAAAAAAGGAAAAAACCTTTTTTGAGGATATCCCTGAAAGAATTTGAGCGTCATATTATATTTATAATATGACAACATTGAGTTTCAATTTTATAAATGGGGTTTTATAAAATGGGGGTTTTAATATACTCCGAAGAGCATACTTATTCTTTTATTCGTCAACATCCTCAACTTCTTCGACCTCCTCAACTTCTTCTTCTTCGACCTCTTCAACCTCCTCCTCAAATTCGTCCTCTTGATCCTCAACCTCCTCGATGACCTCCTCTTCATCGACCTCAGCTTCCTTGGTCTTTTCCTCAACCTTAGGAGAGGACGCTACAGCGTCACGCTTCTTAACCAGGTGGTCGATCAGAGCGTCCTTTCGATCCTTGCTGCTGAACTCGATTCCGAGCGTAGTAAGAAGGCTCTTCAACTCAACAACCGTCATCTTCTTCAACGCATCGTCCGATCCAATGGTTGTAGACTTTGCCTCAACCGACTTTACCTCGACTGGCTTCGGAAGCGACTTCGAAAGTGTCTTCGTCTCGACTGGCTTCGTTTCGACTGACTTGGACACAGGAGATGATGATCCAGTCGTGCTGGTCTTACCAGATCGAAGTGCCTCCATCACCTTATCGACCAGAGCAGGCTTTCGATCCTTGCTTGCAAAAGAAAGCCCCATCGAACGAAGAACTGCCTGCAACTGAGGCACCTTCAGCTTCGAAACGGTCTCCTCAGAAGTAGAGGAAGACAGATCGGGGATAGCCTCCGACGAAGCGGGAGAGCTGGGTGTAGAGCTGGACGTAGAGCTCTTCGGGGAGTGTGCCACACACGTGTCCTTGCCCTCAACGCAGTTCTTACCACACGCGTTACCCTTGTCAGCACCGGCAGTCTTCTTGACTTCGCACTTGCGAGTCTTGTCAGTCTTCGTGCGCTGAGTCGGACTCTTTGCCACAGGTGCAACTGCAGAACCCAAAGAAACTGGCGCCTCTGGGTGCATCGTGTTCCACACCTGCATCACTTCTTCGACAGTGAACTTGCCATCGCTTGCCGTGGAAAGCGCCAGTGCGAAACTTTGAATCTTGGCGGAAAGAGCCTTCATGACAGTTTCCTGGATAGTAAGAGTGAGCTGAGAAAGAAAGTTGTCCATTTTGAAAAGAGGGGTAAAAAAAGAGAGAAGGTAGAGGGAAGAAAGTAGTTGTATTTTTTAGAGCATCGCCGGAAAAAATTTCAATTTTTTCCGGCATAAAAATAACCTTCATGAAAAATTCCATTAACCGAAGTTAATTATTCAAAATTCAATCAAATCCGTCGAGGGTTCTTCTTCAACATTTTCGAGCTGAGACAAATCGACCAGAAGTTCGCATGAAGAACCTCCGATATTTGCTGCTTTACCAGTGATAATACAGGCATTCACACCCTTAAGATCGTCTGTTTCTCCGTGAATTGCGGAACGAAGAGTATTTTCAGTCGATTCTTCGAATGCCATTTTTGCCAATGGTCCAAAATGTTCGCGATCCATTCCATAACGATTGACAGCACTAATGTTTCCATCCATTGTCATTCGATCAACAAGAAGCATAACATGTTTAGGATTGACAAATGAACCATCAAATGACAAAACTTTCAAAAGCTCTGAAATAAGAAAAGTCCGAGTTGCTTCAATTCCAAGACATTCCAAAATATCCCACATATTGTCATTCAATGTCTTAATCGAATTGCATGCTGGATGACTTAACAAATCAATCAAGGAACCACCGTTACCTTCGAAGTACCAATCTCCAGATTTGGCTTGTTTCGGGTAAACTGCTTCTACTCCATGAATTCCACTGATACACAAATCTTTCAAAGCTTTCAAGACAATATCTCGAACATATTGTTCCTTTGCTTCTTCTTCGGAAAAATTACCATCTGCTGTAATCTGTTGAGTATCAACATAAACGTCCATTACAAGCTTTTCACTACCCATTGGAGAACAAACCACAAATGTTGTTTCAAGCTGTCGTTCAATTTCCCATGCAATTTGAACGAGTGTCAACGATTGTCGAAAAATCTTATCAGGATTCATGTACAATCGAATTCGCCAGTTACACTTTTTGTATTCTTTGGAGTAAAGAATATCATGAAGAGGATACCATACATCTTCACTTCCATTAAGTTCTGGATTAGCACGAGAAATTAGATTTCCCAACTTCACTTCAGGAAGCAAAATGCTTGCACGAAGGGTTTCCGAATTTTCAAACTTCTCAATAGGGTAAAAATTCCAACCAATAATCTTTGGATTGGACGTAGCATTCATCAGTTCTTCAAAACGAGGTAGACCAAGTGAAACGTTCTTTTCCGAAAGACCGGCTGAATGAAACATGTTTAGAGTCATTTGAGTAAAACTCTCCATTGATTGGGAAGCGAGGATTCCAACCATATCTCCAGTAGGTGCCAATGAAGTGACGTACTTGTGATGCACACACTCCTTAATCTTTGACAAGATTTGAGGATATACCTGCATCTTGGAGAGTTGCTTCCGAAAAGATGTACAAATTTCCTTCGCAACTGCTTCTCGAATTAGAGGAGGTAGAAATTTTGGGATTGGAAGGTCATGAAGAATATGAGCAATTTCTTCAGAGGTAAGAAGGCGCTTAGACATGATAAGATTTAAATTCTCAAATAAATGTATCTTCTTTATTCAATTTTTCTTCAAGGAGAAAAATTCACTTATTATGCATTAGTCACGTGGTAAGTACGTGGTATTTACTGTTGATCAATAAACCTCTCTAAATCTGCTTCACTTCTCCCTCCGTCAAACTCAGACCAAACTCCATTTTTATAGACAACATATGTCGGGACACCCTGAAAAGAAACACCATGTTTCTTTAAAACTGCTGGAAAATAACGCATTAAGTCTTGAGTCTGACTGTTTGTATCATCAGTCTGAAGAGCACATAAAAAGACCTTGCGTTGCTTATGTTTGTTATGCACCTTTTTAAAAGCTGGAGCAGCGGTTTGACAATGACCGCAATAATCAGCATAGATCATACATAAAACTGGTTTATTGCCAGAACCAATAAGCTCAGTCTTTAATCTTCCAGTCGTACGATCCACGTCAACATTTTCGAGATGTCCAACACCAGATAATTTGTTCGATGACATTCTTTACTTTTATGTATATTTTTTATATATCTTCATATTTTGTACATTCGCAGATGTAGACAGGAAGATCATGTGTTAAAATATCCGCAATAGTTCTATCATGAATATGATAGAGTTTACCGTTTAATTCATCTATTAAACACTCAAAATTAAAAATGCGAAGTGTTTCACGGAGAGTATCAATACTATATTGCACGATATCTTCAAGAGTATCTTGATGTTTTACATTGCACTCGACTTTAAATCCTCCAAATACTGGACAGGAAAAAATAAGATTCCGAATTGGCATTTTTATACAACCCTTGAAATGTACAATAACTCATTTTTCTAAGTAATCCAATTAATATCGCTCGTATAAAAATGGATATTCATCAAAATAGTTTATTCGATGAAGAAGATGGTATGTGGCTTGTAGATGTACCATATATTCTTTTTGTTGATTCGAAAGAAAATATAACAAGGGCATATGTTGGTAAAAATATCTCTAAGGGATTGACAAGATGTAACGATCCACTCATGATTCCGTGGAAGGAATCGCATGGAACTAACTTTCGTATGAATGGGAAACCTTATGGAAGTATTTTTCCAATTTTAGAAAATTACCCAATCAAGGTCAATCCTCCGAAAAAGATAAAACTCATATCCCCCATTGATCATCATTTGAATGACTGGTATGATATATTTTATTTAGTATGTGGTAATCTGAAAGGACTTTCCGTAGAAGACTGGTTTAATCGAGCACAGTCATGTACAACTATCGGAACTAACATTGCAAAGTCAATGGTAAATGTAGCATCAACTCGGATTTTCAATAATCCTGCTCAGAGTATAATTGAAATAATAGCAAACGGTATTGATTCATACGCTACTCTTGAAGGAAAGTCAAAAGTTGGCAGGTTTGGCATGGGTTTCTTTTCGTTTTTATATCCATTGGTAAATCATCCGAAAAGGTGTTTGAATATTATAACTACTTGCTTGAATAAGGGTGTATACTCAACTAAATATCTTCGTATTCGGGAAATTAATCAAAGTCTAAAGTTCTCGATTTCTTTATTTGACACCAAGACTCAGACAACAGGTACAATGGTGCATTTAGATGCGGGAAATGATAAGTTTACCGAAGAAGAATTCGTTTCCTTTTCAAGGTTTATTGAATATCTAAGTATGATTACATCTGTACCAATCGTCAATGTAACAACAAAGACAATGATAAATCGATTGCCTTTTCCAGACTCACCGAAAAAGGCAATAACTGTTGAATGTACTCAAAATAAAATTATGGTTACAGAACAAGCTGAAGGAATGTCTTTAGATACAATTCTTAATTCTCTTCTTGTACCGAGTATTTCTACTAAGGGGATTAGAGTTGGTACACAATCAACTCAGTATGAGAATTATTCAAGTATTGAAAAGGAATCCAATCCAAGTTTTAAAATAATGATCAATAGAGTAATTGTTGTAAAACTTAAACTTGTTAATACTAAGTATAGTGTGAATTTATCTCTCCCAAGTAATGCTGTTCTTCCTGTAACACGTGACGACGTAGTAATCTCAAGTGTTCAAAAAGAATTTGAAAATAGTCTTAATATCTTACTTCAAATGTGTATCAAAGTCAAAGATCTAACAGTTTTAGAAAATGCTCTTGATACTTATAAGGAATTTACAGCCAATTCAGACAATCGAATGTACTTAGATAGCTATATCGACTTTATCTACTCGGAGAATAGTAATAAGGTTATTATTAAAAAAGATGACGTACCTGTGTACGATGAGCTATATCCAAATTACATCATTGGAACTCGTGTTAACACAAATGTGAACGAGAATATATTAAAAGAGATTGAACCAGGCGATACAAATATATTTTTGAATAAACGTGTCGTACTTATGAAAAATATTCAAGATGTTACAACAGGTTCAACGTTCTCTTATTTATTTATACCTCATTCTATTTACTCGGTACCAAACTGGGATAAAATGTACCCATTAGCATGTAAATTCGATTACCTCACACATACTTCATGGAAAGAAAATTCGGGTAAACCCGAGGATAACTCTGAGGATGACTCTGAGGATGACTCTGAGGATTACCCCGAGGATGAGAAAGAGATAAAAACAGAGTCTAATACCAATGATCTTGCTGATGAAGATTCGGACGAAGGCTCTTCATCTGAGCTTGATGATGGTGATTTCGTTATTAAACAGCCTAAAACAGCGATGGGATTTCTTAAATTCTATTTGCGAAATCAAAAGGAAATGTTAAAGTATGCTGATAAACTTATACATGTTTCGAGTGCTATTCAAAATGCTTATACTGTCAAGTTTTCAGATGAAGCACTTCGAAGTCCATATAATGTTAGGGTAGTAATTGCTGGCGCATTAAGTTTATTAACAGAGATTTACAGCTTATTTGGAGAAGACTATCTCATTGACTGTATCAATAAATGGATTATTATGGTAAAATCGATAGCTACTCCTGAAAATTATGGTGCGGAAAAGACTTTACGAAGCTACACTTCATATTTAATTCAAAACATTCCTTCAACATACGACACTGGCATTAAAGGATTCAAAGGACTGAATTATAAAAACATATTTCAACCTCAGAAAGAATTTCCGAATGCAAAACGCCTTTTTAGGGAATATTTTGATAGTGTATTTAGGTATTGTACAGAGCTGAACAAACAAAATAGTCCTTATGGATATTTGCATCCAATATCAACAGATTTACTACTTTTTGTAAACAGGACTAAATCCTTTAGTGGAAATGGTAGGTATGTAGTAAAAGAAAGATATATCCATAATATTTTGAAATTAGATTTCAACTTAACTGAGGCTTCGCTTGGTATGATATGTTTAGAACATTTAGACGATAAATTCCATGAAGAACTTATGAAATCTCCACAATTTTACAAGAAAATTAAAACACTTTATCGAAAGTATCTCAAAGGTAAAACCGATTACAAAGACGTTTCGATAGAATGGTGGTATGACTCTCTTTTACATGATCATGTACTTGATGTTATATTAGCATGGGCAAAAGAATTTATTACATCTGAAGTAAGTATTCCAGTAGATAAATTAGATATGAAAATTAAACCCCAGTTTACAGCTAAACAACTCATTAACTACGTTTTCAAACACGATGATATTGACTTCTCCAAATTGCAATATGAAAATAAGGAGTTAGTCCTACAAATTTTAGAAATAAGTATTAATGCTGGTACAACCAAACCATTCCTTGAAGCTACTCTCACAGAGCTAATACAAAATTCAATGGATGCTATCCGTTTAACCAATCCAGAGAATAGATCAATTCATATAAAAACTAATAAAGTAGGAAATGGGTTAATTTCCATTTCTGTTCAAGATTATGTCGGAATGTCAATAGAGAATTTAGTTGCAATTAGCATTCCCTTTTATTCGAATAAAAAAGCTTCAGAAATTGTTACCGGTGAAATGGGAACAGGATTTTTTAATGTGTATCGAGAGAGTATCTTTGTTCTTATTGATACAGTGAGAAATGGTGTAGAAACTAAATTCTTACAAGTTCCTATTCGAGATTCTAATAGAGATGTTTCTGACATTTCAACAGAAATGCGTAAAGTAAATACAACTCGGTCTCAAGGCACGACTATCACCTTTGTAGTGAAATGTAGTGATACAGATGAGGAACTAAGTGTGTACAATAATGTTCACTCATTCTCGCACGATGTTATTGGATTGATGGATTTTGAAGGAATTTTCTTTAATGGAAATAAAATTAAGTTAAATAAGCGTTTAATATACAGGACGAAAGATCTTGAATGTTATTATGCTTCTTCTGCTCCAG
>SXGR01526798.1_pt1 | contig 13597 bp, 12 predicted proteins | sample 3174711 | NCBI WGS metagenome assembly SXGR01 (sample SAMN11356860, study PRJNA531348) | freshwater metagenome | isolation source: freshwater sample F1-60 | place: China: Fuxian Lake, Yuxi | collected 2017-12-25
GGATGACCTGCCCGGGGAGCGCGCCGACGTAGGTGCGCCGGTGCCCGCGGATGGCCGCCTCGTCGTGGACGCCGCCGAGGGAGATGCGGTGGAACTTCCGGCCGAGGGCCCGCGCGATGCTCCGGCCGAGGGAGGTCTTGCCCACACCCGGTGGGCCTAGAAGGCAGAGAATCGGGCCTTTTTTGTCCTTCTTGAGCTTTCGGACGGCCAGGTACTCGAGGATGCGCTGTTTGACCTTCTCCAGCCCGTGGTGGTCCTCGTCGAGGATGACCTCGGCCTCGTTGACATCGAAGCGGTCCTTGGACGAATTCGACCACGGCAGGTCGTTGAGCCAATCGAGGTAGGTCCGGCTGACGGTGTACTCGGCGGCGCCAGGGCTCATGCGACTCATGCGCTTGAGCTCCTTGTAGGCGATGTCTTCAACCTCCTTTGGCATGCGCGCGCGCTTGATGGAGCGCTTGAGCTCCTCGAACTCCTCTTGCCGTTCGTCGACCTCGCCGAGTTCCTTCTGGATCGCCTTGAGCTGTTCGCGCAGGAAGTACTCGCGCTGGGCCTTGTCCATCTCCCCTTTGACTTCCGTCTGGATCTTGTTGGACAGCTCGAGGACTTGGATTTCCTTGTTCAGGAGGGCGACGACCTTCTGCATGCGGTCGTGCACGCCGAAGGTCTCAAGCAACTCCTGCTTGTCTTCGGCCTGAATGTTCAGGTTGCTCGCCACGATGTCGGCCAGGACACCGGGCTCGTCGATGCTGCGAACAAGGAAGTTGGCCTCCGACGGGATCTGAGGCGACAGGTCGATGATCTTCTGGGCCAGCTCGCGGAGCGAGCCCATCAGCGCCTCGGCCTCGGGACCCGCGGCCTCTGGCCGAACGACCTCGAGCTCCGCGCGCAGGAAGGCGCCCGTCTGCGTCCAACGCTTGACCTTGGCCCGCGCCAAGCCCTGAATGATGACGTTGAGCTTGTTGCCGGGCACCTTGACCATCTTGAGGATCTTGACGATCGTGCCGACGGCGTGGAGTTCTTCAGGCTCGGGGTTCTCGGTCTTGGGGTCGATCTGAGAGAAGATGCCGAGCAGCTTCTCTTCCGTGCCAAGGGCCTCCTCCACGGACTTCACGGACTTCTTCCGACCCACGTTGATCGGAAACGCCAGCACTGGGAAGATGACCGTGTTTCGAATCGCGAGGATCGGCACTTCCAGCGTGTCCGGCAGCTGGGTGCTCGCAGGGTCGGGCGTCTCGATCGACATGAGTCCTCGGGGGTGACGGTGTGGCGACCTAGCGCGCCAGCACCCTTGGTAGACACCCGTTTCGGTTCGTCACGTCCCGCCTTGATGATCCTTGCGCCCATACCGCCGACCCGCCCAGGTGCTGACGATCGCAATCGCCAGAGCAATCGCGGCGACTTCGCGCCAACCGACCATCATCTCACCACCCTCCGAGCGACGAGATCCGCGATCGTGTCCGCGTCGACCCCCGCCTCCAAGAGCGCCTCCGCCGCGTGCTCGGAGAGTCTCGGAACGGTCCCATCGAACCAAGTCGCGTCGGCCAACGGCGGCCGTATCCAGGTCACGCCGCCCACCGTGGCGACAGCCCCGCGCGCCAGGTGTTGGGGGTGGCCGCCCACCTCGCCGATGCGCGTCACCGCGACACACGTCGCGCTCGCGAGCAGGGACTCGATCTCCGACCGCGACCGGGTGGCGCACCATGCGGCGATCGTCGCCCGATCCACCGCGCCGACGACGCTATGGAGGCGCTCGAGAAAGTGCGGCTCCAACGCTCCGATGCTGACCCAGCCGTCCGACGCCTCATAGGCACCGTAGGCGGGCAGTCCGCCGGTCAGCCACTCCCCGCCCGGCACCGGCTCCGCGCGGCCCGCCCCGGCCATGGCAAGCGCAGGTACCACTGCGGCCAACGCCGCCTCTCCGAGGCCGAGATCGAGGAGGTGACCGCGCACTGGCCGCCCGGCCGCCCGTTCGGTCGCTTGCGCGGCCACGGCTGCGGCGACTCCGAACGCGGCTTGGTGCCCCGCGAGCACGTCCGCGAGTTGGACGGGCAGCGGCATGGGCCGCTCCATCATCGCGAGCGCCCCGCTTGCCGCGACGTAGCCCACGTCGTGCGCCGACCGATCGCGCCATGGGCCCGTCTGCCCCCAGCCCGACAGCCGGGCCACGATGACGCCCTGCTCGACCCAGGCGGCAGGGTCGCACCCCATCGCCTCGAGGACGCCCGGACGGAAGCCCTCCAGGACGACGTCGTGAACAGCCACGAGCCGCTCCAGCACCCCCGCGGCCTCGGCGTGGCGGAAGTCGAGGGCCAAACTGCGCTGCCCCCGTGCCAAAGAAGCAAACCAGGCGCCGGCCCCGTCGACCTCGGGGGGCAGGCGACGGGTGGGCTCCCCCGCGATGGGCTCCACCTTCAAGACGCGGGCGCCCTGGCCCGTCAACATCCAAGACGCGATCGGTCCGGGCAGGAGGCGCGAGAGGTCCAGTACGCGCAGGCCCGACAGCGAGGTCATGGGCCCGCCTACCCTAGGGTGCGAACGCTTGCCCGGCTTGCGTCCGTCGACGCCCCGGCTACGGCGCCAAATGACCCCCAGCGCCACTGTCTTCGTCGTCAGCGACGGCACCGGCATCACCGGCGACAAGGTGATCCACGCCGCCCTCGAGCAATTCCCCAACCACGGCGTCGACGTTCGCCGCGAATCGGGAATCACGACCGAATCGGCCCTGGCCGACGTCATCCGACGGGCCGCCGGCACTCGCGCCCTGGTGATGACCACCCTCGTCGCGCCAGCGATGCGGTCCGCGGCCGCAAAGATCGCGCGCGAGCACGGCGTCCCCCACGTCGACCTGATCGGCGACCTCGTGACGGGCCTCAGCAGGTTGCTCCAGATGGAGCCCACGGGTCAGCATGGCCTGACCCACCATGCAGGGCCAAGCTACTTCCAACGGGTGGAGGCGCTGGAGTTCACCGTTCGCGCGGACGACGGTCAGCAGCCTCACATCCTGCGCCAGTCCGACATCGTCCTGCTTGGCGTGTCACGGACAGGCAAGACGCCTCTTTCGACCTATCTGGCCCAGATCAAGGGCTACAAAGTCAGCAACGTCCCCATCGTCCTCGATCGACCGCTACCGGCAACGCTCGACGAGGTGGACCCGCGACGTGTGGTCGGCCTGACGATCGACCCATCGACGTTGCAGTCGATCCGCCGTACGCGACTCGCCGGCCTGCAATTGTCGGGAAAGGGTTCGTACGCCGAGCGCGACTACATCCTCGCCGAACTCGAATACGCCGAATCCCTGTTCCGTTCCCATCCGCACTGGCCTGTGATCGACGTCACCGATCGCGCCGTCGAGGAGACGGCCGCCATCCTCGTGGACCTGCTCCAAGAGCGCGGGGTGACCCCGACGTCGATGGCCCGCACCTAGCAGGCTGCTAGGCCCCATCCAGGCTACAGCCAGTCGGGCAAACCCCCAGGCTCGCCTGTGATCGGCACGACGCTCGACAAATACGAGGTCCTGCAGAAGCTCGGTGAGGGCGGAATGGCCACGGTCTACCTTGGCCGACACGCCACGCTCGGCCGAGAGGTGGCGATCAAAGTGCTTCATCCCCACCTCTCCTCCTCCGCACGCAACCGGAAGCGCTTCGCCGCGGAGGCGCGCGCGATCGAGCGCCTGCACCACCCCAACATCCTGGAGATTCACGACTACAGCGGCATCGATGCAAGCGACTGCTACATCGTCACCGAGTACGTCCACGGAACGACGCTGGCCGCCCTGGTCCGCGATCGTGGCCGTCTTCCCTCCGAGCTCGTCGCTCGCATCGGCATCGCGCTTGCGCGCGCGCTGGCCTACGCCCACCTGACGGGCATTCTTCACCGGGACATCAAGCCCGAAAACGTGATGGTCCGCCCCGACGGCGTGGTCAAACTCATGGACTTCGGAATCGCCCGATTCCTCGACGAGTCCCACGTGACGATGACGGGCGCGCTCGTCGGTTCGCCGGCCTTCATGAGCCCGGAACAGGCCACCGAGGGGACGCTCGACGCAAGAAGCGACATCTTCTCCCTTGGAACCCTACTTTTTCACCTCGTCACCGGCCACCTTCCGTTCTCTGGAAGCAACCCAAGCGTGATTCTGCGCAACGTGATCGAGGGCCGCCGCCCGAGCGTCCTGGAGCTGGCTCCCGCTGCGTCCGCGCGACTCGCCGACGCCATCGAAAGGGCGATGTCGCAGCGGCCCGAAGACCGCTTCGACCGGGCCGACGATCTCGTCGAAGCCCTGTCTGCCTCACTCGCCGAAGTGGGGATTCCGCCCGCCTCGGATTCGTTCTCGCTCACAAGCTACCTGGCGGACCCCGAAACGTGGGAGCGCGGCTTGGACCGCCACCTGCGCGACAACCTCCCTTCGCTTGGCCGCATTGCGCTCGATCGAGGCGACTCGCTCGACGCGCTGCGGCTCTTCAACCGCCTCCTTTCGATCGACGAGGGCAACGCCGAGGTCCTTGCTCTCGTCCAGAACCTCCACTCGGCGCCGCCGCGTCCGGCAAGGCCCTGGCGCGTGCGTGTCGCCGCTTTGGCCCTCGTGGCGGCCGCAGGCGTGGCCGCCTTGGCCTGGTGGGCGCCCGACCCCGGCCCCGCTGCACCTGCCCGATCCTCCGTCGCGGGAGAACGGGCCTCCGTTGCGGTGGCCCCATCTCCGGCGACGCCTCCGCCATTCGCTCCGGCCAGTTCGTCCGTTTCAGCGCCAGTCCCTCCTCCGGCGGCCGCCGCACTGGCCTCGGCGCCTCCAACGGTCGCGACGAGACCGGCAGCCACTGTGGCCCCGACCCTACCGCCGTCGCTGCCAACGGAACCCGCCCGCGTCCGCTTCGTGAGCGAGTGGCCGGCCACCGTCTACAAGGGCGACGTCCCCCTCGGCGAGATCCGCCGCAGTGAGCCGTTCCTCCTTGCCCCTGGCCTCCACCGGCTCGTCGCCAAGGGCGACGCGATCGTGCCTCTGGCCTTCGACCTGGAGGTGGCGTCGGGACAGGAACTCGAACGCGTGTTGTCGCTCGAACCGCGCCCGGCAAGGGTGCGTTTCGACGCGACCTGGGACGCCAACTGTGTGGCCTCCGTCGACGACGTCGACATCGGACCGCTCGCCGGACTCAGCTCGGTACAGGGCGAAGGCGCCACGTGGCGAATCCTGGAGGTCCGCGCACCCCAACAACCCCACGTCGTGGGCGTCCGGTGCGGCGGCTCCACGACCACTCGGCGTTGGGAGCGCTTCACCCGGACCGACGTGGTCTTCCCGTCCCGCCAATGACCGCGACGTCATTGCCCCGATTTGGACCGGCGAGCGGACCGCCCATGCCACGCAAGCACGCTGGAAGCTGGTTGAACAGCATTTGGCACGCATGTTGCTTGTTGCCGTGCATGGGCTGCCTCTACACGGAACCTGCGTGGCGCGAAGACATCAACGAGGCGCCGGAATTGCTCAGTCCGATCGATGACGGCGACGGATTGCTCCTCGACTTCACCACCGTTTCGTACCCGGCCGCGATCCTCGTCCGCGAGCGAGACGGCGACCAGCTCCTTTTCGATTGGTCCTACCCGATCGACAAAGAGGTCGAAATCGTGATCACCCCGGGCGACCCCGAGTGGTCGAGCAGCCTCACCTTTCTTGACCCTGCCGACCCCGACCTCGACGGTGCCAGCATCGAGGTCCGCGTCTTCGACGAAGCTCGGCCCGCCAACGTGATCCAGGTTGCCTGGACCATCGTGAATCGCACGGAGGAACCATGATGATTCTCCAACTCCTGGCATGCGGCGGGGTCGAGATGGACCTCGCGCTGGCCCACTCGGGAGCGTTGCCTGCCGATGAAGGGTCGGGGGCCGGTGCGGACACGCTCACGATCGACGCCGTGCCCACGGACATCCTGCGCGACGACGGGTCGATCCGCGCGCTGCCAATGACACTCATCACGATCACCGACCTCAGCGACCTCGAGGACTTGGGGACACTCTCGCTCACGTCGCCGGCCCTGCTCACCGGTCGCCTCATCGGGTCGGACGTGGCGCCATGGCGCGACGCCGTGCTCCCCGCTGAACCCGTCGCGGTGTCGGCCGCTGTGACGTGGACCGTGCCGGGCGCCCGTCTCCTGGGGTCCGCCCGCGCCGACGCAGACGGTATCTTTGAGGCCGTCGTTCTCCCTAGCAACGACCTTGGCGTCTTCAGCATCGTTCCCGACGACCCGGAAGTGCCCGTCTTGTCTGAAGAGCGTACCATTCGCGGCGACATCGACTTTGACGCCATCGATCTCGGCCTCGGCGTTGCGCTTTGGGGACAGCTCAGGTTTGGGGGCGCGTCGCCCAACGGCGCCCTGGTGACCGTGACGGACGCCCGCGGCGTCACATCCGCGCCGGCTGTCGCCGACGAAGACGGCTGGTACTTGCTGCGCGTCCAACCGGGCCCCGTGACCGTCACGTCCCTGGGCCGACCCGCGGGTCTCGACCCGGTCCTCCTCGTGGATGTCGAGGTCGACGCCTCTACGGGCGCCGCGGTGGACTTCGACTACGGCGTCGTGCCCCTTGCCGACGTCAGCGCTCGCCTCGAATCGGAGGGCAAGGGCATCGACCAGGCCACGGTTCGCTTTGTGTCCGAGAGCCTTGAAGGCTTCCCACCGTCGGCGCGCATGACCGTCGATGCGTTCAGCGCCGATGGCCGTGTCAACGCGCGCCTCGTTCCAGGCAACTGGCGTGTCGAGATCGAGCCGGAAGCGGCGGGCCACCCAGAGGATGACGTGGCCCGCATCGTCGTCGGTGACCTGATCGTCCCGCCTACAGGCGATGTCGATTTTGGCACCTTGGAATTGGCCGCGGCCACGACCCACACCGGATTCGTCGCTGACCCCGAGGGCAATGCGTTGGCGGAAGCCGCGATCACCTGTACCGAAGGTGGCGACACGCCGCGGTCGTGGCAGGCGACCACGGCGGAGGATGGCAGCTTCGCGCTCGCCGCCCCGGGCCCCCTTTTGTCTTGCGCCGCCACGCCGCCATCCGATCGCACCGACCTGCCGCTCGTCCGCTTCAGCCTGTCCGACGAGGCCGGCGGAGGTCTCGTTCAGCTGGTCCCCGAGCACATCGCGACCGGCGTCCTCGCGCTCGACGACGCGCCGGAGGCCTTCGCCGTCGTCGAGATTCGCAACGCGGCCGGCGATTTGCTCGGCTCCGCCAACACCGACGAAGAGGGCCGATTCAGCATTCCCCTTGCGCCCCTCTGACGCACGACGCTCCGCAGCTTATTGGTCGCCCGTGTGGATCTGCGTTGCCCTTGCGGCCATGGCCCAGGAACCGGCGGAGGCCCCGCCAAGCGTCGAGGTGATCGACGAGGGCTTCGCCAACGCGCTGACGGAGGCGACGCGCGCCTACCTGCGCGGTCGGCATGACGAGGCGATTGGGCTGCTGTCCTCGCTCCGCGTGCGCCTTCAGCACGGCGAGTTCGTCGACCCGGCCCTCGCCGCGGAGACCCTCATCTGGCTCGGTGAAGTGCTCTACAAGACGGGCCGCTCGGACGAAGCGCGCGCGGTCTTTCGCGAGTTGCTCGAACGTACGCCAGAGTGGCCCATCAACGAGTACCAACACCCTTCGGACGTCGTCGCCGTCTACTATGACGTCGCGCGACAAGTCCGAGCCTCCATCGCCGTTCGGCCAAGCGAAGCGCCGCCCCCACCCACGCCTCGCGCGCCGTGGTGGGTCGCCCTCCCCTTCGGCGTCCCCCAAGCGCTGCAAAAGCGTCCGGTGGCCGCCACGACCTTCGCGGTCCTCGGCGTGGGCTTCACCGCGACGTCAATCGCCTCGTCCTTGCACCTGGCCGAGGTCAACGTGAGCAACGACGGTCACCCCAACGGCTGGACGGCGGACGAGGTCCCCACTCGCGTCAACACCGAACGGTACGCGGTTCAGTGGCCGGCAACCGCTCTGGCCTACCTGACCTGGGCCGCGGGTTCGCTCGAGGCCCGAGCATCTGCGCGCAAGACTCCCGTAGGCCTCGGGGCCTGGGGGGATCCTCACGGCGCCGGAGTCGTTGTGGCCGGGCAGTGGGGCGCTCCGGCGCGATAGGCGTGACCATGGCCTTCCTGCGTGCCGAACACGCTCTGCGCAAGTCGATGCTCGAGCACGTCCTCCGCAAGCCGCTCACAACCCTGGGTCGGGCGGCCCAGAACGACCTCGTCTTGGACGACCCTACGCTGGCTCCGACCGCAGCCAGCGTCATCCGGACCGGGAGCACGTGGCAAATTGCGGTCTCCGACGCACGTGCTGGCGAGGTCTACGTCAACGGGCGCCGCACGCGGTCGAGCCCGCTGGTCCCCGGCGACAAGATCCTGCTTGGCGCCTGGCAACTCGTCTTGCTCGACGGCGAGCCCGAAGCCACGCCAACGGGCGAACCGCCAGCCACCCTCGGCGTGCCAGAGTTGGAGGCCCTCGTCGAGTTGTCCAGCGAAATGCTGAAGGACACGACGCCCGCCCGACTCTTCTCCGCGCTCCTCGCCGGCCTCGTTCGACTGACGCGCGCCGAGAAAGGCTTCGTCATCGTCCTAAGGGACGGCATGCGCCACCTCGCCGCGAGCCACAACACCGGCGACGAAACGCTCGATATGTCCTTCGTTTCGGACACGATCGTCGACCAGGTCGTAGAACAACTGCGGCCCATCATCGTGAGCGACGCCCTGCACGACGCGCGGTTCGGTCGCGCCCGCTCCGTGGTCGACCTGAAACTGAGCAGCGTGATGGCGGTTCCGCTGATTTACCGACGGGACCTGCTCGGCGTCATCTACCTCGGCAACGACCGGGTCACCGACTTGTTCACCGAGCGGGACCTGACGTTGCTGCGCATCTATGCGGCCCAGGCGAGCCTCGTCGTCTACCATGCGTTGACGCTGAACCAGCTGCAACTCGACAACAAGAATCTCCGGACCCAACTCGAACAATCGAGCCAGGGGGAGATGTTGGGCACCTGTGCGCCCATGAAGCGCATGTTCAAGGTGCTGCGCCGCATCGCCCCGACCGACGTCTCCGTACTCGTCCTCGGCGAGACGGGGACGGGTAAGGAGCTCGTCGCCCGTGAGCTTCACAAGTTGTCGGGCCGTTCGAAGGGCCCGTTCGTCGCCATCAATTGCGGGGCCATCCCCGAAAACCTGCTCGAATCCGAGCTGTTCGGACACCGCAAGGGCAGCTTCACGGGCGCGATGAACGACAAAGTCGGCAAGATCGAGGCGGCCCACACGGGCACGCTCCTTCTCGACGAAATCGGCGAAATGCCGACGAACCTGCAGGTCAAACTCCTGCGGGTGCTCCAGGAGCGCATCATCGAGCGCGTGGGCGACCTGAGCGGCCGACCCATCGACATCCGCGTCGTCGCCGCCACAAATAAGGACCTCAAGGAACTCATCGAAAAGGGCCAATTCCGTGAGGACCTTTTCTATCGGCTCAATGAAATCGCCGTTCAGCTGCCGCCCCTGCGCGACCGCGAGGACGACCTCGTCGTCCTCGCCCAGTATTTTCTCGCGCGATGTCGCGAAACGTACGGCAACACGCGCATCCAAGGGTTTACGAATCAAGCGTTGACGGCGATGAAGGCCTACTCCTGGCCAGGCAACGTCCGCGAACTGGAAAGCAGAGTCAAAAAGGCCGTGATCATGAGCGACCACGCGCTGCTCAACCCCGAAGACCTCGGCCTCGAGGGCGGCCTCAAACGTGAGGTCCTCCCGCTCGCCGAAGCCGCCGAGGAGTGGAAGGTCAGCTACATCCGCAAAATCCTCGAAGCGAACGGCTGGAACAAGGCCCAGACGGCGCGCGACCTCGGCGTCGACGCCCGCACGATCTTCCGGTACGTCGAGAAGATCGAAGGGGCAGAGTAGCTGATCCGCGTCGGACTGACGGGCGGCATCGCCTCTGGCAAGTCGGCCGCGGCCGCTCGACTTCGCATGTGGGGTCTGCCGGTCCTCGACGCCGACCAGGTGGCCCGTGGCCTTACGGCCCCAGGCGGTGCCGCCCACCGCGCCGTCATCGAGGCCTTTCCCCACGCGGTGGGAGCCGATGGCAGCCTTGATCGCACGGCCCTCCGCCGCCACATTGCGTCCGACCAAGCGGCCCGCCGCCGACTCGAGGCGCTCACCCACCCGCTCATTCGCAACGCCATCGTGGTGTGGCTGGAGGCCCAACGGGAGCAGGGCCATCGCGTCGCCGTCGTCGAGGCCGCCCTCATCGTGGAGGCCGGCCAGCGGGCGGCCTACGACGCGCTGCTCGTCGTCGCGGTCTCCCCCGACGTCCAGCGCGCACGTCTGCAGGCCCGGGACGGCACCGACGACGCGACCGCCGCGGGCCTGATCGCCGCCCAGGCGCCCCAAGCGGCGAAGATCGCCGTCGCGACCACAGTCTGGTGGAATGACGGCGACCTCGAGGCCCTTCACGCCAAGGTCGACGCCTGGGCGAGGCCCTTCGCTACTTCAGGAGCAGCGACTTGAGTAGGTCCTCGGCGCCCGCCGTGTGGCCAAGGTCGACGAGTAGGGACGCGTAGTCAACGAGTTCCCGGCCCGTCACATCGCCTTCGGGCAGGTGGACGACGGCCATTGCAAGTGGGCGCACAGCCTCGACCAACGCATGGGCGAGACCCATGTCACCGGAGAGGACTGCGCTTCGGAGTAGTTCGAACCAGGACATCCGGCCCTCCCCTCATTTCCGACCCACGGGTCAGTTTGAGTCTAGACGACGAACGCGCCAACGTCCACAGGATCTTCATCGGCCACTTGGTGGGCCCCTGTTGGGCACTTTCGGGGCCTGGACGGCGCGCGCACGAAGGCGGCCTGGGGGCGCCAGCAGCCTGCCTAGCCGTCGGTCCACCGGCGAACGTCGGTGAGCGGCCACGTGGGCCCGGGGAACGTCTCCAGCAGGGTCACCGACGCAAAGCCGTCGGCGACGGCTCGGCCGTCCGTGCTCGGGTCCTCCGCGAAGTCCAAATGTGGGCCACCGATCCAGTAGTAGCTTGCCCCACGCGGGTCGTGGCGCAGCTCGACGAGCGGTTCGTAGGTTCGGCGACCCAAGCGGGTTGCCCTCAGCCCGCGCAACGCGTCGCACGCACGATCGGGCACGTTGACGTTCATGTGCTGGTCGGCCGGCAGCGGTTGTTCGATGACCGCGCGCACGACGCGTCGCGCGACGGCGACCGCCGTTTCCCAGTGTGGGGGCCGGTTGTCGCGTCGGGCCAACGAAATCGAAATCGCTCGCACCCCGTGGAGACACGCCTCTCGCGCTGCCGCGACGGTGCCAGAGTAGAACACGTCGTTGCCGAGATTGGCCCCGTGGTTGATGCCGCTTACGACGAGGTCGGGCGGTGTCGGCAGAAGGTGATGGAGCGCGAGGTACACGCAGTCGGCGGGCGTGCCAGACACGGCCCATCGGCCGGGTGCCGTCCGGCGGACGCGCAGCGGTTCGCGCAGCGTCAATGCATGGCTCTGCGCGGACTGTTCATGTTCCGGGGCGACGACGAAAAGCTCGCCGATGTCCGCCAACCCTTCGGCCAGGGCGGCGAGGCCGGGAGCATTCCAGCCATCGTCGTTGGCCAGCAGGATGCGCATGCGGGCGGCTATCGCGACATGCGCGTTACCCGCCGCGTCGGAGGGACGATGGACGAGCTGGCCCAAGCGGTGAATCGCGCGATCCGCGAGGTCCCCGACTTCCCTCGCCCCGGCATCCTGTTCAAGGACATCACGCCCGTCCTGGCCGACGCCAAGCTCTTCCGCCGGGCGCTCGATTGGATGGCGACTGACGTCCCTCCCGTGGACCGCATCGTCGCGATGGAAAGCCGCGGCTTTCTTTTCGCCGCCGGGCTCGTCGACCGGCTCGGCGCCGGCCTCGTGCCTGCGCGCAAGCTCGGGCACCTGCCCCACGAGACCGTTCGCACCGACTACCACCTCGAGTATGGGTCCGCGACCCTCGAAATCCACGCCGACGCGATTCGCCCCGGCATGCGTGTTCTCGTCGTCGACGACCTGTTGGCCACCGGCGGCACCGCCGTCGCTGCGATCGATCTCATCCAACGGCTCGGCGGCGAGGTGGTTGGCGCCACCTTCCTCATCGAACTCGGCTTCCTTGCTGGGCGCGCACGGTTGGGCGTCCCAGTGCGCAGCCTGGTCGTCTGCTGACCCCGTCCGCCTAGCGTGCTTCCCCTCCTCGCCCTGTTGCTTGGAGCCGAACGCCGCACTCCCGTCGTCGAAGCCGTCCATGCGGCCACCCCGGCCGTGGTCACGATCGCGACGCAGACGGTCTCTGCCGGGGGCCCCTTCGGAACGTCGAGGCGCGGGGAAGGCGTCGGCAGTGGCGTGATCGTCGACGCCAGCGGAGTTGTCCTCACGAACGCCCACGTCGTCGATGGCGCGACCTCGATCGCGGTGACGACGGCCGACGGACGGCGATGGAATGCCGAGCCGATGGCGCTGGAACCCGACCTCGACCTCGCCGTCCTTCGGCTCGAAGGTGCGTCAGGACTCCCCGTCGTCCCCATGGCCGACAGCGATGCGCTCCTGCTTGGCGAGACAGCCATCGCGATCGGCAACCCCTACGGGCTCGGCCTCACGGTGAGCACCGGCGTGGTTGCGTCCATCCGACGCGACGTCGAGGTCCGGCCCGGGCTGTGGCACAGCTACGTCCAGACGGACGCCGCGATCAATCCCGGCAACAGCGGCGGCGCCCTCATCGATCTCGACGGGCGCCTCATGGGCATCAATACGGCGATCCGCGCCGACGCCGAGGGCATCGGCTTCGCCATCCCGGTCAACCGCGCCGCCAAGGTCGTGCGCGACGTGATGGCCTACGGCCAGGTGCGCGCCCCCTGGCTGGGCTTCGATGTCCAAGACGTCAGCCCCCGCCGTCTGGTCGGCACGCCATTCACAAAGGGGGCACTCTGGGTCGCGGCGGTCCACCCAGGCGGGCCCGCCCAACTTGCGGGCGTCCAACCCGGCGACCTCGTCGTGGCCGTCGACGGCCGTCCCGTCGCCTCGCGCGCCGACCTCGAGAACTTCCTGGCCGACCGCGGCCCCGAGGGTCGCCTCGCCGTCACGGTCCTTCGGAGTGGCGTGACCCTGGACCCGGTGCTGACGACGACGCTGCCGCCTCCTTTGATCGGCCGCTACGTGGTCGACAAGGTCTGGCGCATCGGGCTTCGCGAGTCCGCCGACGGCCTCATCATCAGCTCGGTCGACCCGACGGGCGCGCTCGCCGGCCTCGGCGTCGCCGCGGGCGACGTCCTGTGGGGGCTCGACGGCCAACGCATCATCGGCCGCGCGACGCTGGATGCCCGGGTCGGGGCCGCCAAGGCTCGCCACCGCCCGTCGGTGCTCCTCACGGTCGCCCGAGGGCGCGTCCGCGGCAGCGCCGACGTCCCCATCGGAGCGGCGCGCTGATTCCGTTTCAGGCGCCAAGCAGGCTGCTGCAAAAAGGGCGAAACGCTCGCCGGCGTGCCGGCGAGCGTGATGACCGGCGCCGTCCGTTGCGAGCCCGCGAGGGCGCCCGATCCCGCAAGGAACGGGGTGCAAGGCGAGGAAAGCCGTACCGTGCGTAC
>SXGR01497478.1_pt1 | contig 13595 bp, 11 predicted proteins | sample 3174711 | NCBI WGS metagenome assembly SXGR01 (sample SAMN11356860, study PRJNA531348) | freshwater metagenome | isolation source: freshwater sample F1-60 | place: China: Fuxian Lake, Yuxi | collected 2017-12-25
AGCAGATGCGCTACCAGACTGCGCTACACCCCGGGGCGCCGGATCAATGACTTACCAGCCCCAAGGGAGGGGGGCAACGGCTTCCCTCGTACAGGCTCTTGTCGCCCTCGGGGCGGCCGTGACATCGTTCCGGCCGAACCTCTCGCCCGCCACCGACCAATCCCTCCCTCTATTCCATTCTCCAGATCGGCAGGAAACAGATGTCGACGCAAGTCCGCATGAGCGACTCCGGCTCCCTCGACGCAATGAAGTGGCGCTGCATCGGCCCGGCCCGCGGCGGCCGCGTCGTTGCCGTCGCCGGCGACCCCGACGATCCCATGACCTTCTATTTCGGCGCCTGCGCCGGCGGCATCTGGAAGACGGTGGATGGCGGCGTCTACTGGCGCTGCATCTCCGACGGGTTCCTGACCAGCGCCACCATCGGCGCGATCGCGGTGTCGCGCTCGGATGCGAACGTCGTCTATGCCGGCGCCGGCGAGACCACCATCCGCATCGACGTCTCCTACGGCGACGGCGTCTACAAGTCCGACGACGCCGGCCGGTCCTGGGTCCATGTCGGGCTCAAGGAGACCAAGCATATCGGCCGGATCTGCATCCATCCGCACAACCCCGATCTGGTCTATGTCGCCGCCCTCGGCGACGCCTTCGGCGCCAACGAGGAGCGCGGCATCTTCCGCTCCAAGGACGGCGGCAAGACCTGGGAGAAGATCCTCTATCGCGGCCCCGACGCCGGCGCCGTCGACATGTCGATGGACCCGAACAACCCGCGAGTCCTGTTCGCCGCCTTCTGGCAGACCCGGCGCAACTTCTGGAACCTGAACAGCGGCGGCCCCGGAAGCGGCCTCTTCCGCTCCTTCGACGGCGGCGACACCTGGGAGCAGCTGGGCGAGGCCCACGGCTTGCCGGGGGGCGTGCTGGGCAAGCTCGGCGTCTCGATCTCGCCGGCCCAGCGCGGCCGCGTCTATGCGCTGGTCGAGGCCGAGGGCGACAAGGCCGGCCTCTACCGGACCGACGACTACGGCCAGCGCTGGATCCAGATCTCGCCCAACCGCGATCTCATCCACCGGCCCTGGTACTACACCCACGTGTTCGCCGACACCGGGCAACCGGACACCGTCTACGTCACCAACTACCAGATGTGGAAGTCGACCGACGGCGGCGCCAGCTTCCGCGAGGTCACCACGCCCCACGGCGACAATCACGACATCTGGATCGACCCGGTCAATCCGAAGCGGATGATCGAGGGCAATGACGGCGGCGCCTGCGTGTCGTTCAACGGCGGCGCCAGCTGGTCGTCGATCTACAACCAGAAGACCTCGCAGTTCTACCGGATGGATGTCGACAACCAGCATCCCTACCGCGTCTACGCGACCCAGCAGGACAACACCTCGATCTCGGTGCCGAGCGCGTCGGAATGGGGCGTGATCACGCTCGGCGACGCCACATATCCCGGCACCGGCGAGAGCGGCTTCATCGCCGTCCATCCCGACGACCCGAACATCGTCTATTGCGGCGCCGTCGGCTCCAGCCCCGGCGGCGCCGGCGCGCTGCAGCGCTACGACCACCGCACGCGGCAGATCCGTCTGATCAATGTCTGGCCGGAGGAAGCGACCGGCATCGCGCCGAGGAACCTGAAATACCGCTTCGCCTGGACCTTTCCGCTGCTCTTCTCCCCGCACGACAGCAAGACGATCTATGCCGCCGGTAATGTCGTCTTCAGGACCCGCGACGAAGGCAACAGCTGGACGCCGATCTCGCCCGACCTCAGCCTGAACGACGTCAGCCGCCAGGACTATTCCGGCGGCAACTTGACCCACGACTCCGCCGGCGCCGAGACACACGCGACCTGCGCCAGCGTCGTCGAATCCCGCCATCGCAAGGGCGAGATCTGGGCCTCGACCGACGATGGTCTGGTGCACGTGACCCGAAACGACGGCGGCGCCTGGAAGAACGTGACGCCGAAGGGGATGCCGAAGCTGGCCTATGTCGGCTGCGTCGAGATCTCGCCGCATGACGCCGACACGGTCTATGTCTCGGCCACGCGCTTCAAGCTCGCCGACTACAAGCCCTACCTCTTCCAGACCAAGGACGGCGGCAAGACCTGGAAGTCGATCAACGGCAACTTCCCCAAGGGCGAGATCACCCGCGTGGTCCGTGCCGATCCGGTCCGCAAGGGCCTGCTCTACGTCGGCACCGAGACCGGGATCTTCTACAGCCTCGACGATGGCGCCAACTGGACGAGGATTCGCGGCGGCATTCCCGTCGTGCCGGTCTATGACATGAAGGTGAAGGACGCGGATCTCATTGCCGCGACCCATGGTCGCTCGTTCTGGATCCTCGACGACCTCTCTCCGCTTCGCCAGCTCGCCGCCGATCAGAAGACGGCGAAGCTGGTGACGCCGCGCACCACCATCCGCACCCGGCTCGCCTGGAGCGCCGGCATGAGCTTCACCGAGTCCGGCATCAGCTACAGCCCGGCCTTCGGCATCGGCGCCGGAACGGAATCGATCGAAGGGGCCGAGGGCGACCGTACCCGGCAATACATCGACGTCGGCGAGAACCCGCCGAACGGCGCCATCATCTACTACTGGCTGCCCAAGGACGCTGACGGGCCGGTCGCGCTGACCTTCAAGACGGCGAAGGGCGAAACCATCGTCCGCTACGTCAGCGACAACAAGGATGCACCCCGTCGCAAACGGCCGGGCGTCAAGGCCGGGCTCAACCGCTTCGTCTGGGACCTCAACTATCCTGGGCCGACCAAGATCGATTCCTCCCTCGTCGTCCGGAAGTACAAGCCTTTCGCTGATGACAGCGACGATTCCAGCGGTCCCGCCGTCGTTCCCGGGTCCTACAGCGTCTCCCTAGAAATCGGCGGCAAGACGCAGACAGCGAGCTTCGTCGTGGCCAAGGACCCGCGCACGGACACGGCGCAGAAGGATTTCGAGGCGCAGTTCGCCTTGCTCCAGAAGCTCCACGACAAGCTGTCGGCCTCCAACGAGGCGCTGAACCGGCTTCGCCTGTTGAAGCGTCAGCTGAACGATCTGCCGAAGCGCCTCGACGAGGGCAAGAAGGCCCTCGCCGAGGAGGCCAAGGCGCTGGTCGGCAAGCTCGAAGCCGTGGAAGCGGTCCTGATCGACATCAAGCGGGAGACGCCGCGCGACGTGCTTCGCAACCCGGCCGGTCTGAACGACTCTCTGACGAAGGCGATCAGCCTCGTCGCCATCGCCGATGCGGCGCCGACCGTGCAGGCACGCCAGGTCGCGGAAGAGCTCCTGGCCAAGGTCGATGCCCAGATCGCCAGGTTCAGCGCCGTGAACCAGAGCGACGTCGGGGCACTGAACGATGCCCTGCGGTCGGCTAATGTCGAGGTGCTGGGCGTCGCCACCTAGGCCAGAGACGGTTCAGGCCGTTCCCGAAGCGATTCCGTAAGGGAACAGGCCTGAACCGGGCGGCAGCGGCGCGAATCGGCGGTGGTTACGGTTAAATTACCGCCGCGTGACGGTTTTTTGGCTGCTCGCGAGATTTATTCTTGTGTCGCGGGACGATCTGACTAAATTCCGCCGCAGACGCACTCGCACGTGCCTATGGCCCTTCGTGGTTATGCAACGACGGTACGCGTCCTTTTTGGAAACCCGGTTGAGAGCCGGGCTGGCTCTGAGCCGGGACCGAGAGGGAGGTGACTATGATTGCAGCCGGGGGCAGCCGCGCTGTCCGTTTCCGTAGCAGGAAGCCCGTCGTCGTCGACCGCGTACAGCAGGCGCGCCGGCGCGCGATCGCGCTTGTGCCGCCGCAGCCGGCCCAGGTTCCCCAGGGCGAGGTGACGGCGAAGATCGCCCGCTACCTCGCCGACACCGTGCTCCCGGACCCGATCCTGGTCATCGATCTCGACATGGTCGAGCACGCCTATACCTCGCTGCAGCGGGCGCTGCCGCTGACCAAGATCTACTACGCCATCAAGGCAAACCCGGCGCCGGAGGTGATCCAGCGCTTGGCTCCGCTCGGCTGCTATTTCGACACGGCGAGCCAGGGCGAGATCGATCTCTGCCTCTCGCTCGGCGTTCCGGCCGGTCGCATCGGCTACGGCAACACCATCAAGAAGAAGGGCGAGATCGCCCACGCCTATGCGCGCGGCGTCAGGCTCTTCGCCTTCGACAGCCAGGCCGAGCTGGAGAAGCTGGCCGAGGCCGCCCCCGGCTCGCAGGTCTTCTGCCGCGTGCTGGTCGATTGCGCCGGCGCCGACGGGCCGCTTTCGAAGAAGTTCGGCTGCACGCCCCGGCTGGCGGTCGAACTGCTGACGCGCGCGCGCGCGCTCGGCCTCGATCCCTCGGGCATCTCCTTCCCTGTCGGATCGCAGCAGACCGACCCGACCCGCTGGGAGCCGGCGCTGGCGACCGTCGCCGAGATGTTCCAGACGCTTTCCGCCCGCGGCATCGATCTTCGCATGGTCAACATCGGCGGCGGCTTTCCGTCGCGCTACCGTTCCGAGGTTCCGCCGATCGCGGCCTATGGCCAGGCGATCATGGAATCGATGAACCGGCACTTCGCCGGCCGCATGCCCGAGATCATCGTCGAGCCCGGCCGCCAGATCGTCGGCGACGCCGGCGTCATCCAGTCCGAGGTCGTGCTGGTCTCGGAGACGGACATCGGTGTCGACAAGCGCTGGGTCGATCTCGACATCGGCAAGTTCTCCGGCCTCGCCGAGACCATCGACGAGGCGATCAAGTACCGGATCCGGACGCCACATGACGGCGGCCCGACCGGCCCGGTCGTGCTCGCCGGCCCCAGCTGCGACTCCGTCGACACGCTGTACGAGAAGACCGACCTGCACCTGCCGATGGCGCTCGCCGCCGGCGACAAGGTGCTGATCCTGTCGACCGGCGCCTATACCTCGGCCTATTCCTCGGTCGGTTTCAACGGCTTCCCGCCGCTCAAGACCGTCTGCATCTGAGGTCTCCACTCCTCTCGTGGAACCCTCTCCCGCGCGGTGGGGGCATGCGCGACGCCTTCGTCGTCGCGATGGGCGGGGGCGAGCGCAGCGAGGGAACGTCAGAACGATCAACCGCAAAGGTCGTGAAGGACGCAAAGGCATCGAGTTGCTTTGCGTCCTTCGCGGTTAAGTCGCGGGTACGGTTGTCCACCGCCTCGCGGCGGGAGGACTCCTACCGTTTGGTTGCGTCCGTCACCTTGATCCTGCCGGCGACAATGTCGGCGCGGGCGGCATCGATACGGGCCCGCCACTCCGGCTTCACCAGGGGCGCATTGTTCTCGTCGAAGGCGAGGCCGACCCCGTCCTCGGCGAGGCCGAGCTCGACCCGGCCGGGCTTCCAGGCGTCGTCGCGGGCGGCTGCGAAGCTGCGCTCGACCGCGAGGTCGACCCGCTTCATCTGCGAGGTCAGGATCGAGCCCGGATGCAGCCCGTTCTGGTTCGAATCGACGCCGATGGCGAGCCGCTTCATCTCGACCGCCGCCTGGAAGACGCCGACATTGGAGATGCCGGCCCCGGCGAAGACCACCTCGGCGCCGCGCTCGATCTGGCTCCGTGCCAGCTCCTTGCCGCCGGAGGGGTCGGAGAAGGCGGCCGGCGTATTGCCGATGAAGTTGAGGAGAACCTGGGCGTCGGCGCGGACACGCTTCGCCCCCTCCTCGTAGCCGACCGCGAACTTGCGGATCAGCGGGATGTCCATCGCGCCGACGAAGCCGATCTTGCCCGACGGTGCGGCCAGGCTCGCCAGCATGCCGGCGAGGAACGCTCCCTCATGCTCCTTGAAGACGACCGAGCGCACGTTCGGCTGGTCGCTCTCCGCGTCGATCAGCGTGAAGCGCACACCCGGATGCTTGGGCGCCACCTGGCCCATCGGTGCGGCATAGTAGAAGCCGACCGCGACGATATCGGTGGCGCCGCGCCGGACCAAGGCGGCGACGCCCTGCTCGAACTGTGCCGGGCTGGTCGGTTCGAACTCCAGCACCTCGCCGCCGGCGGCCGCCTTGAAGCGCTGGGCACCCTGGTAGGCGGCCTCGTTGAAGCTCTTGTCGAATTTCTGGCCGACCGCATAGAGCACGCCCGGCTTGACCTCGGCCGTTGCCGCCGGCAACGCCCAGGCCAACGTTAGGACGAGGGCGAAGAAGCGGCGCATCATTTCCATCCCCAGCGTTCGGCGGCGTCCATGATCAGGACGGTGTGCTTCTCCTGCAGCGTCTTGAGGCGGACGACGGCCGGGTCGGCGGTGCCGCCGAGGATCGCCACGTAGCCCTCGCCGTTCGGATTCTGTCGCCAAGAATTGCCGACGAACTTGGCCCGGGCCTGGGCGACGCGGGCGAGGCGTGCCCTGCCCTCCTTGAAGGTGGCCGCCGCCTGCTTGAGGCCGCGGGCGAAGGTCCGGTCATCGAGCTCGCTGTAGGATTTCCCGGCCTCGTCGCGGACATTGAGGAAGATCATCTCGTCGCCGAAGGCGGTGTAGCCGCCGCCCAGCCCCTTGTGGACCTTGGCCGCATGCTGGAAGAACCCATCCGCCATCGCCGCCGTCAGCGTGCCGCGGGGGAAGCGGACGACCGCGAGGCCGGTCCCGCCCCTGGCATCGGCGAGGTCGGAGACGAGCACGCTCGACTGGCGAAGGACATAACCGAGCGCCGCGGCGACGCGGTCGGCCTGGCGCCAGTCGACGACGGTCCGGGACTGAAGCGAGGAGTTGGTGCGGAGCAGGTAGCCGCCGGGCGTCATCTCCGTCCTCACCTTCGCCGGGTCGACGCCGACGGCACGGAAGATGTCGGCCAGCAGCTCGTCCTTGACCTTGATGGCGAAGGCGGCTCGGTCGGCGTATTGCGCCTCGCGCATCCGGGTGAGCCCGAGCTGGCCCGATGCCGCTTCGAAGGAGAAGAGCAGGGGGCGGTCGGCGGCCAGGGCCGGAAGGGCAGCAAGCCCGATCAGGAGGCCGAGCAGGGACCGAAGGAGTGAGCGCATCAGAGGCCCTCGAGTTTTAGCCACGTTAGCTCATGCTTGTTGTGGTGCAAATGCATCACCCGTGATCCCGGGATCTCGGCGAAGCGGCGCGCGGTCTCGTGGTCGGTCTCGCCCTGGACCTTGATGGTGCAGACGAAGTTGCGCACCTGGCCCGAGGCGAGCCAACGCTCGACCAGGCGCAGCAGGCGCTCGGGATAGCAGACGATGTCGGAGAACAGCCAGTCGATCGGCCCGACCTGCTCCGGCTCGAGGGCGAAGGCGCTCATCTTCCGCTCCTCGACGCCGGGCATGCCGGCGATGGCGGGATCGAGCGCCGCCTTGTCGACGGCGATTACCCGCGCGCCGAGCTTCGCCAGCACCCAGGTCCAGCCTCCGGGGCTGGCGCCGAGATCGAGGCAGAGGTCGACCGATTCCGGCCGCTTCCGGGCGAGCGTCAGCGCCTCCCAGAGCTTGAGATAGGCGCGGTTCGGCGGCCCTTCCCTGTCCTCGATGAACCGGGCCTCGCCATTGGGAAAGGGGCTGGAGCAGCGGGCGGCCGCCAGCAGGGTGGTCTCGTCCAGCAACGTCCATGATCCCAGTGGCGCCGTCGGAGCTTCGGCCGGGAAGGTCAGCGGCCTCGCCGAGACCGACGGCAGCCGCTCCTGGATCAGCTTCGCCCGGCCGTGATGGGCGACGGAGTAGAGCGCCCAGTTGCGCTGGATCGCGCGCAGCGCCTTGGCGCCCTCGCCGATCGAGGCGATGGCGATCCGTTGCGGGTCCCGCCAGACGTTGATCGCCCAGGCTGCCGGTCGCTCGGGTCCGGGGGCGAGGAAGAGGCGGCCGTGGGCGACCGCGTCGGGGCCGAGCTCATGGGCGAGCTGGGCCTCGAAGCCCTCGGCCGCGAGATAGCCGGTCTCATGGCTCACAGAAGCCCGACCAGCAGCGCCGCGCCGAAGACGGCGAGCGCCAGGCCCGAGGCCCGGTTGATCCAGAGGACGACGGTCGTCGAGATCCGCTGGCGGAGCAGGCTGACGGCGCCGGAGAGGATCGTCCACCAGAGCAGCGAGCCCAGCAGCACGCCCGTCACCAGCACGCCGGCGCCGGCGGCGGTGTCGACGGCGGCGAGCCCGAGGCCGGCGAAGATCGCGGCGAAGGTGAGGATCGTCGCCGGGTTGGCCATGGTCAGGAAGAAGGTGCTGGCGAAGGTCGGCCACAGCGAGCGCGTCATCGGCGCGTCGGCGGCAGCCTCTGGCGGCTTCCCGGTCATCGCGACCCAGCCGAGCCAGAGCAGCGCCGCACCGCCGACGACCGAGAGCGCGCTCTGAGCCTGGAGGAGCAGGCCGGAGACGGCGGTCAGCCCGAAGGCGGCGATGGCGGCATAGACCGCGTCGGCGACGGCGGTGCCGAGCCCGCCGGCGACGCCCGGCCAGAACCCGGCTTCGAGCGCGCGCCGGATGCAAAGCAGGCCGATCGGCCCGACCGGGGCGGCGATCGAGAGGCCGAGCAGGAGGCCTTTGAGGAAAAGGAGGACGGTCTCGGTCATGGCCCGCATGACATAGGCGATCGGCCGGCGCCGCGTCGACCGTCTCTTGCTGCCGCCGCGTGGTGATAAAGTCCGGCGGATGACCGAGCCCGCCACCGTTCTTGCACCCAAGGATGCCCCGCGCCGGCCGAAGGCCAACCCGCCGGCGGGCGCGACCGACTGCCATGTGCATGTCTTTGCGCCCGCCGACCGCTACCCGTTCTATCCGGCCCGAGCCTATACGCCACCGCCGGGAATCGATGCGGCCCGTCTCATCCGCCTGCACGACGCGATCGGCATCTCGCGGGCCGTGCTCGTCGCCTCCAACGTCTATGCCGAGGATCTGCGGGCGACCGAGGATGCGCTCCGCGCTCACCCCGGCCGCTTCCGTGGCGTCGCCCTGATTCGGCCCGACATCGCCGACTCTGAGCTCGACCGCCTGCACGGGCTCGGCTTCCGCGCGGTCCGCATCAACCTGGTGCTGGCCGGCGCGCTCAGCCTGGAGCACCTGCCGGCGCTGGCGCCTCGGCTGGCCTCCCGCGGCTGGCATATCGAGGTCCAGTCCAAGCCGGAGACCCTGGCGGAGGTGGCGGACCGGTTGCTGGCATTGCCTGTCGATGTCGCGATCGACCACCTGGCCTTGCTCCGCCCGGAGCACGGCGAGAACCATCCGGGGATCGCGGCCGTCCTTCGCCTGCTCGACAGCGGTCGGGGCTGGGCCAAGCTGTCAGGGCCCTATGTCGGCGAGCCTGGAGGCCCGCACTTCCCCGAGGCTGCTGCGCTCGCTCGCCGGTTTGCGGCAGCCGCGCCCGAGCGCTGCCTCTGGGGCTCCAACTGGCCGCATCTGCAGGCGGTGCCGATGCCCGACGACGGCGACCTGCTGGACTGGCTCGCCGAGGCGGTACCGGACGTTGCGTCGCGGCGGCGGATCCTGGTCGACAATCCGGCGCAGCTGTTCGGGTTTCCGCTCTCGTGAGCGAGGCGCGCGCCGGTCTGGTACGCCAGGCTTGGCGGCACGCCATTGCCCGCACGCCGGAATCGGCGCCGGCCTATCTGTCGCTGGCGAAGTTGAGTTTGCCTGCGGTCTCCTTCCGGCTTCTCGGCCGTGCCCACGCTCTGGCCGGCACGTCTTCGGAAGTGGCGAGGGCCTATGCCCAGGGCGCTTTCCTCGCCGGCGAGAACACGCGGGCAATGTCGACTCTCCTCGCCATGCTTGCGCTCGAGATCCGTGCGGAGACACTGGCCGATCTCGGCGTAATCGAGGCGCGGCTCGGCCTGGAGGCAGCCGCCGGCCGTTTCCGCCGCGCCCTCGCTCTCTCCCCGGCGCTGCTGGCTGCCCATTTCTCGCTGGGCAATCGTGGCGACGGCGCGGAGCGGCGTTACCGTCGGGCCCTCGCTCTCGACCCGCGCCACGGCGGCACGCTGGTGAACCTGGCGAACCTCTGGCGCGACGGCCCGCGCCTCGACGAGGCCGTCGGGCTGCTGAAGCGCGCGGTCGCCCTGCTGCCGAGCGACGCGATCGGCCTCTACAACCTCGCCAATGCGCGCCATATCTCCGGCGACGCCGGGGCGGCCGCGCGGAGCTATCGGGCGGCGCTGGCGATAGAGCCCCGCGATGCGTGGCGGCTGCGCGAAGCGACCCTGCTGCCGCCGATCCCGGGGTCGATCGAGGAGATTGCAGAGTGGCGCGGCCGCTTCGCCACGCGGGTCGGGCATTCGAGCGCGACGCACCTGCGGGTCGACGATCCGCTCAAAGACGGGCACTGGACCAATTTTCACCTAGCCTACCATGACCAGGACGACCGGCCGCTGCAGGAAGCGGTGGCACGCCTCTGGCGCCGGGCGGCGCCGACGCTGGCGACGACCGATCTTCGCTGCCACGACGGCCGGCCGCGCTTGGGATTCATCTCCGCCTATTTCCGCGACCACACCATCGGGCACCTGTTCAAGCGGGTGATCGCGGGGATCGACCGGGAGAAGTTCCGTGTTGTTCTCGTTCAGGCGGGCGCGGCCGACGACGCCGTCGCGCGGATGATCGCTGCCAATGCCGACGAGGTCGTCGTCCTGCCCGAAGACTTGGCGAAGGCGCGGGACGGCCTCGCCGCGGCACGGCTCGATGCGTTGCTCTACACCGACATCGGCATGGACCCGTTCACCTACTACCTGGCCCATGCGCGTTTGGCGCCGCTGCAGATGGTCGCCTGGGGTCATCCGGTGACGACGGGCCTCGACACCATTGACCTGTTCCTGTCGGCAGACGTCTTCGATCGCGACGGCGCCGAGGCCGACTACACGGAGGAGCTGGCGCGGCTGCCGTTCCTGCTGCTGGACTGGCAGCCGGAGGCCCTCGATCTCGCCGGCGCCGATCGCGCCCGGCTCGGCCTCGCCGCGGAAGGCCGTGCCTATCTCTGCGCGCAGAGCCTGTTCAAGCTGCATCCCGCCTTCGATCGGGTGCTGGCGGAGATCCTGCGGGGCGACAGGGAGGCGGTGCTCCACTTCGTCGAAGGGCATCGCCGGTCCTGGTGCCGGCGCATCGTGGCACGGCTGGAACGGCAGCTGCCGGGAGCGGGGGAGCGCACCCGATTCCTGCCCCGGCTCTCCGGCGCCGATTTCATCCGTGCCCAGGCGCTGGCCGACGTCGTTCTGGATACGCCCGGATTCTCTGGCGGCAAGACCAGTCTCGAGGCATTCGCCGTCGGCCAGCCGGTGATGACCATGCCGTCGCGCTATCTTCGCGGGCGCCTCACCCGCGGCTTCTATCGGCGCATGGGCCTGGACGAGCTCGCAGCCACGTCTCCGGAGGACTATGCCAGGAAGGCACTGAGGCTGGGGATGGACGCGGGGTTCCGGGCCGAGGCGAAGGGGCGGGTCGCCGAGCGGGCGTCCCGCCTCTGGGGGACGGTCGAGTCCGTCCGCGCCTTCGAGGATCTGGTCCTGGCCCGGCTCAGTCGCCGAGCAGCGACGCCATCTTGAGGGCGACGCCGACCGAGCCCTCGACTTTGATCTTGCCGGTGGCGTAAGCGAAGGTCGGGTCGAGATCGCCCGTCAGCAGCTTCTCCATGTCTTCGAGGCTGATGGTGATCGTCGTGTCGGCGTCCGCGTCGTCGTTGGAGATGACCGGCGGCGTCATCGTGCCGTCCCAATGGACGATCGCACCGTCGCCGGCAGCGAACTTCACCTTGTACCCGAGGCTCGGCGCACGGCCGGCCCGTTGCCGAAGATCTTCCGTCACCGACTCGAGACTCATGCCGAGACGCCTCCCTTTTGCGCCACTTTGCTAGGACCGGCGCCGGCGCGCAAGCCGAAGGAAGCGAGGGTGTTGCCGAAGAGGGCACCCATCACCAGGGTGCCGCCGACGAGCGCCAGCGCCGTCGGCCGCTCGCCGAGGACGAGCCATACCCAGATCGGGCCGAGGATGACTTCCAGCATGGCGAGCAGGGCCACCTCGGCGGCGGCGAGGTAGCGCGCCGCCATGGTCATCAGGATCAGGGGCAGGCCGACCTGGATGACGCCCATGATGACCGAGACGGTGATCGAGCGCGGGCTGGTGGCGAGCGGCCAGGCGAAAGGAAGCGCCAGCACGATGGCGATCAGGCCGGCGATCAGCACCGAGGGCACCATGTCGACCCGCCCGCCGACGGCGCGGAGCGTGACCAGATGGGCCGCGTAGCTGAGCGCGAGGCCAAGCGCGAAGAGATTGCCGATCATGCCGCGATCGGTGTCGAGGGAGTCCCAGCACATGATGGTGACACCGACGGCGCTGACCGCGAGCGCGACCCAGGTGCGTCGGCCGACCGCCTCGCCCAGCATCAGCCGGCCGAACACGGCGGCGAAGAACGGCGTCGTCGACATGATCACCACCGTGTTCGCGACGGTGGTCGACTGCACGGCAGCGACGAAGCAGAAGAAGGTGGCGGCGAGGAAGCAGCCGCAAAGCAAGCCGGCCCGACCGGTGCGCCGGACCTCGCGGGCGATGTTCCAGCCGTGCCGGTGGCCGAGGAAGGCGACCAGCACCAGGCTCATGGTGACGGAGCGCCAGAACACGATCTCCCAGGCCGAGGCGTCGGCATGGCGCACCAGCAGGCCGCCCAGGCTGAGGCCGCAGGCGGAGAGGAGGATGAAGACGACGCCCTTGGCGCGGGGAGAGAGGATCATCGGGTCCCAAACTGGAGGAGACTCGGCGCCTTGTCGATGATCTCGGTCAGGATCTCCTCGGCGACATGCAGCTTCCGCTTCGCCTCCTCGTCGAGCCGGCTGTCGTAGCGGGGCTCGGAGAGCTTTTTCTTGGTCTCGTAGAGCGTCCTCAGCTCCTGGACGAAGACCTCGCGGGTGCCCAGGGGGAGCTCGTTGTTCTGCGCGAGCACCCAGAGAAACTGGATGCTGGTCTTGATCAGCACCTTGTAGGTGAGGGCGGTCAGGTCGTCGAAATGGCCCTGGAGCCGGGGGTCGGCGCCGCCTTCGAGATGATCCAGGCGGCCCTCGATCAGGATCGAGAACGTCGCGAACTCGCCGGATTTGTTGCGGAAGGCCTGATAGGCCTTGAAGCTGTTCTTCTCGGCCTTCTTCCGGGCGTCGTCGGCGACCGCGGCGACCTCGCGCGCATGCACCACGAGCGCGTCCAGAAGCTTCTCGACCTCGGACTTCGTGTAGGTCTTCTCGGCCATGTGCGGGACGTGTATTAGGGGCCCCGACCATGCTCCACATCAAAGACCTCGTCTACCGGGTGCAGGGACGCCTGCTCTTCGACCACGCCTCGGCGGCCATCCCGGCCGGACACCGGGTGGGGGTCGTCGGCCGCAACGGCCCTGGCAAATCGACGCTCCTCAAGATCATCCTCGGCGAGCTGCAGGCCGACGACGGGACGATCCGCATGCCCAACCGGGCGAGCCTCGGCTCGGTCTCCCAGGAGGCACCCGATGGCGACGAGACGCCGCTCGAGCACGTGCTTTCGGCCGATACCGAGCGGGCCGGCCTGCTGGCCGAGCGGGACGCCGAGCCCGACCCGGTCAGGTCCGGCGAGATCGAGCTCCGCCTGGTCGAGATCGACGCCCATGCGGCGCCGGCCAGGGCTGCCCGCATCCTGGCGGGCCTGGGCTTCGATCACGAGGCGCAGAACCGGGCGCTCCGCACGTTCTC
>SXGR01523504.1_pt1 | contig 13595 bp, 13 predicted proteins | sample 3174711 | NCBI WGS metagenome assembly SXGR01 (sample SAMN11356860, study PRJNA531348) | freshwater metagenome | isolation source: freshwater sample F1-60 | place: China: Fuxian Lake, Yuxi | collected 2017-12-25
CGCCTGGTAGTTGCGCACGCCGGTCCATGGCGCGGTTTTGTCTTTCGACAATTGATCGATGCTGTAGGCGTGGGGTTCGCTTTTCATTAACCAATATCGCATGCGCATTCTCCAAAAAAAATGCGGCAAAGCCGCATTTTTTCACTCAACATTCAAAAATAGACACTGCTGTTAGGGTTCCCCCGCCTGTGCCGTCAGGCCCGGTTTCTTGAACCAAAGGCTCAAGGGGTCGCCTTCCGGATTCCTTTAGGTTCGTCCGACGTGGGACGCTCACACCGGTATCACAAGGTCAGCAACCTATTACCACTTATTGGCTCAAAGAAATTAAAGGCCTTTACGAACACCGCAGGGGAATTTCTGAGCGGGCTGGCCGATACGCCGTGCCGGGAGCTGCACGCGGATCAGAACAGTTGCGTCTGCTCCGCCATGGCTTTATCGATCACCGCTTCCATGCCGGCCATTCTACGCTTGAAGCCTGCCATGTCAAAATCGCCGCCGACTTTTGCGCCGAGAAATTCGTGCGTGATGTTCAGCGCCGCCATTATGGCGATGCGCTCAAGACCGACAATCTTGCCCTGATCGCGGATTTCTTCCATGCGGCGATTCAAGTAGTCAACCGCCTCAAGCAGACCGGCTTGCTCGCTTTCCTTGCACGCGACGCGAAAATTGCGCCCCATGATGGTGATTTGCAGACCCTTGGCATCCTTGGCGTCTTTGGTATCTTTGCTTTCGCGGACTTCGGCGGCGCTCATGATCAGCTCACGTTGGCGTCTTCGGGAATTTGCTGCAGCAGCGCTTCCAGCCGCGCCGTGGCGCCGCTGATTTTGTCTTCAAGCTGGCGTTTGGCACTCAACGCGGACGCGACTTCCTGCCGCAACTGGTGGTTTTCAGCACGCAATTGCTGGCACACCGCTATTAGCTGCGACAGTTTGGCTTCGAGCGATTTAAGTTCCGCTTCCATGCAAGCACTATAGTTGTAAAAAATCCATCAAGTCAACTACTAACGATGAAAAGTGAATGTGATTTAGCAATAGTGTGCAGGGTTGTTGTTGCGTGTTGGGTGCATGTTAGGTGCGTGCTAACATACGCCCGTTCGCGCGGTGGGCCGTCCGTAGGTCATGCACGCGCGAACACGGCAAAGGGTGCCGGCGTTTCTTCGAGAACGCCGGTTAAACGGGAAGCCGGTGAGAAAAAAGTGATTTAAAACAATCACTTACATTCTATTCCGGCGCTGCCCCCGCAACGGTAAGTGAACGCGACCGTAGTGCATTTTTACGTAGTCGCGGCGATGTGCCAGCAAAGCCACTGTGCGTGTCTGCAAGAACGCATGGGAAGGCGGCCCATTGAATTCATGAGCCCGTATACCGGCCCCTGCCGAAGGATGGAAATGCCGCGGGGATGCGGTGTGCCTGATCCACGCCGGCGCGCTTGCGTGTCCGGTGCGGCATCGTGCTAAGTGATTCCCCAAGGTGTTTTCGAAGCATCGAAACGCGCGCGGCGGGCGCGCAACACCTTTGAGGAAATTATGATAAGGTCCCTAGTTCCAGCCACGGCGGTAGCCGCAAGTCTTGTTTTGCCAGTAGCATTCCCGGCGGCTCATGCCGCGCAACCCCCGGCATCGCCGACGCCTGTCGGACCACCCGTGGTGGTCACCGCAACGCGCTTTGCGGAAACCACCGGCACCGCAACGCCAGGCGTCACCGTCATCACCGCCGAAGACATCCGCAACAGCGCCGCGAAAACCGTGCCAGATATTTTGTCGCAGCAGGCGGGCATCAACGTGCGCGATCTGTTCGGCAACAATGCGGCCACCACCAGCGTCGACATGCGTGGCTTTGGCGCAAGCGGCACGCAGAACACGCTGATTCTCGTCGATGGCCGGCGCGTCAGTGATGTCGATTTATCCGGCGTGCAATGGGCCGCAGTGCCGCTAGGCGCCATTGACCGCATCGAAATCGTACGCGGCAGAGGCGCGGTGTTGTATGGCGACGGCGCGTCGTCGGGCGTCATCAACATCATCACGCGTTCGCCAGGCACGCAAAAAAGCGGCGTTACGATTGAAGGCGGTTACGGCAGTTACGACACACGCGAGTTGATGCTCTACGGCAATCTCAATGGCGAGCGCGCGGGCTTCAGTGTGCAGGCCATCGACAGGGCGTCCGGCGGCTACCGTGACAACAATTACAACCGGCAACACAATTTGCTGGCGGATCTGTATTGGCTGTCAGGCTTGGGTGAAATCACCCTCAAGCTTGCCGCTGACCGCCACGGCATCCGTCTCCCCGGCGCGCGGCAAGTACAGCCCAGCGCCAATGTCAATCAGTTCATCAGCGACAAACGCGGCGCGCAAACGCCGCTGGACTACGCTTCGCGCGACGGCGACCGTGCGCTGCTTGACTGGCGTGTGCCCACCAGCTTTGGCGAATTCAATCTGAGCGGCGGTTGGCGCAGCAAGGAGCAAAAATCCTATTTCGACTTCGGAGGATTCCCCAATTACCGCATCGCCGATCTGAATGTGTTGTCGCTGACGCCGCGCGTCAAAGTCACCCTGCCGCTGGCGGGTCACGCCAACACGCTGATTGCAGGGGTGGACAGCTATCGCTGGGATTACCGGCTGCTGGTCTCCAACGCGCCGGGCAATATCACCCGCCCCATCAACACTGTTGAGGCGCAACAGCAGAACACGGCGTTGTACCTGCAGGACACGCTGCAATTGACCCAGCGGTTCTCGGTAACCGCCGGTGCGCGCCGCGAGCGTTTCAGTATCGACGCCACCGATCGCCACAACGCCACCGCGCCCGGCGGCGCATTCGGTTCAGGTGCGCCCCCCGGATCGCAAAGCGAATCCGCTAATGCGTTTGAATTCGGCGTGCGCTACCAGCTGGCCACGCAGACCGCGTTGCATGCGCGCAGCGGCACCAGTTTCCGCTTTGCCAATGTCGATGAAATTTACGAATCGTCCACCGCGTTCACCAACCAGTTCCAGTTTTTGCGTCCGCAGAAAGCGCGCACGCACGAAGTGGGCTATGAAACGCGCGGCACGGCAGGCCGCGTGCGCGCCGCGTTGTATACGATGGAAGTGCGCGACGAAATTCACCTCGACCCGTTCACCAACGGCACCGGCAACACCAATCTGCCGCCGTCACGCCGCCGCGAGCTGGAGCTCGACGGGCAGTGGCTCGCCACGCCCTCCGTCACGCTGGGCGCCGCTTACACTTATGTCGACGCCACCTTCCGCGAAGGCGTGCTGCCGGGCAGCGGGTTCTCGCAATTGAACGTGCAACTCGCCGGCCGAACCGTGCCGCTGGTGCCGCGTAACAAGTTGTCGGTGAACGCTGCATGGGCGATGAATGCCAACACACGGTTGAGCGCCGCTGCCAACTACGTCGGCTCGCAGTTCATGGACAACGACGAAGGCAACACGCTGGGCGTAAAAATCCCCGCCTACACCGTGGTGGACCTGAAGCTGGTCTACCGCAACGGCCCGTGGCGCGTGGGCGGCGCAATCAACAATCTCTTCGGCAAGCCGTACTACAACTACGCCGTGCGCAGCCAGTTTGTGGCTGACCGTTACAACGTTTATCCGTTGCCGGAGCGCAATATGTCGTTGAACGTGGCTTATGAGTTTCGGTAACCGCAGTTAACTGAAGCGGGGCTGGCGCGCGTAACGTCAGCTCTTTCAACGCTTCTCATCTTCACCCGTAATCGGCAACGACACCGGCGCCTTGATCCGCGCCGACAAATCATAAGCCTTGGCCAGCATCAGCCGGTCATGCCCTTCGGCGGCAGTGGCGTGCACGGTAGGCACACCCATCGACAAACGCATCAGCCACGCCTGCGTCTCCTCGGCCATCGGCCCGCGCAGCGCGCCCAAAGCCATATCGCCCGCCGGTGTGCTGCCGACAAAATCCACCAGCCGGCTGCTGTCGGCGACGTAGCCCATGCCCTGCGGCTCGGATACCGCCATCACAAAATCACGATGGCTGTCGTCGATGGTCATCACGCCGGTGGTGCCGACCACGCCGACCTCCAAGCCGTACACCGCGCCAGGCCAGTTCACCGGCAGCGCCCAGTTGACCACGCTGTTGTAGAGCGTGCCATCGCTGAAGGTCATGGTGCCGACGGTGGCGTCGGTGCCGCCGTATTTTTTACCGAGGGCTTTGTCGACCGAACGTGCGTAAATTTCCACCGGCGTTTTGCCCTGCATCATCCACATCACGATGTCGAGCGCGTGGGTGCCGGAAATCACCATCGGCGAATTGAGTGCGGGTTCGCTTTCGCGCTGGTAGTTGTTCAGCGCCACCATGCGATTGAGGAACGCACGCGAGCTGACGGTGGTGACATCGCCCAGCGCGCCCGCAGCGATTCTGTCTTTCGCCACCAGCCAGCGGCGGCGAAAGCGCTGGGTATAGCCGATCAGCGCATCCACGCCGGCCTGCTGTATCAAGTCGAGCACCTTCGCCGATTCGGCGAGCTGATTGGAAATGGGTTTTTCAATCAGCAGCGCCGGTTTGTTGGGATTTTCCAGCGCCACCAACGTGGGGTCGGCGTGCAAGTGGCCGACAGTGGCAATCAGCACGGCAGTGACTTCGGGGCGCTTTAACAGCTCGCGGTAGTCGCGCGTGACAAAATCCGCGCCGATTTGCTGCGCCACCAGCCGCCCGCGTTCGGGGTTGATCTCGGCGATGCCGATCCAGTCCACCGCCGGAAAGCGCGCAGCAATTTCACCGCGCATCAGACCGACACGGCCCGCGCCGACAATGGCGAGGCCGATTCGTTTGGGATTCTTCTGTGTCATGTGCCAGCCTTGTCCAACTTTTTTCCGGAGCCGATTGTGCCACGCGCGGTGCGTCGACAATAACCAAAACCAATCAATTGTAAGTATCTGTTTTTATTAGCTTATTTTTGACTGCTTGTTGCCGCTCACGATATCGTCGCAGTGTTATATTCCCGCGCTGTCGCTCACTATACTGGTTCAGATCATCATGAAACACACTTTTTCGGCTGCCGTCGCGCTGTTGTTCGCCACTTTCGCCCCGATCATTTTGGCGCAGCCACAGTGGTCGCCTACGCGCCCGGTGCGCCTGGTCGTGCCGTTTCCGCCTGGCGGCGCGACCGATGTCATCGGCCGCATCGTCTCCGTGCGCCTCGCCGAGCGCGTGGGACATCAAGTGGTGGTGGACAATCGCGGCGGTGCGAATGCCATCATCGGCACCGAAATCACCGCCAAGGCCGCGCCCGATGGCCACACCCTGTTGCTGGTGCCGGTGGGACATTCAATCACGCCATCGGTCACGCGCAAGCTGCCGTACGACACACTGAAAGATTTTGCCGCCATCGGGCAGATCGGCAATGGTGCCTACGTGCTGTTGGTGAATGCCGCGCTGCCCGCGAAATCAATGAGTGAGTTTATTGCACACGCCAAGTCGCGCGCAGGTGCGCTTAACTATGCGGCCACAGGCCACGGTAACGCCACGCATCTTGCCGGTGAGTTGCTAAAGGCGCTCGCCGGCATCGATATGCAAAGTATCTACTACAAGGGTGGAGGCCCGGCACTGGCCGACTTAATGGGCGGGCAAGTATCGGCGTTTTTTGCGGGGCTTGCCACTGCGGCCGGGCAGATCAAGGCCGGCAAAGTGCGTGCGCTGGGTGTCACTACGCTGCGCCGTGCCGGCGGGTTTCCCGATTTGCCGACCATCGCCGAGTCGGGCGTGCCGGGGTATGAAGTCGACGGCTGGTACGGCCTGCTTGCGCCCGCGGCCACGCCTGCCGCGGTCATAGCGCGGCTGAATCAGGATTTGTCCGCTGTGGTCGCAATGCCGGAAGCAAAAGAACGCCTGTTGGGCGTGGGTATCGATGCTCGCGGCTCCACGCCCGCCGAATTTCATCAGCGCATTGCACGCGACATTCAGCGCTGGGCGGAAGTGGTGAAAAGAGCGAAGATTACGCCAGAGTAAATCAGACAATATCAAAAGTGAGGAGCCCCATGTTTTTTACCTGTTCATCGCACGGTCGCACGCGCTCAGCCGCTGCCGCCAAATCCCCCAGCCGGAAATTCGTGAAACGGCCCAAAGGCGCGAAGAAAACGCTTTCGGTCGATTTACATTGCCACGTGCACGTGCCCGAGGCGGACGCCATCGCCAAACAAACCGCGATGCCGGCGCGCGATCCGGTGATACAGCACGGCAGCCAGCGCAGTGCCGACCGCCAGAAGGAGCAGTGGCAGCAAATTCATCACAAGGCCACGTCCACCGACGCGCGCCTCGCGGAAATGGACAAGATGGGCATCGACGTGCAGGCGATTTCAACCTCGCCCAGCCACTACAACTACCGCATCGAACCGGAACTCAATCGTCAGGCGTCGCGCGTGGTGAACGAGCGGTTGGCGGAAATCGTGGCTTCACACCCGGATCGTTTCGTGGCGCTGGGCACCGTGCCGATGCAGGATCCGCAAATGGCCGTGGCGGAACTGGAATACTGCATGAAGAAACTCGGCTTTCGCGGGCTGGAGCTCGGTACCAACGTCGGTAAAACCGAAATTGCCGATCCGAAGTACGAAAAACTGTGGGCGAAAGCGCAGGAACTCGGCGCGGTGATTTTTCTGCACCCCAGCGGCTTTACCGACACCAGTCGCATGAAGGAACACTTTCTCACCAACGTCATCGGCAACCCGCTCGACACTACGATGGCCATCGCGCACATCGTCTACGGCGGCATTCTTGAACGCTATCCGAAGCTCAAAATCGTCGCCGCGCACGGCGGCGGCTACATGGGCCACTACCCCGCGCGCATGGATCACGCCTACCGCGTGCGCCCCGAGTGCCACGACCACATCACGCGGCCGCCATCGTATTACATGAAGAAAATTTACTACGACACCATGGTGTTCGGCGAAGCGCAACTCGAACATCTGGTCAAGCTGTGGGGCGAAAGTCACGTCGTCATCGGTACCGACTACCCCTACGACATGGGCTACTACAAGCCGGTGGATTTCATCGAGCGCACAAAATCACTCACGCGCAAACAGAAGGACGCGATCATCGGCGGCAACGCGGCGAAGCTGCTGGGACTGAAGGTGCCAAAGCGGTAGTCGCGTGAGCGGCTATTAGTCCTGATTGTCCCGGTGCGTAATTCGCACCGGCGAAGCATGCACGCCATAAGACCGCATCACCGTCTGCCCGGTATTGCGAAAGCCATGCTTGGTGTTCGGCGGGGCGACGATGGTTGAGCCGGGGCCGATGGCCTTCGGCCCACCTTCGCCTTCGACCCATGCCTCGCCTGTGCCGTCGATCACGGTGACGACTTCCACGTAGGGGTGCGAGTGCGTGCCGGTGGAATAACCGGGCGGCGATGTCTGAATGCCGATGCGCACCGGCGTGGAACCGGCCTCGTCGCCGACGATGGTCTGGTAGGTGCGGCCAGTATCAAAGGTTTCTATTTTGACGGCTTCGAGAGGAATGATCGGCATGGCTGGCCACCGTTTCGGGGTTGTCGCAATGTGTCGCTACGTGCAGTGTATCTCGAATGGCGGCAGGATGAAAAACGTGGCCACCTTCGCGTATTTTGCTATACTGCAGCGCAGGAGGACACTGCCATGAAAATCACCCGCGTCGAAGCCTTTCAGGTCGCCTGGTCGCCCAATGAAAAACCGCAGCAGCACAGCGCCTTCGTGCTGGTGCATACCGATGACGGGGTTACCGGCATCGGCGAGGCCTCACCCATGCAGGGTGGCCGCGCGTCGCTGGGGATGATTCGCGACGACATTGCGCCGCTGCTGATCGGGCGCGATCCGCTGGATCACGCGGTGCTGCTGGATCAAGCGCTGCATACGCTGGTCAAACTCGGCCCCGAAGGCGCGCTGACCAGTGCGCTGGCCGCGCTGGATATCGCGCTATGGGATATCAAGGGCAAGTTGACCGGGTTGCCGATCTACAAGCTGATCGGCGGGGCGTGGAAGACGGCGCTGCCTTTTTACGCGTCCATCGGCGGCAACGGCGAGCGCACGGTCGGTGAGGTGTGTGCCGTGGTCGAGCAACGGCTGAAGGACAAACCCGCCGCGGTGAAAATACGCTTCGACAACAACCGCACACAACTGGATGCCGACATCCCCGGCGATTTTGCCAAGGCGAAAGCCGTGCGCAAGCTGGTGGGCGAAGGCTTTCCGCTCGCGTTCGATGCGAACAATTGCTATTCGATTGGCGGCGCGATTCGCATGGGCCGCGCGCTTGAGGAATTGGGCTACTGGTGGTTTGAAGAACCGGTGCAGCACTATCACGTCAAGGCGATGGGCGAGGTCGCGCAACGGCTGTCGATCACCGTGTCGGCGGGCGAGCAAACCTACACGCTAGCCGGCCTTGCCGATTTGATCAGCGCCGGCGTGCGCATGGTGCAACCGGACATCGTAAAAATGGGCGGCATCACGGGCCTGTTGCGCTGTGCCGCGTTGGCGCATGCGCACGGCGTCGAGCTGGTGCCACATCAAACGCAGCCAATGATCGGCCATACCGCAAGCCTGCACGTGATGGCGTCGTTGCTGCAAAACACCAAGCCGGCGGAGTGGAATGACCCGAGCACGCGTACGCATGCGGTGTTTGAAAATCCGCCGCTGCCGGTGCAGGGGTTGTTTCATTTGTCCGATGCGCCGGGGTTGGGGCTGCGGCTCAACGCGGCGGAGCTGGCAAAGCGGCGCGTGCAATAAATAAAAAACTTAATTAAATCAATTAATACAAATTTCTCGTCATGCGGCATCTCGAGCCCACGCTCAATCCGCGCGCGCGCCGGTGGCCTTGACCACCCTGCCCCACTTGGCGATTTCGCTGCAGATGTGTGCGCCGAACTGTTCCGGATTGAGCACGGTTTGCTCGAAATCGTTGGTGTCCATTTTTTCGCGGGTGGCGCGATCCTGCAAAATCAGTGCGCTTTCCTTGTAAAGCCGCGCGATGATGTCCGGCGAAGTTTTTGCCGGCGCGACGATGCCGTACTACACACTTGCTTCGTAACCGGCCACGCCTGATTCAGCGATGGTCGGCAGATCCGGCAGCTTGGTGATGCGCTTGGCACTCGAAATCGCCAGTGCCATCAGGCGACCGGCCTTCACCAGCGGCATCGCGCCGGGCGTGGAGGCAAACGACAGTTGTATCTGCCCGGCCACCAGATCGGTGTTGGCGGGTGTCGCGGCTTTGTACGGCACGAACACCATTTGCACGCCCGCCATACTCTTGAACAGCTCGGTCGCCAGATGCGCGGCATTGCCCGGCACCGCACCGAAATTCAGTTGATCGGGGCGCGCTTTCGTTAAGGCGATCAACTGCTTGATGTTGCTCACCGGCAACGACGGATGCACCACCACCGCAAACGGCGCCGATGCCGCCAGTATCACCGGAGCAAAATCACACAGCGGGTCGTAACCGAGCTTCGGATAGAGGCTGATGTTGATCGACATCGGCCCCGACGTACCCATGAACAGCGTGTAGCCGTCGGGGGCCGATTTGGCGACCATTTCCGCGCCGATATTGCCACCGGCGCCCGGGCGATTTTCGACGACCACTTGTTGGCTGAGCTTTTCGCTCAGCGGCTGCGCGATGAGGCGCGCGAGGATGTCGGTCGGCCCCCCCGCCACCAGCGGCACGACCAAACGTAGGGTTTTTGCGGGGTAGTGTTGTTGGGCGTAGGCAGAGCTGACAGCCACCAGCAAGAGTGCAATTGCAATGTGAACCATGATTTTCCTTAGTGCCAATTCGCAACGTAAATGAAAATAAAAAGCCTGGGTGGTCACTTCCGCGTAGAGGGGTGTAAAAGTCCCTCGCGCAATTAACAATTAATCCAGTTCGAAAATTACAATCTCATGATCCACCAGTTTCGGCACAGTCACCTTGACCGTGCCGCTGATCATTGACAGCGGCAGCGGCGCCTCGTTACTCGCCAGCCGCACTGACTTGACGCGCTGCCCGGCAGGCGGCCGCAGCCGCACCACGATATCGCGAACCTCCACCAGATTGCGTCCTGGATGCCACCACCCGTTGTTGAGCGGTTTGTCGATGGGCAGGTTGATTAAATGCGCCAGCGTGCGGCTGGGTTGGCCCATGAGGGTGACATCCACATAGTCGGGCGCATCGACCTCCAGCGCCATGGGCTCGCCCAGCGCCCAGCGCACCGCGTTCGCCAGCACGCGGCCAAGATCAGGAAAACCATAGTGGTAATACACGCCCTCCATCGTGTTGGCGAAATACACGACGCGGTCCTTCCCACAGGCGCCGTGAACCACCACCGGGATGTCAGTGGTCTCGCGCACCGCGCTGTATTCGGGAATGCTGATGGTGGCGCCGTCGTGCGCGATCACTGGCGGAATCAGCGTCAGCGGCACTGCGTGCGCCGTTTTTACCACGATCAGCGCACCTTCATTGGGGATCAAATCCGTGTCGCCTATGCCTGCCAGCAACGGGTCATCGCGCACTTCCAGTTTGGCGTAGGAGGATTTGAGTCCTTCGCGTTTGCCCGTGCGGGTGATGCCGAGCAGGGCGTCGAACGCGGGCGTTGCGCGCAGATTCCCGTTGACATCGCACAGGCCGGTCTCGAAACCAGCCATCACTCCGCCGCCGGCTTTCGCGTATTGCTCCAGCGCCGCCGCTGCCGCGTCTGCCACGCATGCCAGATTGGAAATAACCACCGCGCCGTACCGCGCCAGCCGTTCCGGCGAAATAAGCTTGTCGGATATCACGTCAAACGGAATGTGCGCCTCCTGCAACGCGAGGTACCAGCCGCGAATGAAATCGAGATAACGCTGCTGCGGTTTCTCGCGGCCATGGTTGTCCTGCGTGTGGCGCGACAGCACCAGCACCACGCGCGCCTGTGACTGCGCGCCATCAAGATATTTTTCCCAACGTTCAAGACGCTGAAAAACCTCTTTCATCGGCGCGAGACTGCGGCGGTCAAACAACTCAGAGTAACCGCCGTTGATGTGCAGCCACGGACTCACGCCATTGGCCACTTGCTGCGCGATCCAGGGCCGGTTTTCCGCTTCGGGCGCGGCGTACAGCCGCCACCACGGATAAAAATAGCTCACCGTCATCCAGCGTGGCTTCTCCAGCGCGAGCGTGGCCAGATACTGCTTGTATGCCCGGCCAGAAGGGCGCGGTGTGTCGGCGCTGGCATTCGAACGTCGGAATATCCTGATGCGCGAGCCAGTAGTCGATATCCCAACCGCCAGGGCGTATGGTTTCCAGCGACTCCATCAATTGCACGGCGGCAATAAACACCGCATCCGGTTTCACCGCATGAATTTCGCGATGCATCAGCGCCACCCAATCGGCAATGCGCCGGTAGCGCCATTCGTTGTAGTGCCGCCAGACGGGATCGTCCCAGTTTTCCTTGCGTGGTATGGCCTGTCCGGACTCGGCCTTGAACATCGCTTCACAGGTGGCGCAATAACACACGCCGGTTTCCCACGCGGCGAACTTGCCCTGGTTGTTCCAGATGCCGTCGGCGTCGTAGCGTTGCAGGATTTCGCGCACCACTTCAACCATGCGCGTGCGGTAATAACCCGCGTTGGGGCAGGTCACGTAGTGCTCGCTCACCTCGCAAAAGTTGCCGTTACTATCGCGGCTGAACCATTCCGGGTGCTCGGCGGCCAGTGATTTCGGTGCGCAACTCGGATCAATACGCGCCAGCACGCGCAGGTTTTCCCGATGCGCGACGGGGATCACTTCCGCCAGCAGATCGCGCCCGCCCAGGCCATTCGACAGGCGATGCCCGACAATCTTCGTTTGATAAAACGCCACAATGCCGCCGCCGCTGAGACAAAATGCGGTGGCGCGATAGTCCTTCGCCGCCGCGACCAGCGCTTCGGCGTCGACCTTCGGTTCGTCGCCTTCGCGCAAGTTCAGCAACAGCACGCGGTGCGGGCCGCCATACCACGGGTTAGCCAATGGGATGCTTCAAAAAATAATCAATTAAAACAGATAGTTACAGTGCATCAACCCCGATGCCGCGCAATAAAATCCAGCACCGCTCTGGCACAAGCCACAGGCTCGGTGGCGGCTACGTGATACGACTCGCCGGGTAGCACCAGCAGTTCCGAGTTCGCCATCTTCTGCTGCCACGCACGCACCTTTTCCACCGGGTACAGCGGATTGTCCTGTGTGGTAATCACTTGCGCAGGACATTTAATGTTGAGCAAATCCTGCGTGATATCAACCTTGGGCACCGCGCCGATAAAGCCCAACTGCGTGGACGCCGCCGTCTTGCCCATCAGCTGTATCCACCATTCGATGCCCGCCGGCGGAAAGGTCGCGCCCAGACGTTTAGCCATCGTTTCGCGCGCCCAGCCTTCAACGCCGGATTTCTCGATCAAGTTCACCCACGCGCGATACCGGTCGCCGCCGTCTTCCCCGCGCGTGGGGGAAGACAGCACCGTCACCGTCTTCACACGCGACGGGTGCCGCGCCGCCAGGTGCAGCGCCATGGTGCCGCCGACCTTGGCGCCCACCAGATAAAACGTGTCGATGTTCAAGTGATCCATCACCGCAATAAAATCATCGGCGATGCGGTCGAGCGACCACGCATGATCGCGCGGCATGGGTGTGGATTTGCCAAAGCCGCGCATGTCGGGCCGCACCACGCGATAGTCGCGCGTGAGCTCCGGCATCCAGCCGTACCACGCCGCGCCGCTTTCCGCATTGCCGTGCAGCAGCAAAATCGTTTCGTGTTCACGCCACGGCTCGGCGAAATCGGTGACTTCGTAATGCAGATTCAGATCCGGAGTGACTTTGATCGAGGGCACGGAAATTTTCCTTTGTTAAACCGTTGCGGCGCTACTCTGTGCGCACGCCCGCAGCGCGGATGACTTTGCCCCACTTGGCGATGTCTGCAATGATCACCCGCGTGAATTCCTCCGGCGTGTTGCCCACCGGCACGATGCCTTCCGCCGCGAACTGCTCGGCGAACTGCGGGGTCTTGACGATGCGCACGATTTCGCTGTTTAGCCGGTCGATGATCGCGCGCGGCGTGCCCGCCGGCGCCAGCATGCCGTTCCAGCCCTGCACCTCATAGCCCGGCACGGTGTCGGCTATGGGCGGCACCTCGGGCAGGAACGGCAATCGTTCGCGCGTGCCCACGCCGAGCGCACGCACGCGTCCGGATTTGAGTTGCGGCAGCGCCGTGGCCATTGAGGCCACGAAATACACCTGAATCTCGCCGCCGATCAGCGATGTCATCACCTGCGGTGCACCCTTGTAAAACACCTGCGTCACCTGCAAACCAGCCATTGCGCGAAACAATTCACCCGACAGGTGCCCCAGGCTGCCGCTGCCAACGGAGCCAAAATTAATCGTGCCGGGTTTCTCTTTGGCCAGCGCGATTAATTCCTTGACGCTGCGCACGGGCACAGCGGCATTGACCACCAGTACCGGCGCCACCACGCTCACCAGGGTGATCGGCGCGAAACTTTTCACGCTGTCGTATGGCAGCTTCGCCACCAGTGTGGGATTTACCGCATGCGACGGAAACACCAGCACCAGCGTGTAACCATCCGGCGCGGCGGTGGCGACGATCTGTGTACCCAGCACGCCGCCCGCGCTGGGGCGGTTATCGACGATGAC
>SXGR01366203.1_pt1 | contig 13593 bp, 10 predicted proteins | sample 3174711 | NCBI WGS metagenome assembly SXGR01 (sample SAMN11356860, study PRJNA531348) | freshwater metagenome | isolation source: freshwater sample F1-60 | place: China: Fuxian Lake, Yuxi | collected 2017-12-25
CCGCGGCGACCTCGCCGACAGTGCCGCCGTCACCGAAGCGCTTCAATCCGGTCATCTCGCCGGTGCCGCGCTCGATGTTTTCGATCCCGAGCCGATTCCGGCGGACCATCCCATCCGCACGATGCCAAACGTCATCCTCGCCGCTCATATCGCCTCTGCGAGTCCGCCCGCGGTTAAGACGCTGCGCGAAACGGCAGCCCGCATCGCGCTGATGGCCGTGCGCGGCGAAAAGCTGCCAAACATCGTCAATGGCGTGACCACCGCATGAACCTTTGATCTCCTAAAATGAGTCTTCGCACAGACATCATCCTCGAAGCTCCCGACATCGTGCTTGTCGGCAGCGGGATCATGTCCGCGACGCTCGCTGCGATGCTCAAGCGGCTCGATCCGCGACTGCGGATCCAGATCATCGAAGTCACGCCGGAACTGGCGCGTGAAGCCTCGGACGGCTGGAACAATGCGGGCACGGGCCACGCGGCTCTTTGCGAGATCAGCTACACCCCGGAGCGCAACAGCTCGGGGAAAGTCCCCATCGGCAGGGCGCTGCATATTTTTGAGCAGTTCGAGCACTCGAAGCAGTTCTGGGGCTACGCGGCCACGAGCGGCATGGCGGGCGATCCGGCGGGGTTCATCCACTCGGTGCCGCATGTTTGTTTCGTGAAGGGCGAGGAGGATGTGGGCTTCCTTCACGCCCGGCATGCGGCGATGACGGAGCATCACTTCTTCCGCGGTATGACACTGACCACGGACCCATCGGTGATTCATCAATGGGCACCCCTTGTCATGGAAGGCCGCGAGCACGGCCCGGTCGCCGCCACCGCCGGCGCAGGCACGGAGGTGGATTACGGCCTGCTGGCCCGCAAACTGTGCACCTGGCTGGCACAGCAGGAGCACTGCGGGGTCGCGACGGGATGGAAGGTGACGAAACTCCGGCGCGGTGCCGGTGCATGGCACCTCACCATGAAATGCCAGACCACCGGCGAAACGCGGACGCAGCGAGCGAAGTTCGTCTTTGTCGGCGCGGGCGGCGGCAGTCTGCCTTTGCTGCAATCGACCGGCCTCGCCGAAGTCGCGGGGTTCGGCGCATTTCCCGTCGGAGGCCAGTGGTTGGTTTGCGATGAACCTGCGGTCTGCTCACGGCACAACGCGAAAGTCTATGGCGTCGCCGATCCAGCGGCTCCGCACGTTGGCACCCCGCATCTCGATCAGCGGCGGCTCGACGGGCGGTGCCAGCTCCTCTTTGGTCCATTTGCGTCGTGGACCACGCGTTTCCTCAAGCAGAGCGGAAGCTGGAGCGATCTGCCGTTTTCCGTTCGCGCGGACAATCTCACCACGCTACTGCGTGCCGGCGTGCACAACCGTTCCCTCGTGCGTTATCTCATCACGCAAGGGCTGCAAAGCATGGAGGCTCGCATGAAAGCGGTGCGTCACTACTACCCGGATGCGCGGACCGAGCACTGGCGGCTCGTGCAGGCGGGCATCCGCGTGCAGACCATCAAGAAGGCGGATCGCGGCGCGGTGTATTTCGGCACCGAAGTGTTCTCATCGTCCGACCGGTCCGTCGCTGCGCTGCTCGGGGCTTCGCCAGGCGCATCAGTCTCCGTGAACATCGCGCTCGAAGTCATCAAGAGCTGCCTGCCCGATCTGCTCTCAAGCGCGGAAGGAAACGCGCGCATGAGGCAGATGATCCCGACCTTTGACGAGGATCTAAAGCTGCCCGCACAAGCCGCGCTCTTCCGCAAAGTCAGCGCCAACACCGAAGCGATCCTGCAACCGACTCCGAATAGTAATCCGTAAGCCACCCACCCCACTAACCCAGCGAACGATCACGCCATGTTTTCATTGCAGCACAAAATCACCATCGTTACGGGCGCCGGCTCCGGCATCGGCGCGGCCATCGCGGAGTGCTTCGCCCAGGCAGGTGCATTTGTCTACGTCGCCGACTGCAACGTGGCCGCCGGACTGGATACAGTCGGAAGAATTGTCCACGCCGGCGGCCAGGCAAAACTCGCCACGGTCGACATCACGAAGGAACCCGAGTGCCAGGCGATCATTCGTCGGGTGCTCGCGGAGAACGAGAATCGGTGCGACGTGCTGGTGAACAACGCGGGCATCGGCCATGTGGGGACGATCCTCTCCACGGAACCGTCCGACTTGGAACGGCTCTGGCAGGTCAATCTTCGCGGGGCCTATTTCCTCAGCCGGGCGGTCCTGCCGGCGATGATCGCGCGTCGCGCCGGCTCGATCATCAACCTGGCGTCGGTGGCTGGAGTCATGGGGATGGAGTCACGATTTGCCTATACGGTGACCAAGCATGCGATCGTCGGGATGACCCGGGCGATGGCGATGGACCACGGTCCGACCGGCGTGCGGATCAACTGCATCTGCCCGGGGCGGACCCAGACCCCCTTTGTCGACGCACGGTTGCGCGAATATCCCAATCCCGACGATTACCGAAAACAGATGGAAGCGCCGCACGCCCTGAAGCGGATGGCGCAACCGATGGAGATTGCGTCCGCCGCCCTGTATCTGGCGAGCGACGAGTCCGCGTTTGTCACCGGCAGCGCCATGATTGTGGACGGAGGTTACACCGCCGGGAAATAGCCGTGCCACCACTCCCAGGATTTCACCATGAAAATCATCCGTTATCAGGACCCGAAGGGCGCCGTACTTTATGCGGCCCAGCAACCCGATGGAGCGGCGCTGGAAATCGCCGGCGACATCTTCGGGCAGTTTGAAACCTCGAACCGAAAGGCGAACGTTGCCAAGCTGCTCGCCCCGGTCGAGCCGGTGAATCTGCTGTGCATCGGCCTCAACTACCGCCGCCACGCCGCAGAAGGCAATGCGCCGGTGCCCGAGCGCCCGGTGCTGTTTATGAAGGCGACGACCGCGGTGCAGCATCCTGGCGACCCCATCGTGCTTCCCCGCCACTTGCGGAGCATCGAGGTCGACTACGAATGTGAACTCGCGGTCGTGATCGGCAAACAATGCAAGAATGTCACCCGCGAGCGCGCGCTTGACTACGTGCTCGGTTACACGTGCGCCAATGATGTGAGCGCGCGCGACTGGCAGATCAAGTGGGGCGGCAGCCAGTGGTGCCGCGGCAAGACGTTCGACACGTTTGCGCCGCTCGGTCCCTGTCTGGTACTGAAGGACGAGATCCCCGATCCGGCCGCGTTGAAGATTCGCACCATTCTGAATGGCGCGGTCATGCAGGACTGGCGGTGCGACGATTTCATTTTCGACGTGCCGGCGGTCATCGCGTTTCTTAGTGGGAGCACGACACTCCTGCCGGGCACGGTGATTCTCACGGGCACTCCGCACGGCGTTGGCTTTGCCCGCAAGCCGCCGGTGTTTCTCCAACCGGGTGACACGGTGACGGTTGAAATCGATCGCATCGGCGCCCTGACCAACCCGGTGGTGGCGGAGGAAATCTAAAGTGGCGACGTGCCTGATCACCGGTGGGGCGGGCAATCTGGCCTCGCAATTGAGCTGGTCGCTGGCCGGGCGGTACGATCGCGTCGTTCTCTTCGACGTTGCCCCGGCTCCGGTGGCCGCGATCGCGCCGGGCGCGGTGTTCGAGCGCGGGGATCTGCTCGACCGGGCAGGGCTTGATTCACTCTTTGTCCGCCATCGTCCCGCGGCAGTGATTCACCTCGCCTCGCTGCTTTCCGGAAGCTGCGAGGATGATCGGGAACGGGGCTGGGCCGTGAACATGGACGGGACTTTCGCCCTGTTTGAGGCGGCCCTGCGCGGCGGCGCCCCCATGGTGGTTCTCGCGAGTTCCGTGGCCGCGTACGGCGGAACGCTGCCGGAAACCCTGCGCGAGGACACCCCGCAATGGCCGGATGGACTTTACGGCGTGACAAAAATGGCGGCCGAGCGACTTGGCGTCTACTATCACCGGCGGCACGGCTTGGATTTCCGTTGCCTGCGCCTGCCCATCACGGTCTCACGTTTCGCGCCGGCCGGGGCGGCCAGCGCCCTCGCGTCGCATGCGTTCATCGAGGCGGTGCAGCGGGGACAGTATACGTTTCGCGTCCGACCGGATATCCGGCTGGCGCTGATCTACGTGCGCGACGTGTTGCAGGCGTTTCTGGGGTTGCTCGCGGCCCCGTCGACGGGCCTCGGCCGCCGGGTATACAGCGTGGCGGGCGTGGCGGCGACGCTGGGTGAGGTCGCGGACGCGATCCGCCGGCGTCTGCCAGAGGCGAAGCTGCGCTTTGACCCGGATCCCGCCGCATCTGCCCTGCTCGCAAGCTGGCCGGGAAGGATCGACGATTCCGCCGCCCGCCGCGACTGGGGTTGGCAGCCGGGATTTGATCTTGAACGCATGGCGGATGATTTTCTGCAGGTGCTCCGCGTGGAGACCGGCGCGAACGCCCGATGAACGACGTTTGCAAGAACAGCCGTCTGCGGATGCACGCCAACTATGAGCGGCTGGCCGACCTGACTTGCGACAGTCATCTTCGCGGGCGCACTCCCGCCGGCATCGGTGCCCGCGAGGTCGCCCTCGCCCGACTCTACAGCCATGCTTTTCGCGGGCAGGTGATCGGGGCCTTCCACGCCACGCGGCGCGCTTTGGGTGCGGTCCAACCCGTCGACCGTCTGGCCGCCGCCCATTTGTTGCGGGCAGACGAGTTGCTGGCGGATCTGGCCAACCGGGCAATGGACACCGTGGGTCATGACGTTCGCGCCCTCATCTCGACGTTTCACCACTACTGCACGCACGTCGCCCGAACGGCTGATGCGCTCGACACCGCGTGCGCGTGCGAAAGCTCGTCCGGGCTGCCGCGCATCCGGGATTTGTTCGTGCGGCAGATGGAGGTCATCACGGCCGGCAATGGGCTCCACCTCACCCGTGACACCGCCGCGCCGGAGCAGGGCAGCTTCGTGGTGCCGAACCTGGGCATCACCATCGTCCCATTGGTCTACGGTGACCATCACTCGTGGAACCTGGCCTGGCTGGACGGTGCCCGTTCGGACGTGCCGTACCACCTCCACCGTGAAGGCGTGGAGATCCACCTCGGCTATTCACCGCTGCACGGCTACGCGGTGCTCGGCGACGCCAAGGCCGAAGTGACCGAAGGCTACGCGATGCCGATTCCGCCCAAGACGCGACACGGCTACACCAACATCGGCAACCAGACGCACCACCTCCCGTTCATCTTCGGTTCGCTGACGTGCGGCGGCTGGGGTGTATTCTTGGATGTCGAGCCGCAGCCCCGCGCACTCGACGAGCTCTCCACTGCACCGGTCCAGAGCCAAAGGTTCAACGGTACCGTGCTGCTTGAACGCGAAATAGAGAAAGCGGCCGGGCGATATTCCAGCGTGCGCTATCCGATCATCCCGGCGGAGAGAACCGACCGCGATGGCGTGGGCGGACTGGAACTCTCGGTCACGCGGGTCACCGGACACGGCATCACACTGCGCGCTGAATCGTTCTGCGCGGTGTCGGTGGTCCGCGGAGGCGGCGTGCTGGAAATGGCCGGAGAGAAGATCACCATCGCGGCGCACGATCATTTCGGCATCCCCGCCGGACTCATCGCGACGCTGACCGAAACTGGAAGCGATCCGCTGGTGCTGCTCGACGCCGTGCTGCGCCCGACCGGGCGGCCGCAAAACCTGTCGCCCGCGGTGGGCGGTCTTCGGCGGATCGCCTGAGGAACCGTCCATGCGTTTTCTGGGCATCGACATCGGTTCTTCCTTCATCAAGGGCGCGGTCCTCGACTGCGATGCCCTGACTCTGCGGCACATCGAGCGCGTGACCTTCCCGGAACCGGTGCGCGGGCTCGACCCGAAGTTCCGCGAATTCGATCCCGGCGAGATCGTGGTGGCGATTCGCGCCTTGCTCGAACGCCTGCTGATGCACGCGCCGGATGCCGCGGGCGTGCTCATGTGCAGCCAGCTGCATGGTTTCGTGCTCGCGGGCGACGACGGACGCCCGGCATCGAACTTCATCAACTGGCAGGACCAGCGCGCCTTGATGCCCATGCCGGGCGGAGCGGGAAGCTATTTCGACGAAATCAACCGCCTGATCACCCGCGAGGAGCGCCGGGAGCTCGGCAACGAACCGCTGCCAGGGGTGCCGCTCAGTTTCCTGTTCTGGCTCGCCAGAAACCAGGCGATGCCGCAGCCGCCGGCCACCGCGGCGGCTCTGCCGTATTTCGTCGTGGCGAACCTCTGTGGCTGCGCGCCGAAGTCCGATGTCACCCACGCCTATGGGCACGGCGCGCTGAACATCGAAACGCTCAACTGGCATCACGCGGTCATCGCGAAGCTCGGTCTGGCCGGGGTGCGCTGGCCGGAGATCGTGGCGCAGGGGACAATCGTTGGTGAAAGGCGCGTGGGCACCCGCACCTTGCCGTTCTTTGCGCCCGTGGGCGATTACCATTGCTCGCAAGTGGGCGCGCTCCTCGACGAAGGCGAACTGTCGGTGAACATCTCGACCGGCTCGGCGGTGATCCGGCTCGCGGACGGTTGCGAGTCCGGCAATTTCCAGACCCGCCCGTGGTTTGATGGCCGATATCTCAAGACGATTACGCACATTCCTGCCGGGCGCGCGTTGAATGCCTTGGTGCGCCTGCTCGGTGAACTCGCCGAAAGCCAGGGCGTGAAACCAAGCGATCCGTGGGGATTCATCCTGGCCGAGGCAGAACGCGTGAAGACGACCGATCTCCAAATGAATCCAGCCTTCTATTTCAGTTCGATGGGAGATCGTGGCGCCATCACCAACCTCCGGGAGGAGAATATGACCATCGGACATCTGTTTCACGCGGCGTTCTCGGGCATGGCCGACAACTATGAGCGGTGTGCGTTGCGGATTTCACCCGGGCGTGACTGGCAACGGTTGGTGTTTTCCGGTGGGGTGGCTTTGAAGACCGCGCTGCTGCGGCGGATGATCTGCGAGCGATTGGGCGGCGCACACCGGCTCGCTCCGTCCGATGAGGACACGCTTTACGGGCTCCTCGTGCTTTCCCTGGCGTTCAACGGCCGCACGCGTTCAGTGCGGGAGGCGGTCGCGTTGGCCAAGCAGCATGGGCTTAACTAATCCGGCCATGGCGCGATTCTCCCGACTCCACGTTCTCAACCGTCTGCACGAGGAAGCACTCGTGCCCCTCTTCCATCACAGCGAGACGGAGCTGGCGTGCCGGGTTGTCGCCGCTGTCGCCGCCGGGGGAGCGACGGTGTTCGAGTTCACCAATCGCGGCGACCACGCCATCGCTGTGTTCGAAGCGCTGGCCCGGCACTGTCAGCAGCATTTGCCGAACGTCATCCTCGGCGCCGGCTCGATCGGTGACGACGCGACGGCCGCTTTGTTCGCGGCCCACGGAGCGAACTTCATCGTCGGCCCGTCCTTCAACGAGCGCGTGGCGCGCTTCTGCAACCGGCGCAAGATTGCCTACCTTCCTGGCTGTCAGACCGCGACTGAGATCGCGGCTGCCGAGGAACTGGGGGTCGAGATCGTGAAACTTTTTCCCGCCGAGGCGGCGGGTGGCCCGGGCTTCGTCAGGCAGATTCTCGGCCCGTCACCGTGGACCCGGCTGCTTCCCACCGGCTTGAGCGACGTTTCGCGCGGGGGGCTGAAGGCGTGGTTCGACGCCGGGGTGTGCGGCGTCGGGATCGGGCGCGAACTCATCAAGCACGATTCCGTCAGGACGCGCGACTATGAGGCCATCACGCATCGAACGGCGGAGATTCTGCAGTGGGTCCGTGAGGCACGGGGCCCCGGCGCAGTCAATCAGCCAGCGGTTGTTGGCCTATGATTACATCCGCTGAAGCGTTTTCTGAGTTTCTCCCGCCTGCATTCATGCGTGGCGTGAAGACCTCGCGTTTCGCCTGCACCGGCTTGGCCGCGGCCCTGGCCACGTTCGCCCAGGCCCCGAGTGTATCCAATCTTTCGAGCCGCGCCCACGTCGGGATCGGCGGCGACATCATGTTCACGGGCTTCAATGTCGGCCCCGGAGCCAACAAGACCATCCTGATCCGCGCCACCGGCCCCGCCCTCACCGCCTTCGGCGTCACCGGAGTCCTCGCCGACCCGAAGCTCGAGCTTTATTCCGGCGCCAACAAGATCAGCGAGAACGACAATTGGGGTGCTCCCGTCGGTGGCGCCATCCCGATCACCGCCGCCACTTTCTCCTCCGTCGGTGCGTTCGGCCTCACCGCCGGCTCGCGGGATGCCGCCCTGCTCGCAACCCTCGCACCCGGCTCCTACACGGCCCAGGTGTCAGGCGTGAACAACACCACCGGCGTGACCTTGATGGAGGTTTACGAGGTCGGCGCCGTCGGCGCCCGCCTCTCCAACATCTCTACCCGCGCCCGGGTCGGCACGGACGCAAACATCCTGATTCCCGGGCTGGTCATCTCGCCGGGCAGCGGCACCCGCCGCCTCCTCGTCCGGGTGGCCGGCCCGTCGCTCGCGCCCCTCGGCGTCACCGGCTTTCTCACCGATCCCACGATGCTGGTGACCAACGCCACGACTGGAGCGGTGGTCGCGTCGAACGACAATTGGGGCACGCCCGTCGGCACCGGGGCCTCAAACGCCACCGCCCTGAGCACCGCTTTCGCCCAGAACGGCGCTTTCACCTTTGCCCCGGGCAGCCGCGACGCGGCGCTGATGGCCGAGTTTGCCCCGGGCAGCTACACCATCCAGGTGAGCGGCGTAAACAGCACCAGCGGCGTCGCCCTCGTCGAGGTCTACGAGATCACTCCAGCCGGACCCGCCACCGTCCCCTTGCGCGAAACGGTTCCCGGTCTGCGCATCGAGTCGCTCGCCTACCCCGAACATGCCGCCACGGAATGGCAGTTCCGTCTCCGGGCTCCGGCTACAGGCGAGTCGCCGCTATACGAAAACCTGAAGTCCGCCGATTTCGAGGTCGCGTTCCCCGCCGATGCCAAGGTGATGCTCCATTGGAGCAAAGGCAGCCATTCCGAGCCGAATGACTTCGAGCCGAAAATAGAGCCGCTCGTCGCGGGCAGGGCGTTTGTCCTCGAGTCCTTCGGCGGACGTTCCTCGGATGGCGCGATGCCCTACTTCAATCTCGCGGGCGAGGGCGGCGGGCTCATCGTGGCCGTCGGATGGACCGGCGATTGGAGGGCGTCATTCGAACAGCAAAACAACGGCAGCGTGCGCGTCATCGCCGGCCTGAAACGCACGCGTTTCCGTCTCGCGCCCGGCGAGGAAGTGCGGCTGCCTTCCATCCTCGTCATGAACTACTCCGGCGACTGGATCGCCGGGCAGAACCAGTTCCGCCGCCTGATGCTGGCGCATCACACGCCGACGAATCATCCGCCGATGACCCTGATGCCGGTGCAGGCCGGGGTGCATGGCATCTTTCCCTTCAATGAAACCTCCGAAGAGAAGCTCGTCAAACTTGCCGCCGACGTCGCCGCGCTCAATCTGCCGCTGGACTGCTATCACCTCGATGCCGGCTGGAACGAAGGGGGCTTTCCCCGCGGGCAGGGCAATCCCCAGGCCGACCCCGCCCGCTTCCCGAATGGACTCGCGCCCGTCGGCGCAGCGGTGCGCCGGACCGGGATGCGCTTCCTCGCCTGGTTCGAGCCGGAGCGTGCCATGCGTGGCACCTGGCTGGAGCGCGAACATCCGGACTGGCTGTTGAAACCGACGAATACCCCCGTGAGTCTGCGCTATCAGGAGCGTGACGGCTTTCTCCTTCTCGATCTCGGCAATCCCAGGGCGCGGCAGTGGGCCACTGAAGCCGTCTCGGAAGAGATCACCCGCTCCGGCCTGAGTTTTTACCGGCAGGATTTCAACCTCTATCCCGCGTATTTCTGGCATACCGACGAGAAACCGGATGAGATCGGCCTGCGCGAAATCCGCCATATCAACGGTCTCTACGATTTCCTCGACGAACTGGCCCGTCGTCATCCCAGCCTGATCCTCGACAACTGCGCGTCGGGAGGCCGGCGTCTCGACTTCGAGATGATGCGCCGCTGCATCGTGCTTTGGCGCAGCGACAGCACCTGGGGAGACAAAAGCTTCCCCCAGAATGTCCAGGCCATGACCCACGGCCTCTCCCACTGGCTGCCGCTCCACGGACTCGGTGCTGCCGCCACCGACGATCTTGCCCTGCGCAGCGGCATGGGCGCGTTCGGCGGTTTCCACATCAACTACCGCGATCCGAGAGCCGTCGCCGCGGTGCGGAAGCATCTCGAAAGCTACCTCAAAATCCGCCCCATCTACACGGGCGAATACTACCCGCTTACACCTCACACGCTCGATGCCAGCCAGTGGATCGCGTGGCAGTTCCATCGTGCCGACCTCGGTGATGGCGTTGTGCAAGCCTTCCGCCGTCCTGATGCCGCGAGTGACACGCTCACCGTCAAACTTCAAGGCCTCGATCCGCCACAACGTTATGAGATCGAAAACCTCGACGGCGGCAAAGAAGTCCACACCGGCGCGGAACTGATGCGCGGCTACGCGATCAGGCTCCGCGAGAAACCCGCTGCGGCAGTGCTCGTGCTGAAAGCCATCCAGTGAATCCATCGAAGAAGCCCAGCCTCAACTCCGTCCCATGAACACCACCGCCCGCCTGCTCATTACGATCCTGACCGTTGCTTCGTCATTCGGCACGCGAAGCTCTGCCGCTGACTCGCCGGTCTTCGGCTGCGAGCGGCTCGCGAACGGGAACACGCTGGGAACCCCTCCCGGATCCGAGCCCCCTGAAGATCGAGTTTCCCACGGGCGGCTGGCCGACCTGACGTGCGACAGCCATGCCCGCGAGGCGCGGGGTCCCGCCGGAAACAATCAACCGGGAGTTGCCCGATGAATACATCCGCTGAAGCGTTTCTCACCGATTGGAAGGCGAGCCTGCCGAAGTTGCGGGCCGAGGCCCCCGACGTGACGCGGGCGTTTGGGGGACTGCATGTGGCGGTGATGAAGGACGGCAAGCTGGCGGCGCGTGACAAGGAGCTGATCGCGCTGGCGGTCGGCCTGGCGCAGGGCTGCACGGAGTGCATCTTTCTCCACGCGGAAGGCGCTCTCAAAGCAGGCGCCAGCCGCGAGCAGGTGCTCGAGGCCGCGGGCGTGGCGGTGATGATGGCCGGCGGGCCGGCCTTTGTGCATCTGCCGCAGGTGCTCGAGGCGGTGGAACAGGCGAAGAGCGCTTGAACGAGACTTACACTCCACCATTCCTTTCCCCGGCCCCCATGAAAACCAGCCTCCTCCTGATCTTCGCCGCCGCCGCCAGCGCCCGCGCGCAATTGCCGGCGGAGCACGTCCACGACCTCTCGCTGCCCGTTTCGCCGGCATGGCCCTGTGTCTGGCCGCTGGGCATGATGCAGCACATCACCATTCCGCGCTTCACCTTTGGTCCGGGGGCGTTTCACCGCGAGACCATCGTACTCGACGAGCACACCGGCACGCAGTGGGACGCGCCCGCGCATTTCGTGCCGCCGCCGGATTCCGGGCTGCCCGGCGCGGGTCCGATGGGGCTTGTGACAGGTGAGAAAGTGCCCGCCTGGCAGTTCGTCGGCGAGGCCTGCGTGATCGACGTGACCGCGCACCGCGATGATGCACCGGGCGGCTCCAGCTTTCTCATCCGCCCGGAGTACGTGAAGGCGTGGGAGGAAAAACACCGACCTCTGCGCGCGGGCGATGTCGTTCTTTTCCGCAGCGACTACTCGGACACTTACTACCAGCCCCTCAACCGCGGCGGGGCGCGATTTGTGGTGTTGCCGCTCACCAAGCGTGCGCCGGCCTGGCCCGCGCCCTCGCCGGAGACGATGAAATACCTCGGCGAAAAGGGGATCATGTCCGCCGGGCTCGACGGGGCCAGCATGGGACCGCTGCCGAACCTCGCCGTGGCCACGCATCAGGCGGGCGGAGCTTTTGGCATGATCTGGATCGAGTGCGGCACGAATTTTAAAGCCCTGCCACCCACCGGCGCCTTCTATGCGCTGCTGCCCGCCAAGCATGCCGGCGGCTCCGGCGGTGAAGCGCGCGTGCTCGCCATCACCGAGCCGAAGATCGCCGCCCAACTCATCGCCGCCGCGCGGGCCAAGCGCGTCACCGACGTTTCGGTTACGCTTGAAAAAAACCTGCCGGTGACGTGGCAGGGACACGGCCCCGGCGAAGAGGCCCAGCGTTACCTCGCCGAGCCGCTTAACCGTTTCGAGCGACCGCGCGGCCCCTACATGGCCTGGACACACACCTTTGACAGCCAGGTGGGCACGCACGTCGTCACGCCGGCCTTCACCTTGCCGCCACCTGGCTTCAATGCGGAACATTTCGCGCCCGAGATCCGCCAGCTTCGCGCCGGATTCGAGAAAAGGCACGGTCCGCTCGGCCACAGCTCGGACACGATCGACCGGCTGCCGTTGAACCAGATGATCGGCGCGGCCCGCGTCATTGAAGTGAGCAGCCTCCGCGGCACCACCAGACCCGATGCGTGGCCCGCCTCGCCGGTCATCACCGCGCAGCACGTGCGCGATCACGAAAAAGCGCACGGCCCCATCACGGCGGGCGAAATCGTGCTCTTCCGCACGGGTTACACCGATGCGAAGTTCAAACCGCTCCCCGATGCCCCGGCCATGGACGAGTGCTTCGCCGCGCCGCTCGCCGGCAAATCGGAGGGCTGGCCCGCGGTCTCCCCCGAGGCGATCGTCTTGCTCGCCCAGCGCGGGGTGCGCTGCGCCGGGATCGACACGCCCACCGCCGGGGGCGTGCAGCGTGATGCCTCGCTCATGACCTACTGGGCCGCCGCAAAGCACCGCGTGCTCCTCGTCGAGTTCCTCACCGCTCTCGGAACGGTGCCCCACAAGGGAGCCTGGTTCCTTTTCGCCCCCATCAAGATCGAAGGCATCCGCAGCGGCCACGGCCGGGCGCTCGTGCTGCATCCCTGATCGATCAGCGCCCATGAAGCCCGAAGCCATCCTCGCCCTGACCGCCGTCGTCCGCACGCCGACACCGTTCGCCGCCTGTTTCGTAGTCGGTGGATTGACGGTTGCGCCCGTGAAGGTCGGACGCACTCCGCCGCCTGCCCAGGGTGGCCGACTTCCCTCATTTTGATGAAAACAATAACACTCCAACGCGCCGCCAAACCCGTGCGGAATGCCGGGCAGGAAGCGGTCGAAATGTTCAGAAGGATGCTCCTAATCCGGCAGGTGGAGGAGCGGCTGGCGAAGTCGCATCAGCGCGGCCTCATCCACGGCGCCTGCCACACGTATGTCGGCCAGGAAGCCATCGCCACGGCGGTGTGCGCTCATCTGGCCCAGGACGACGCCGTCTTCAGCACCCATCGCGGCCACGGTCACGCGCTCGCGAAGGGGCTCGAGCCACGCGCGCTCTTCGCGGAGCTCTACGGTCGCGAGACGGGCTGCTCGCGGGGCCGGGGCGGCAGCATGCACCTGTTTGCGCCGGAGATCGGCATGCTCGGCACGAGCGGGATTGTCGGACCTTGCATCCTTCAGGCGGCCGGGGCCGGCTACAGTTTCAAGTTGCTCAAGACCCCGCGGGTCGCGGTCGCGTTCTTCGGCGATGGGGCGGTGAACAACGGGGCATTCCACGAAGGTTTGAACATGGCGGGCATTTGGAAGCTGCCCGTCATCTTTGTGTGCGAGAACAATCAA
>SXGR01230522.1_pt1 | contig 13591 bp, 1 predicted proteins | sample 3174711 | NCBI WGS metagenome assembly SXGR01 (sample SAMN11356860, study PRJNA531348) | freshwater metagenome | isolation source: freshwater sample F1-60 | place: China: Fuxian Lake, Yuxi | collected 2017-12-25
CCACTAGATGTTAATCCTGGTTTTGCTACAGCTACAAATGGTAAGTTTTCGCTAGCACTAACAGTTGATAAGAAAGAATCTTTGTATCAAAATCTCTCAAGAATGCGGTTAGTAGGCGACTACTGCATTGATTATAAAAATGGAATAGCTTATGTTGCTGCAGATAAGACTCAAGATTCTTATCTTGGGTTTGTGGGCTACAATTGCTCTCTTCATCAGCCTTCTGTTTTTAATGTGCAAAATGTCTATGCAGCGAAAAAGAAATATAACCCAGCAGATGATCTTGCTACGAAAGATTATGTACATCATTCTATTACTTCCAATGAAATTGGGATTCTTGATATCGAAGAGGGTTTTTCGAAATTTGATGAAACACAAGCCGCAACGTCTAATGGAAATGTTTCTTTTGTGGCCGAAGTGCTTGAAGATTACACAGTAGTTGTTCCAAATTTCATCTCAAGTATCAACGCTATTGTTCCGGTAAGAGATCTTGTTGGCGAGGATTTGAATTCGCAAAATCAAACTATTCGTCATCCAGAATCTGGAGCTTCTGAAATCTTGGCAAAAACCATTGATGGTGGAAAGAACATAAACAATGAATCTATAAAGTTTTTTGAAAATGTCATTGATTTAAAGAAAACCGTTCAGAGGCGCGTTTATGATACGGGCCTTCATTATGAAGTCATTATAAACGATTCTATGGCGCAAACTTTTGTGTCAGCTTCCGTTACTAAAAACGAACAAGCATTATTTGGTGATGATTTAAATATTACAAAAGTGGCTTTTGTGTCAAGTGTATCTGTGACCGATTTGATCGGAACAGCAGAAGTGGTATTATCAAGTCAAAATGATTTATCAACAATTGACAACGTTGGCGATTATCTTTTGGATTCAGAAGGAAATCAGTTTTTAATTATTGGTTTTGATTACGGATTATCCACAATCACGGTCAATGTTCCGGCGATAAATACAGCAGAACCATTACCCATTATAGACACAGAAGATGCTTCATCTATTATCGTAAAGGCTACAGTTTCTATATCCTTAGGGGAAATAACGGTTTCGATACCATTGGATGCACCAATTTCTGATGGTGAAATGCTGGATATTGTATATTTAACATCTGACATTCCATATATTGGAACGCCTTTATTTGTAGATTACAGATATGGTGATATCTATTTAGACTATTCTTATGTTTATGATCAAATATCTGTTTGGTATGAGTGGGGAGATAACTCCATTGATTGGAGCATTGGCAATGCGATAGATGAAGGAAGCGAGTATTTTGTATCTTATCGTTATGGTGCATTAAGAGAAGCGCTAAAAAGAAACTTTGGAATCCTTACGGGGATACCTTTCTTTAAGGAATTTTCCTTAACAACAGATCGAGAACTTTATAGAAATGCATTAAAGGGAGCGATACAGGCATTTCCAGCAGGTCCAACTGTCAGTTCATATAAGCAATTGATAAAATCTTTTACAGGTATATCTCCAATTGTAAATGAGTTGTCTTTTGGTAATTGGATTCTTGGCTCAAGTTATTTGTCGCCAAGTGAAGTTCAGTATTCTGGGGATTTGTCATTTAAGAATGCAAAATTTAAAGAAGGATTGTATGTTGGTAGTGATACAAAAGTTTGGATGCCATCTTGCTCAAACATATCATTTAACGAAGGTACATTTGAAGCCTGGGTAGCTCCAGAATGGGGCGGTATCTGGAACGATGCCTCAATTACAATTGATCTTGATCATATTGGTCAAGAAATCATTTCATATGATGCTAGAAAAAAACTCATTGATTGTGGTTGGGAAAAACTTGAACTAGACGAGTTTGCGGGAAGGTTTGACGATACAAAGAATGGATTTACATTCTCAAATTATGAATCCATTATCGATTCGGGTGTACCAAGCTTATCTCAAGGCAGATTTGGCGTATACAAGTCTTTAGAAAATTTAAATGTAGCAGTCGATTTCGATGCAACAATTGATTTTAATATAGATTTTGTTGGAAATAATTATGCATCATTAAGCGATGGAACAGAATTGTTAATCGACCAATATTACACAGTTCTTACGCTTGGCTTGAATGATTCGGAAAGGTTTTACGGTGTAGACTTTTTCTTAAAGCAAGTAGTTAGTTTTTCTTATAGTGAAGAAGCTACATTGGATGAATCAATAGATTTACCTGATTACGAGCCGCCTTATCCAGTAAGACCATGCAAATGTTTTGTGGAAGATACAGTTACAAAATTACAAGGTTTCGATCATCTTACGTCTACCATTACATTGCCTACAAACTTTAGCTTCCTAACATTTAAAACCATAAATAATGTTATTGATAACTCGGCAGAATGTTTTGTTATTTCAGAATCTAATCTCAATTTTTATCAAGTAGTCGCATTTGTAGATGATTCCGGCGTTCAAAGAACAACGATTCCAGATATGATTTCGAAAGTTATCGTATTAAGAGTTCCTATGAACAATCAGGCGTTGTCATCTGCAGGCTATGCATCATTAAACCAAAACTTCATAACTGAAGAGACGATGCCGATGATTATGCACTTTAAGGGTGCAAGAATTCTTTCGGATACATTGACAGATTCAGAGATTTTTTGGGATACTTCGGAGTATTCTATATTGAACTGGAGTGATAAGACCTCTCTTAGCATTTCCAAGAGATTGTTGGATAACAAAATTGATATAAAAATTGATAATTATAACACAACAATGTTTTGGCATGAATCAAAGCCATCATTCACATTGAACGCATATACAATTCCTGATGATGTAAGCGGAATAGTTCTTGCAGAAACAGATACAAACATCTTGGCTTCAACAAAAATAAGTAAGGTGTTCTGTAAGGTATACAATCGATTTGACAAAGATGATATTTGGATTGGAAAAGATGGTTATCATCCAAAATCTAATAAGTTTACTGTTAATCGTTTTGACTCTAAGATTTCACCGATTGGAATCCATCATTCTTCTGTGGATGGAGAAGGTGTTTATATAGGCTTTGATGAATTTTGTACATCCCCTGTTTCAAATGAAATTGGACAATGGAGATTTGTAACACGAGCAGCCAGAGCGATATCCATTCCAGAATCTGTTTTGATCGAAGATGATAATTACACAACAAACTTTATCTTACACAACATTGATCATTTGTTCAGCGGAAACATAATTACTTCTGGCGAATTTTCATCAGTAGTCAGGGCATCAAAAAATAGTGATGGTCTGTGTTCAGACAATTCTTGTTCATCTTCTTTTAGATTTACAGGAACAGAGCTTCTGGAAGCTTCGGGTTGGAGAAGCATTCAGGATTCAAATTCTGATTTGATCAACACAAACATTGGCGGAATGGATGGTGATTACGGAAAGTGGCTTAAGATAGGTGAGTTCGATACTTTATCTTCTTTGGGTATTTATCGAATGGGACCATCTTCTGATTCGGTAGATTGCGCAACTTCAGAAGTAGAATCAAATGTTTTAAGAACAAACTTATCCTGCTATAACGGTAGCTTTTATACAACATTATCGATGCAGGTTGCGAGTGTAGATTCAGATATTCCGACAGGATCGTTTGAAGGATTCTCAGGATTATACACTGGAAAATATACGGGTATATCACCGATCATCATCAACAATGGCGATATAAACGTTTCGGTTTCACTTGGAATGTCAGTATCCGATAATGTTGTCTTGATTTTGGATAGGGAAAGCAATACCGTATTGGATATGTTTGCTTTTGATTGGAACGATTCTTTATATCATGAGTTTACGTTAGAAAAGGATGCAACTACAAATTTGCTTACATTATCGATTGACAACACGATCTACAGCCAAATATCAACGACTTTGTTCAGTGAAGTAGAAAGCAAAATACCTAGTTATTCCGTTGCCTTGTTCGACTCTGACTTGGTAGATTCTGCTTTGTTTCATTCTGAAATGGATCCAAATCAGATTCATATTGATGTTCTTAATTTTAATTCGGAATACCAAGAATCTGAATATGAATTAGAATCTGATGACATAATGCTTCACACAGATGATCGGATTTCGTTTGAGTTTAACATAAGTGAGCTGGATGAGCCTGATTATTATGAAGGAGAGGACGCTTACGATGGTTATGATGGATATGGATCAATTCCAATTTCTTCAGATGAGATTTTATTTACATCAGATAATTTAAAGTACATATTGGATTCAAAATCACCTAGAGGTCCTGGAAGATTTTCAATCTTTAAAGATGGTAAGGGTTTCCTTAACTTCTTCATTAGCGAAAATCGTCTGGATGACCAATTGGCACCAGTTGAATATAACCTTTCTTACAATGCTAAGCATTTTAAGCCAAATGAACTGCATCATATTGCAGCAAGTTGGAGATTAAATACGGTAGATGAAAAAGATGAGATGCATCTATTCGTTGATGGTTCAGAAGTTCCAAACATTTATAAGTTCGGCGGAAAAGTACCCGTATCTATAAATGATAAGTTTTCTGATGTCAGTAAGGAATCTTTGTGGGCATTTACAAACCGAGATATTGAATTTTGTGAAGAGTTTTTTGGAGCAATCACTTCTGCTTCAAGTTCTGTATTTACATGTACTACTGCAAACTTCACAGAGGATATGGTTGGCTTAGCCCTAGTATTTACAGATTCTGCAATACTGACTGCGCAAATAGGAAAAGCATATTTTATCAGTTCCGTGATAGATTCAAACCAAGTCATTCTTTCTGATTTGGAAACGCAATCAGAAGTGGTTTTTGATGCTTCTGCTTCAGATGTAGATTTTAAATTTTTCCCAATAGCAGGAAGAATATCTGACATCATGACTGATTTTAGAAATGAAAAATTTTCTGTAAAAAGAACACTTTCCGATGGAACGACTTATGAGTATGGTGGAATTGTATATAGCAATTCAGAACCAATCACAATCCTATCTGGGCAAAATATATCCGATATTAAATATTGGGCAAATGCAGAAAGCAGAGTTATTCAGTTTCTTGAGAAAAATTCAGAATGTTTGTGGCAAGACAGTGTTTTGACTACAGATACTGATATTCATATTGAGACTTATGGCTTAACTTTAAGAAGAATTAAGCAAGACTTGCAATTAACATCCTCAAGTTATTTGCAAGATCCACATCCTTATAGTGGAAAAAGTTTAATATTCTCAAAAAACATATCTCCAGTAGATCTATCAGATGTTGTAATAACAAGAATCTTGTTACCAAGAACATTGGTACCTACGCCACCTTCATTTGTTCTTGATGGAGATTCTGATTTTATAACTACATTTAATTTTCCCCTAGATTCGATTGAGGGTTATAACAAGATAAGCTCAGAAACAGGTTTGGTGTACAATCAAAATCTTGGAAGGAAGATTTGTCTGAATTTTGATTCCGATAATGTTGATTTTTCAAAATATGATGAAGATGAAACTCAGATTCAAAATGGATCTCTTGATACGGGTTCAAATCGCATTACAGTATATGGAACAACTACAGACGGAGTTGATGAAGAAACATTCTTTATCAGAAAGAATGGCAGATATGAAGGTGAGAAGTTCTTTAAAACGCTTACTTCTGTTAGTGGAACTTTCAAGATTGTTGATTCTAGCGTAGATGAGGCTGGAGTTATTCAAATTGAGGAAGTTGATCCGATTGGAGTTTCGAATAATGCTGGAGATTATGCAGAAGTTTGGTCTTATAAAAACGGCATTTTTGAGATAAGCAAGGTAGGTACATCTGGAGTTATACCCTTTGAGCTTCACCCTGGTTATTATCGCATAGATTACCCTGCACATTTAAACATCGATTTGGCAGGCTGCGGTAAGGATTTGTTTGTAGGATCAGATTACCTTGGCAAAAATGGCTTTAATGGTGTAATGGATGAGCTGGTCATCTGCTCGGAGATCAGCACGGATACAAGACCTTATGAGGGCTATTCTGGAAGAAGAAGCATTACGGAACAATACAATCGAACAAAAGAAACTTGTCCATCTGAAAATGTATTGTCATTGATTCACTTCAATGATCCGGTAAGAGAACAAGTTCGTAGACTTCGAAATTATTACTTCTTGGATACTGAAAATAATTATAAATACAACCTTTCCACATCTCAAATCGAAGATTTGGTTCCTTACTTTAATACTCCTTCTGAATTTATATCCTATCTTGTATCTATAGGTATAAGCCAAGAGGAATCTGAACGAGTTTATTATGAGGTGCATTCTGCAGGTGGTGTAATTGTAAACGAAGCTCTTCGTATGAATAATTATCATTATTTATCTTCAGCATCTAGTGTAAATGATTACTTTGGAAACTCAGCTGCTTTTTATGGTGGAAAGTTCTTGTCTGTAGAAAATAACAAAGGTCAATTTAGAGCCAAAGAAGGTTCTATTGAGTTTTGGGTTTCTCCAGATATTGATACATCCATTGATTCGGAGATTCGTTACTATGTGGATGTATATTCTGCAAAACAAATATCTGTAAAATCAACCACATCTACAAAGATTGAGTTGCCAAATTCCGCAAGAAAGGTGCTGTCTGTAACGCTTATATCAAAAACACAGGAATATTTGGATTTTTACATAGAAAAAGAGAATGTTCTTTTTGATCAAATCAATCGAGGAGAAGTTTCTGGCCGCCTAGAGGGTGGATCTGGATATATGAAAAACTTTTTTGATGTGAATGGCAGCTTATCAGCAGACGGAAAGACAATTCTTTTGGCAGATGCTTTGCCAGGACAGAATATCGATGTTATAGTTACATATGTACCAATAGAATATTCTGGTGATCGATTCTCAATCTTTAAGGATGAGAATTCTATGCTGAATTTCTTAATAACAGCTGGCGGTGTAGATAATTATGTAAATATCCCGATTGATTGGAGAAGAAATTCTTGGCACAAGGTTCTTGTGAATTACAAGACGGGCTCTAAAAACGACATTATGAAAATCTTTGTGGATGGAGTAGAGGGTGGAATTGTCCGTTTTGGCGAAGGCATTATTATGGGAACGGGATTTGTTTATGGACAAACGGTTCAGACAAATGGTCAATCAAGAAATTCTTACTATACAATGTCAATAAAAGATGACTTAAGAACAATGGCCATTGGTGCGAATGTCTTTGGTGATTTTTCCTCAAGAAGCAGAATGGATAATGTTCGATTTAGCCGCACAATGAGGGTTACACCAAGGGATGGTTCTGGATTACTTTATGATCCTAATTGGTCTGCGAATTTAAACACAGTAAGGCCGATGATTTCGGATGATTCCACTACAGCTCTATTTGATTTTGATACAGACGGATCAGAAATAACAAGTTTTGCTATAGCAAAAGACCCTGTTAATGGAATCTTTGACTTCAAGATTGGTGTGATTGATGAATTTGGTAGAATTCCAGATGACAATGGGAAAACAGAAGATTTGATTACAAACTTAGTTAACAGATTAAAGCCAGCACATACAAGGGCTTATGTTGATTTTTTAAAAAATCATTGCTAAATAAGGCAACCACTAATATTTCTAAGATATTGTAGAGTAAACTACAGGGATATATATATGTCAAAAGAAGAAAAAGAAGTTATTCCAAAAGTTAATTTCTTTGACAGCCAAAGAATAACCCAAATAGACTTAGAATCAGAACAATCAAGAATTAGTCAAGTATCATCAAATCTTGTTACTGATTTTCATGGTTCTGGGGTTATTCTCAAATCTCCTTTTGAACAGACCATTCTTTTGGATACGAGAAATCCTGGTCGTTGGGCTGAAAATTCAAACAACCCATCAGAATCTGTAATACAAGCAGGATCTTTTGACGGAAAAGCAATTTATCTGGATAAGCAACCTTCTGATGTGGATCGTGGAAATCGAATATCGTTTGAGTTGATAGATTCTTTGGTAGCAGGCAGAAATAAAACCAAAATCATGGTTGTGGGTAAATCATTTGATGGTTTAGGTACCGGTGGAAAGCTTGTCTGTGAGTTTATAGAATTTGAAAAGAATGAATCAAAGTTATCACAGCATTATTATGTTGAAATTATAGCGATTTTCTTTAATAACTTCTCTGGCGGAACTGGAAAGAATTATTTCGAATCAACAAAAGATAATTTAGACTTAACATCTGAGTCAGGTGGATATCTTATTGTAAAAGAGGCTGAAAGCCTTTCTGTTTATCCTCAATTAAAGCAAATATTTCAATTAGAATCACCTAATTATGATTTTAATAATTTTATCACTTCTTCCGTTTCCTTGGATTTGAGTGAAGAAATTGAAATTGCTTTAGGCGGCTCGAACAGCATATCTGATATTTATATTGAGCAGGCAGGCAATGGAACTTGTTTGTTTGAAAAAAATGGCAGTACAGCAGTAATGTACGGCCAAAAGTTTCTTGCAAAAACGAACAACATACAGTCAATTGATCTGTTGCTTTCCGTTCCAGAAGATGGAGACCAACCTGAAGGAGAAGAATTTTACTTCTCGGGCAACATTGTAGTTGGTATTTACGAATTAACTACGGATGCAGTTTGTTCGACGGATGCTATTCCGAATAATTTAATTGATTTTGATCCAGAAATTTCACCAATTTTAGAAGTATCCCTGAATCAAGCAGAGTTGGAAGTTCTTGGTTATAAATTAAAAGAAGATTATCAAGTTGTACGCTTTAATTTTTCAAATACACTGATCTCAAATCCAAACATAGACCCCAGCCTTATTCCTGGTAAATATTACGCCCTCCTTGTATCTCGACGAGGCGACAATCAGGTAGGCACCGTTAGAATTGAAAAAGGTTTCGACAAAGCAACGAAAAAGGAAGAAGAAGGAGTTCCTTTATTTGCAAAAGAACAGTTCGGAAAGCAGGAAACCAAATTCTTTGAATATGATCCCGTTACCAAAAGGTATGTAAATGATTCAGATGCTTCTCTTTGGTTTTGTGTAAATTCAGATTGCATAGAGGTTGTCAATGGAGAGGCTTATCTTCAGAATGGAAAGCGTATCTCTATGCCTAAAACAGAACTTTACGTTGGAAGCTCTGAGGTTTCTCGGTTTTATAACAACATTCCATTAAAGACGGTAGTAGAGGGTGATGACAATTACATTGTCTTGTCATATAAAGAGCGATTTGCTGCGCCAGTAACACATCCAATATCTGGGGATTATGTTAGCTCCAGAGTTTATGAAGAAGGAGATGTGGTTGCTGTAAATTCTAATGAATTAAGTGATCTTACTGAATCTGGCCCACCAATGTTGTTGGCTAAGGTGAAGGATAATAATGTTCGTTATGCAAGTCAAATTTCTGGAAGCTTTGATAAGCCAGGATTGATTCAGAATAATAAATTTATTATAATTGATCCGTTAACTTCGTTGCTGAATGCTAATCTGGTCGGAAGAATCATTACTCCAGACACTGGATGTTCTTGTAATGCGAAATATCGTATTGTAAAAACAGTATGCAGAAAGTTAATGAGGGGGGATCTGAATTCTGATGGAGCTTTAACTTCGGCAGACATTACATTATTGCTTGGGGTTGCTGGAAACACAATAAATTCAGCAACGACAGAAAGAGCGATTTGGGGTGGTTCTCTTGATATTTTGGATTTTATTAAGTCAGATTTGAATGATGACGAAACTATTGATGGTACAGATATTGAATTGCTAGAAGATGCAGTGGATGGTTATGTGAACTTCACTGTTCCAGAATCTTTTAATGTATTAGAGATTTATGTAGAAAACATCTTTGAAGAAGATGACTTTCCAACATTATTTGTGGATGCAGCGCTTTCTGGTGTTTCAGCTTCTGGTGAAGATGAGATCACTTTTGTTACGACAGAACAGCTAGCATTGATTGTTCGCCCAGGAGATCAGATTGAAATTCTCGCTGGAGCGGATGCTGGAAATTATATCATAGAATCAAAATCTGTTGCAAATGACGGAATTACGGTTACAGTAACTGTAACGGATCTTGGCGGTGATGCAGTTTCTTTCTTGGGAGATACGGGATTTAACGTATCCATTGTAAGTGGAACCGCAGTTAACGTATTTTCAAATAACAATGATTTAGTGAATGTACCTTTTGAAGCCAAAGATTTTGAAATCAACTTCATAAATGATGTTCACAAAGAAGCCTTTATTCAATCTTGTGATTTGAGACGATTTGTTCAGACAGCATTTATTGAAGAAAAAACATCTACTTGTTTGTGTGAAACCGTAGATTGTTCCACTCCAGAAGTTTGTTCTCCGCAATACAAAAACCAATTGTATTTGCCCGGCGATTTGTATTTGCCAAATGGAAATATTTTATTATCTCCAGGAGTTCCGCATCCAGGTGATTTTGAGTATGTAAATATATCAGTACCTATGCCGCCAGGAACTCTGACAGGTTGCTCTATAGATTTGTATAATACATTTATAAAATCAGAATCAGGAACTTGTAAGACGGCAGCAGGTTATGATGCCATGAAATATTCTGACGGAACTTATGTTGGCTGTGAAGATGACGAGGGTGATACTGATATAACGAAAGGTAGGGTTAAATTCTCACAAGCCATCGCCAGTTTACATGTGGATGCATTTATTGATGGGTATGCAGTAGATGGATATGCCAATGATTATGCTACAGTTGAAACCTATGAGCATATTTTAGAAAATTACAAGCATTATTGGTTAACGGATTTTGCGGCATGGACTTCTACACTAGATAGTATGTTTACTATTTCAGACTATTCTCCTGCAGTAATGAATTTGATAACCACTTCAGATATTCCATTGAAATCTGGTTTATTAAGTCCTGATGCTCCTGCTCAGAACTTTTCTGGGGATTTCATTATTGACATTATGGCATCAAGAATTGTTTGGGATTATAGTGCTAATGGTATAATCTCTGCTCATGTGTCACTAAGCATTGCAAATAACGGTGTCAATTCTGGCGAATTCAAATTGGGCTGGAAGAGTGTTGATGGCGAAACGAAGATGTTCTTTAGCGGAGAAATATCCGATATTTCCCCAGCAGTAATTGAAACATTTGATTTTCAAGTAGATGCGATAGATCCAATAGGAGAGGTAGTTGCATTTAGATTGCGTAGGGCTGGAGATGTTATTACTGCTTGGTATGTAATTCCTTCCGATATAGCAGGATCTACTGCAAATTCTTATGGACAATATGTTCGTATTGGTTCAAATACAACAAATCAGCCTGGAGATGGTGACGTAACTTTGTCTTTGGAAATGACACAAGAATCCGCTCCAGATGTTGGCGTAGAATTTGAAGTTTCGTTTTCACAAGTTGAATATTTCACAGATTATGTTTCATCCAATCCTAGTGATAGTGTTATTTTGGGTAAGGATGCAGGAACTTTGGATGCTAGTCGGTTGGCGGTAACTTTCCCATTGTCCTTCTCCAAGAAAACCAATATTGTTTCCGCAATACTGAATGTTGTACCAGTAAATACCGATAGTACAGCTGATTTATTTGACATTATTCCTTTTGAAATGCTGAATGCATCAAATCTTGGATTAACTTATAATTATCCAGAAACCATTGATCCAAGCATCATAACTTCTTTTAGTCCTGGTTCATATGTTGCAGATACCCCTATTGAAGTAGATATATTAAACATGGTGAACTTTTGGGTATCTCGGTCTGGCCATCTACCAGGATATAAAAAAGCATTTCTCATAAAGCCACAAGATGATTCTGATTTCTCTTTTGAGTTTAAGTTATCCATGGACATTGTGATTGGATATGAAGATATCACTACGGGTGTTGTATTCAAAGTTGGTGCAAATATTGATTTGGAAACAGGCATTGTTACTTTTAATACAAAAAACATACTTTATGATGCAGGAAATCTTCAAAACCGAACCGTCATTGACTTTGGTGTGTTTCTTAAGAAGTCTGGGTTTAAGAATAAGGATATCTCACTAGGAATTACAGAGCTTAAAAAAGTTGGATTAGGTTTGTGTGAAGATACTTCAATAATCGAAGAGGGTGAGCAGTGTTACTTCGTAGTTGGTACATCGGGTACTGGCGTATTTATCGAAGGTCCGTTTGACTGCTTGTTTCAAAGTTAGTTTGTAATATATTATTTTGCTGGATTAAAAATATGAAACATCTCATAAAACTATCTTCCTGGTTAGCTCAAAACGGCCTCGTAGCCTACGCAAACGATATTTATCTGCTCGATAAATTCGCTGCCGTTTCCGCTGCGGAGCAGCGTAATCGAGACTTCTTCCTTTCCCTTTTTCCTTCGGAAAATAAAAACAAGGTTTTCGCTATTGCAGATCAGTATCATAAGAAATTCAGAAATTCAACAGATTACCAAAATAACATCCAAAACTCATCTTTGGATGAGGTTATTTCTCTTATCAAGCAAACTCCGGATTCTGCTCTTTCTGAAAAAGAAATCAAAATTCAAAAATTCATAAATGAATATCCCAATATAGAATCAAAAGTTAGTGAACTTGCAGCTTCGGATATACCTTTTTCGCTTTACGATTGGGCGCTAGCCCAAATCGTCAAAGATAATTTCTTAGAAGTAAACGATATACGCAATGCTATCGTAAGATATAATAAAGAAAAAGAAAAGTTAGGTTTAGATAAGTTTATAACTGATTTTCAAACGGTAGATCAGCTACACGCTTATATGGATAGTAAAAAACAGCAAGTTAATCAAGGCATTGAAGTCGAAAAGGAAAGACACGGATTATCTGAGAAATATACAGATATAATCTACAGTTCAGACAACTACGTTGTCGTTTTGTCTGGGACGATGAAATCGTCACAATATTGGGGAAGCGACACCACATGGTGTACGGGAAGAGATACTTGTAATCTGTTTTTCAATTATTCGATTGATGTTTTTCTGTATTACATCATAACCAAACCAGAAAGCAAGTTTTACGATAAGTCAAATCCGATGAGAAAGATAGCCGTAGGCTATATTAAAGGTAGTGATGGAAAAGCGAAATTAATACAAGAAAACCAGAATGGCGGCACAACAGTAGATAGGGATAATACTGGTTTAAGTAAGGATAAAATCAGTAGTTATTTGGGAGCCGAAGGCTCGGTTATCTTTGGCAAGATCGAATCCGATGTAATTCGGAGAGAAAAGACGAAAGCCTTAGATGTGTTGGAGGATTTATCCGGCGAGGAATTCGATGAGCAGATGCATACGGAAGGAGAAAATGCGATAACTGCTCCGCAGTTGAAGAAGATAATGGACAATACGCAAAACATGAATGTGAAGCTGCGGGCTGCGGAGCAGATGGTGAAGAGACATCCTTCTTATTATTTCAAATATGAGCTTCACGAAAAACCGGAATATAAGGATTTAACGAGAAAAGTAGCAGAGAGTTTAGCTGAAATTAATCCTTCTGATTATTTTCACTATAAGTTTCACGAAAAACCGGAATATAAGGATTTAGCGAGAAAAGCAGCAGAGAGTTTAGCTGAAATTAATCCTTATAATTATTTTAACTATAAGCTTAACGAAAAACCGGAATATAAGGATTTAACGAGAAAAGTAGCAGAGAGTTTAGCTGAAATTAATCCTTCTGATTATTTTCACTATAAGTTTCACGAAAAACC
>SXGR01605501.1_pt1 | contig 13588 bp, 8 predicted proteins | sample 3174711 | NCBI WGS metagenome assembly SXGR01 (sample SAMN11356860, study PRJNA531348) | freshwater metagenome | isolation source: freshwater sample F1-60 | place: China: Fuxian Lake, Yuxi | collected 2017-12-25
CTGGGTCCCCGAGTAGTCGAACTCGCACGCCTGACCGATCACGATCGGCCCGGATCCGACGATCGCAATTCGCCTCAGGTCGTCGCGGCGCGGCATGGTGGCGCACGAGGTAGCACCACCTCGCGTTACCGCCTAGTGGGGCGAGTCAGATCGGGGGCGAGCGAATTTGGGCGGCTATTTCGGCGTCAGGGGACCGTGTGCGGGGCAGCCGAGCCTCAGGGACCTTCCTGCGTCCGGTCGAGCGCTGCCTTGAGGAAGTTCCGCGCGCGCAGCGTGTACGGGCCATCGTCCCGCGCCTCGAGGTGCTGGCGAAACGCGTCCGCCGCCGACAGATGTTGTCCGCTCTTGTAGAAGACGATGCCGCGCGCGAGCGCCGCCGGGTAGCTCGGATCGAGCTCGGCGAGCCGCTCGATCGTCCGCAGGCGCTGCGCGGCGACGGTCCGTTCGGCGAGCGCCGGGTCGAGCGACACGGGCGTATTCAGATTTCGAAACGGGTGGAGCAGCAAGAACCCGAGCCGCAGGCGCTCTTCGTCGACCGAGAGCGCGATCGCCTCGCCTTCGAGCCCCGAGACCGCGTTCCACCGCTTCTTGAAGAGCACGCGGAGCTCACGCTCACCCATGAAAAGCTCCCGCGTCGCGCCTTCACACCAGCGGTTGCGTACGACCGTCGCGATGAAGTCGCCGCCGAGCGCCCGCAGCTCGCCCGACTCGACGCCGGTCTCGCGCCAGCGAGCGAGCTCGTTCAGAAAGCGCATCATCTGGTAGGCACGGAGCGCCCGGACCCCATCGCTCTGCGGTGCCGCGCGATGGGCGGCCTCCGACGTTCGCTCTCTCGCGCGCGCGAAGGCGTCTTCGTCGTCGCCGAGGGACGCCTCGTTGTAGGCGCGAAGCTCGCGACCGAGCGCGCGCACGTCGACGTCGAGCTCGGTCTCGACCGCGCCGCGAGCCGCAACCTCGTCCGCGCGCATCGTCGCCTCGAGCAGAGCCTCGTCGAGCACCGGCGCCGGGGGCTCGGTCGGCTCGGCCGCTCGAGGCATCACGAGCAGCAGCATGCCGCCCCCGAGGAGCACGGCGAGAACGCCCGCCTGCCAGCCCTCGAGGTGGCGTCGCCAGCCCGCCGGTCGTTGGTTCACGGTCACGTCGAGCCGCACGGTAGCTGATTCGCCACCCAAGCAAGCTGTTGAATGACTCCCGTCACCGGCATCGCCGACGCGCTCCCGCCCGCCGGCGTCGCGGTTGCGCTTCCGTTTTCGCCCGCGGCTCGCTCGAAGCACGGTAGAACGAGGGTCCGCGCTCGCAGCGAGCGCACCCCTTCCGATGAGCCGAGACGAGCGCCGCAGAAACGTACGAAAGATCGTCGATCTCCCCGGCGAGCTCGCTCACGGCGAAGCGCCGCCCGCGGCAGCCCGCGTGGCCGATCTCTCGATCGGCGGAGCGTTCATCATCATCGATCCGATGCCGGCCTTCGGCAGCGCGGTGCACCTGCGCTTCGAGCTCGCGGGGCAACGGCTCGAGCTCGACGGGGTCGTGCGGTGGACCAAGCCGCGCGGCGTCGGGGTTCAGTTCGGTGTCCTCGGCGCTCGCGAGACGTACCTCATCAGCGAGGCTACCGCGAACGCCGAGGTCGCCCCCGACTCGCGGCGCTGAGCTCGGAGCGCCGGGCGACGACGTCAGCGGCTCGAGAACGGGATGACGAACGAGGAGCCCGCTCCGGCCACTGCGCGCCCGAAGAGCAGGCCCGCGCACTGTCCCTGGATCTCGGGTCGGAGCGGCGGAGCAAACTGAACCGTCGCGACGTCATCGTCGCCGTCGAGCGTCACGGTGATCTGGCTGCTGACGCTCACCGAGAGCGACGCCGCGGGTGCGTTGGCGGTGGCGCGGCGAAGGCACGAGACCATCGCGGCGCGCGCGTCCGCGACGCTCATCGCGACGGCGCCGGCCGCGCTCGGCTCACCCCCGGCCGCGGGGGGGGACGTCGCGTCGGTGCCAGGGTTTCCTTGGAGCGGTTGCGGCACAGCTTCGGCGCGCACGTCTCGGCCGGGCGCTGACGGAGCTTGCCTCGATGCGGCGCGGACGTGCACCTCGCGCTCTGCATCCGGCTCGGCGAGGCGGGAAATCCCGAGCGGATTGGCCGCCGGCAGCAGGCTCGCCGGATCCCGCCTCGGCGTCGCCGCCGCCGCCATCGTGGCGCGCGTGGGCGCATACACCTCGATGAGTCGCGCGTCCCTCGCGGCGAACGTGGCGCGGCTCGGTGCCGCGAGGAGGTGGCCGGTGGTATCTCCGCGGTACCCTGCCGGCCCCACCGCGACGACGCCTTCGGTGACCTCGACCTCGACGCGCTCGGGCGAGCGAGCGACCGAGAACACGGTGCCATGCACGGCGACGCGCGTGCCGCCGCTCTCGACGATGAAGGCCTCGACGATGGCGTCGGTGTCGTGCCGCGGTACGACTTCAGCGGTCACCTGGCCGAAGGCGAGCTCGAGCACGTAAGGCTCGCCGGTTCGCCTCACGACGACGCGCGAACCGGGCGCGAGCATGAAGGCCGCGACCCCCGGAAGCACGAAGCGCCTCGCGGCGCCGCCGGACTCGAGCGCGGAGCCGGGAGCGAGCGACGCGGCGAGATGGGAATGCGCACCGAGCGCATCGTCGATTACGGGAAGGGTCGCGACGTCGACGAGCTGGTCCGTGGCGGCGGCTCGGGTCGCGGCCGGGCCTCCCGCGCCGAGGACGAACAGCACGACCGACGCGGCCATGGCGACGAAGCCGAACAGCGCGCCCAACGACCCGGGCGGCGTGCTTCGCAGCGTGACGCGCTCGCTCTCGAGGCGCTCGAGGAGCCTCGTCTCGAGTCGGGCCCAGTCGAGCTCGGGCGGTGGCGCCGCGACCACCTCGGCGACCACGTGCCGTACCGCGCGCGCAGAAAACTCGCTCGATGGCCGGAGCTCGATGTTGTCGTGCGATTCGCGTTCCGTCATGGGTCGCTCCGTCTGTCGCGGCCTTGGCCGAGAGCCGTGCGTGCCGGCTCGTCCGCGTCCGCTGCTTGCTCCTGTCCTTCCGCTGCGAGCTCGAGCTCGGCGAGCAGCCCCGCGAGCGCCGGCTCGTCGTGCATCATCTGGGCGAGCTCACGCCGCGCGTAGAAGAGCCTCGTCCGCACCGTGAGCACCGGACAGTCGACCTCCGTCGCGATGTCCGCGGGAGCCATGCCCTCGAGCTCGTGCAACACGAACACCGCTCGCTTCTTGTCGCTGAGCTTGTCGAGGAGGCGATAAAACGCGCGGACCCGTCGCTGGCGCGAGAGATCCTGATCGGGGAGCAGCCCAGCGTCCGGCTCGTGGCCGCCCGCCTCTTCCTCGACGAGCACCGGGCGGCTGCGGGCGCGTCGCCGATGCATGAGGACGACGTTGACCGCGACGCGATGAGCCCAGGTCGTGAACTTCGCCTGGCCGCGGAAGTCCGGGAGGCTCTTGTGGATCTGGATGAACACCTCTTGAACGACGTCCTCGAGATCCCCCGTCGGTCCGAGCATCCGGAACACGACGGCGGTGATCAACGACCGGTGGGCACGGAAGAGCTTCGTAAACGCCGTCCGATCCCCGCGACGCGCGCTCTCGACCCACGCGTCGACGTCGTCGGTGCTCACTTCCCGACCGAGCCTAGTGCCTCGATGGATCGGAATCGAGGATCGAGAGGCGCCCGGCCGCGCGTCGGGATGCGGGCTCGACGGGCGCTCGACGGCTGCGCCCGATCCCTGGCCCCGAAAGCACGGCGCGCTCGAATGCGCGGGCGAGTCTTGGCCGCCTGAGCCCTCGATGAGACGAAGGGCGGCGGAAGAGGGGCGGGTGGCACGCGCATCGGCGGTCGCTTCGGCCAGCACCCAGGCTACGTTGCCGCGCAGCCGCAGCACGTTCAGAGCGTCGCTCCGTAGAGAGTCGCTCAGGCGCGCGAGCGCCGGTCCCCCATCGTAACGAGATCAGCTGCGACGAGCGAGACGACCGCGAGCACGGCGAAAAACACCATGCCCGTTAAGTGGGGCACGGCCCGCGCGCGGGCCAACTTGTCGAATGCCACGCCAGCGAAATAGGTGCGAGCTTGTGGCCTAGTGCCTCGATTCCGGCACACAGCGCCGCACGGCGGCTCACTCCTCGGACGCGGCGGCCTTCTTCTTCGGCGGCGGCTGATCGAAGAGGTCCCGCAACGTGATCGGCGACTTCTTCCGCTGCTCGAGGATGCGGTTGACGGCGCGCAGCACCCGCGACTTGGTCGGTCCGGACACGACCTGGCCCGCGAGCGCCTTGCCCATCGTCGGCATCGTGAGCGCGCGTCCGGTGTGGGGCTTGGCGAGCCCCACGGGCTTCGGCTGTTCTGCCTTGCGGGCGAGCCGGTACTTGAGCTTCACGTGACGGTCGGCCGGCGTGAGGCGCTCGATGAGGCGCGACGCCGCGCACAGCCGGCGCGAATCGATCTTGTTCTCGGTCAGCCAGTTTTCGAGCTTGCTCGCCATGACGTCGGTCTCTCGGGGAAAAATGGGAGGCGCTACTTAGCACAGGCGAAGAGAGTTTGGGAATACGCGCTTTTTCGGGCAACCGCGGCTTGACGGACCTCGCGCGAGCCTCGACGATGCCGGCCTCATGTCCGAAATGCTCTCCGCCGAGCTCGACGCGGCCTGTGGTTTCGCGCAGTCGTGCTCTACGCGCCTTCGCTTGGCGCGCTTCGCGAAAGCTCCGGCCGTGGGCGTGGTGCTGGGCTCCGGCCTCGGATCGTTCGGGGACACGCTCGCCGACGTCGTCAAGGTCCCGTACGCCGAGATCCCGCACATGCCGCGGCCGAGCGTCTCGGGCCACGCGGGCAACCTGTGCGTCGGAGCGGTCTCGGGTGCGACCGTCGTGGCATTGCAGGGGCGAAGCCACCTCTACGAGGGGCACCCCATGGACGCGACCGTGTTCGGCGTTCGCCTGCTAGCAAAGCTTGGGTGCGGCTCCGTGCTGCTCACCAACGCTGCGGGCGGGATCCGCGAGACCTTCCGCCCCGGAACGCTCATGCTCCTCTCGGACCACCTCAACTTGACGGCGCGCAATCCGTTGACCGGGCCCAACGATGAGCAGCTCGGCCCGCGCTTTCCAGACATGACCCGGGCGTACGACCCGGAGCTGGCAGCGACTGCGCGCGCTGCCGCGGAAGCCGTCGGCGTGGCGCTCGAAGAAGGCGTCTACGCGGCGCTGCCTGGCCCTTCGTATGAGACACCCGCCGAAATTCGCATGCTGCGGACGCTCGGCGCGGACGCGGTAGGGATGAGCACCGTCCCCGAGGTCATCGCGCTTCGCCACCTCGGCGTGAGGGTTGGCGCGATCTCCTGCATCACCAACATGGCGGCCGGCATGACGAGCGAGCTGCTCGACCACGCGGAGGTCGAGCGCACCGCGAGCGCCGTGCGCGACAAATTCGTCGAGCTGCTCGCGGACTGGATCGGGAGGATCGGCCCGAGCCAAGCGGTTTGACCCGCCATTTTCGGGCCGAGAGCTAGCTAGTTACTCGTCGGTGAGGGACTCGGGGCCCGTGCCGAGCTCGGAAAAAGCGGCCGTGAGGCGATCCCTTGCGGACGCGAGGGCGGCGCGGTCCTCGCCCCAACGCCGGAGCGCTTTTTCGAGCCGGATCTTGTGGCGGTCGACCTCGGCGGCGAGCGTCGAGCGCGTCTCCTCGACGTCCGCCGCCGCGCGGCCGAGCGCCGCGAGCTGGGTCTCGCGGTCCGCGAGCATGGCGACGGCCCCGGCGTGTTCGGCGCGGAGCGCGGCAAGCCGGGTCTCGAGCTCCGCCCGCTCATCCGCAGCGCGGCGGATCGTAGTCGCGAGCTCGGCGTGGTGCGCGTCGACCGCTTGCTCGAGCGCGAGGATGTGCTTCTGCTCGAGCTCGTCGATGGCAGCGTCGTGTGCTTCCGCGGTCTGCGCGCGTTCCGCGGCGAGGGCACCCTGGTCGGCAGCGTGCTGTTCTTCGGAGCGCGCTCGCGAGGCTTCGAGCTCGGCGCGCTGCGTGCGCTCTTCTCGCAGCGCCGTGTCGAGCTGCTGACGCTCGCTCGCGAGGGCCGCTTCGCGCGCGCGCGCCTCGTCGAGTGCTCGCTCGAAGTCGCTCAGGCGGGACTGGGTCGTGCGACGCTCGTCCTCGAGTGCGGCGCACTGCGCGGCGACGCCATCGACTTGCGCCGATGCACAATCCGCCCGCTCTTGCGCGGCAGCAAGCTCGCGTCGCTGCGTAGCCGCCGTCCTCTCCTGCTCACGCTTCAGCTCGGCCAATGCCTCAGCGTGCTCCGTCCGCACCAGGGTGAGCTCCCGCGCGCTCTCTGCGAAGGCAGCGTTGAGCCGCTCCTCCGTGGCGAGCCTCGCGGCCTCGACCGCCTCGGCCAGACGTTCTTCGGCGCGCTCCGCCTTCGCGACGAGCTCGAGCTCGGCCCGCGCGAATTGCTCGCGTTTCAGCGCGAGAGCCGACTCGTGGGCGAGCTCGAGGTTGCGAAGCTCTTCGCGGTGCGCCAAGGCAAGGTCGCTCGCCGCGGCCCGCTGCTGAAGGGACGCGTTCGCGAGCGTCGCCTCTTGTTCCCCGCGAGCCTCGCGCAGCTCCTGCGTCCGCTGGGCGAGCTGATCGGCGATCGTCTTTGCGGTCCCCTTGAAGTCGAGCGCGCGCTTCTCGGCGAGCGCCTTCTCGGCGAGGCTCGCGTCGATGCTGGCCGTCGCCTCCGCGAGGCCCCCTTCGAGGGCGGCGATGCGATCGCGCAGCTCGGCCACGACACGATGCGAGGTCAGCGCGATCTCGCGCGCGTCGATGAGCTCGCGATCCCGGCTCGTTGACTGCTCACGAATGGCGAGCAGCTCGCGATCACGCTGCTGAAGCGCCTCTCGCAGCTCGAGGACGTCGCGGCTCGATGACATCGCGCCGACGCTCGTCGTCACGTGCTCGAAGGTGCGCGCGCTTCGCCCGAGCTCGGAGATGGCCGCGGATTGACGTTGGGTCTCGCTTCCGCCTGCGAACGCGGGAGGCGGCGCCGGCGGGGGCAGCTCCGCATCGCGCGGTGCCACGTTCTTGAACCTGGGCGGCCCAGCGGCAGGCGGTGGAGCGGCAGGCGGTGGAGCGGCAGGCGGTCTACCGAGGACTTCGTCCGGGAGGTCCGCGAGCGACGTCGCCTCATCGTCGTCTTCACCGAGGGCGTATTGAAGGAACGCAGGCTCGTCGAAGCCGATGGGCTCGGTCGGCGCTGCTGCGGCCTCCATCGGCTCGGGCGCTTGCGGTGGGCGCGGGCGAAACAGGTCGGCATCGGACCGGCGCGTGCCCGGCTCAGGGTGGCTCGAGACTCCGCTGCCGAGCAGCGCGTTGATGTGCGCGAGCAGCTGCTCCGCAGGCACCGGCTTTTCTATGTAGTCGTTGGCGCGGGTCCGGAGGCGCTTGTGCTGCTCGATCGTCTCGGGGCTGGCTTCGGCGAAGAGCAGGATCACCGGGACCGCTTGCAGCGTCGGCTCCTTCTTCAGCTTGTTGCAGATGGAGAATCCGTTCATTCGCGGCAGCTCGGCCGACACGAGGACGACGTCCGGGGGAGCTGCGTTCGCGGCGATGAGGCCCCCGGGCCCTTCGGCGAAGACCCGTACCGCGAAGCCCGCGTGCTCGAGCACGGAGCGAACCTCGACCGCAAACGCGGTCTCATCGAACACGAGGACGTTACGCATGGTGCGCTACTTCGCTGAGTCCGAATTGCGCTGACAAATTCGCGCGCGCCCCGAACGGGGCGAGGCCGAGCGAATGCGTCGCCTTGCGCCTCATCTTGACTCAGCTTCGCTGTGGTTCTTGGGTGGCGATTCTCTGATTCGCCACACGAGCAACGGCGACACTCTACACAAAACGGCGGCTCAAGGCGTGGGCGATGGGGTGGGGCAGGCGGCCGAGGCACGGGCGATCGCGCCCCGGCTCCCGAGGCTCTCGAGCGCGAGGCGGAGCGCTGACCTCGCTTCGTTTGCGGGCCCTGACGCGGCGCACGCGTGGCGGGCATGCGCGAGCGCAAGCGCAGGCCCGAGCGCGGGGTCGAGCGCGGGCTCGAGCGGGTGGGTGGCGTGCCGCGCCACGAAGGAAGCGACGACGGCCGCGTCGTCCTCGGCCAGGGTCGGGTCGTTCATGAACGGCGCCAGGATCACGGAGCTCGCAGCGTTGAGTTTCTCGCCGCTCCGCTCGAGCGCAACGACGAGATCGACGAGCGGCCAGCCGCGATGGAGGGCGGCGTAGGGGCGCCATGGGCCGAGCGCCGCGAGCACCTTGAGCAACGCGCCGTGTCCTCGGCGGAGCTCTCGGATCCGCGCGCGCGCATGCTCTCGCACGACGGAAATGCCCGTCGGGCCCGCCGATGACGCCTTGTCGTCGGTCACGTCGCGCGCGGCGAAGAACAACGCGACGGCCGCGTCGTCGCCGGCGATGGCGGCGAGCTCGTCGATGAAAAAGAGCGCGGCCGGCAGCTCCAGCGTGTGCGCTTCACGGGCGGCAGCGGCGAGCGCGCGCTCGAGCGGCAACGGTGTCTTCGGGAGGCCGTGGCGCGCCAGAGTCGTCGCTCCGATGTCGCAAGCGAGGAGCTTGGCGTCGAGGGAGCGCCTCGCGGTCTCGGCGCCGTCGCGGCTGTCGATGAACCACACTTCCCCGTCCGAATCGCAGAGGGCAAAACCACCCGATACCGCGGCGCCCGCGAGCACTTCGCCCGTCCCGACCGTGACCCAGCTCACGCGCGCCCCCGTCACGGCCAGGCCCGCCGCCATGCGCCCGAGGGTGAGCATCCCGTCCCCGAGCTGCGGCGCGCCGGAGCTCGAGCGACCCGGGAGCGCGAAGAAGCGAGCGCGCGCGTCCTCCACGGGGCTCGGCCACCTCGGGTTCCCGGGCAAGAGCCGCGCTGGAGCGTGGACGCGACTGCCGCCGCCGGTTCGCGCCGCCACCGCCTTCGCATCGAGGCGCAGCGCGTCGTTGCCGCCGAAGAAGAGGTCCTCGCCGGCGACGAACGCGCGCGTGAGCGGCGAGCTCGAGACCACGCGGGCGGCCTCCGTTCCCAGGGCGAGATCGAACAGCATCGCGCCCCGCTCGCCGAGCGGCAAGAGTGCGTAGCCGTCCCTCACGACGGGCGCTCCGATGAAGCCCGAGTCCAGGATCTGTCTCACGACGGTGCCGTCGCGCGAGACGCCGAGGACGACGCTGCCATCGCCGTTCAGCGCACCGAGCGTGCACAGGGTCGTCCTTCCGTCGTCGCTCGCGCCGCGCAGGGAGCCCTCGGCTCGTAGCTCCCATACGACGACGCCGGTCGCGCCGTCGACGGCGAAGAGCCAGCCCGCGCCGAGCGCTACGACCACTTCGCCCGCGACGAACGGGCCGTGCGAAACCGGGCGCGCGAGTCGCCAGCTCGTGCCTTCGTCGAGGTTCATGCCGACGAGGAGATCGTCCCGCGTGCGGCCAGCGGCGAGGGGCGCGAGTCTTCGCTCCGGAGGTATGCGCCAATGCGCGACGAACTCCGCGAGCTCTCGCCCGCTCTCATCGTGCCATTCGTATTCGAACGGATGCTGCCGCGTCTGCCCGCCGCCGCATGCGGTGAGCGCGCCGAGGGCGAGCGTGGCCGCGAGCCGCTTCGCCACATGAAACGCCCCAGCGCTCATGGGTCACTCATGACCCGAGGTACGCGCGGACTCGCGGCGGGAGCTTGCGCGAGACGAGGGCGCGCTCGAGCTCCGGGGCAAGCATCGCCGGCTCGCCGCAGCCGGGCTCGTGTTCGCCGAGCAGGCGCGTGACGTTGCCCTCGCGGCATGCGATCGGCACGCCGGCGCGCAGGAGGAGGCGATTCGTTGCGACCGCGGGCACGCGTGGTCCCGGCGTGAGGATCCCAACCAGGTTCAGCGGATCCGCCGCGCTAACGGACACGACGTCGCTCGACGGAGGCTCGCGCCGCAGCTTTCGCAAGAGCGCCACCGCCTCGGGTAGCGCGAACTGTTCGCCGGCGAACCCGTCGATGAAGCGGCCCCCGCGCAGCTCGCCGCGCGCTTCGAGGCGCCGCAGGACCGGGAGGAGATCGCGCCACGGAGGCAGCTCCCCCTCGCGGTCGAGGAGGCGGCGAAATACGACGCCCCAGCGGGAAAGCAGGGTGCGCGCGACGAGCTCGAGCGACGCCTCGCTCGGCGGCGCATGGTGCCGGTCGAGCGCCGCCCAACGCCCGGCCGATGCCATCGTGAAGGGCTCCCGCCCGTGGCGTCGTGCGCGCGGCGGCGGGCCATGCTGCGTGCTCGAGCCGCGGGTGCGCGACGGGGCGATGAGCGCGCGCAGACCCGCGAATCCGTCCGACGCGGCGAGCCCAGCGCTCGCGAGCTCGCCGAGATGCCCCTCGAGCTCGGCGCGGAGCAAGCGCGTCTCCACGAGTAGATCGTCGAAGAACGACGCGCCCCGGCGCTCGAGCGTCGCGAGCACGCGGGCCGCTCCTTCGGTCACGGACGCGCGCGCGTCGACGGCCGAGAGCGAGAGCCAAAGCGAGGCCTCGGTGCGCTGCATCAGCGCGATGGGGGTTGTGCGCACGGGGCCGCGGCCACTGCCGATTGTGCAGCCTAGGCGCGCCCACACGACGCGGCCGGCCATGCAGAGCTCGTCGAGCAGGTGGGGTTCGAACGCCTCGATGCGCGCCGGGAGCACGTCGCTCTCCCACGCTCCCGCCGGCGCTTCGAAGCCGCCGAGCTGCCTCACGACATGCTCGAGTCCGGCGCGCCCCTCGAGGCGAGCGCCGCTGCCGACGTGCTGCCAGGTCACGAGGAAGCGTAAATATTCGGCGACGGTGCTCGGCTCGATCTCGCGTCGAAGGCGATCGATCGTGTAGCGGTGGATGCGTGCGAGCAGGCGCTTCTCACACCACTCGTCGCCGCCCCGCTCTTCGAAGCGGCCCCGCAACACGACGCCCTCTGTCTCGAGCGCGACGAGCGCCGCCGTGGCCTCGACCTCGTCGACGGAGAGCGTGTGAGCGAGCTCGGCTGCGGTCGTCGGCCCAAGCGCATCGAGCCTGCCGCGCACGAGCGCCACGAGCGCCGCCTCGCGCGATTCGGGAGGCACGCAACGCGGCGGACTGGCGAGCGTCGGAGAGAGCACGACCGTCGGATGAAGGGCCTTGAGCTCGAGCACGCGCTCGGCGGCGACCCACACCCGCGCACCGCCCGGCAGCGTGGCGACGGCCGCGCGACGGTCGCGCACGAGCTCTTCGAAGTGAGACGAAGGCCCGCTGCCGACGCCCTCGTGCTCGGCAAAGACGCCGTAGAGGACGAGCGCGTCGTGGAGCTCGTCGGCATCGCGCGGGCACGGCCACGCCTCGCTGCGGACCTTCGCTATCGCATCCGGGGAGAGCGCTCCGAGGTCGACCGCTGCGCTCGGATCGAGCCAGCGCCGCGCGAGCACGGCCTGGGCGCGCCGCTCCTCGAGGGGCGCGTCGTCGAGGAACGCGTAGGGACGCGCGGTGAGGATTTCGGCGGTGAGCGGCGACGGCTCGGTAACGTCGCGCACGAAGAGGTCGAGCTCGCGCCGCGCGATCCGCGACACCGTCGCGACGAGGCCGGCGCCGTCCATCGCCTCCGTGAGGCAGTCGTCGACGGTCTGCGTCACGAGCGGATGGTCCGGGATTTCGCGCCTTCCGACGATGTTCTCGAGGCACGCGGCCTGGTCGGGGAACGCGAGCGCCAGCAGGTCGTCGGCGTCCATGCGCAAGAGGCGTGGCAAGACCCGCTTCCCGCCGCGAAACCGCAGCACGGCGAGGGCGCGCGTCGCGTTCCAGCGCCAGCGCGTCGTGAACATCGGAGCGTCGATGAGCGCCTGTGTCAGCACATCGAGCACGCTCTCGGGCTTCAGGTAGTCCCACACCTCTTCGAGCGCGAAGCTGTGCGTCGGGCCGAGGCTCAAGAGGACGGCGTCCTCGGTTGCGGCCGCTTGCAGCTCGAAATCGAACTTTCTGCAGAAGCACTTTCGCAGGGCGAGCCCGAGAGCGCGCGTCTTGCGCGACCCGATCGGCGCGTGCAGGACGATGTGCATCCCACCGCGCTCGTCGAAGAAGCGCTCGAGCACGAAGCACTCCGTCGTGGGCATCACCCCGAGCGCGCGCGCCGCGAGCGCGAGGTAGTCGACGAGCTGCCGCGCCGCGTCGACCCCGAGGGCGGCCTCGCGCACGAGCCACTCGCGCGCCGCATCGGGCCGGTCCGCGCGCGCCGCGATCTCGCGCCGCACGAGCGAGACGCAGGCCGAGAGCTCGTCCGTTCGCGAGGGCGCTTCACCGAGCCAGAACGGCACCGTGGGGGGCTCGCCCGCGGCGCTCGCGACCCGCACCTTGCCCGGCTCGACGCGCAGGATCCGGTAAGCGACGTTGCCTAGCTGGAAGACGTCGCCCGCCATGCTCTCGATGGCAAAATCCTCGTTGAGCGTCCCGACCCGCAGCCCCGCCGGCTCGAGGAGCACCTCGTAGTCCGCGAGATCGGGGATCGCGCCGCCGGAGGTGATCGCCGCGAGGCGCGCGCCGCGACGGCCCCGCAGCTTGCCGTTCACCGCGTCGTGGTGGAGATGCGCGCCGCGGCGGCCGCGGCTCGTCGCGAACCCGTCGGTCAACATCCTCGTCGTCGCGTCGTGCTCCTCGCGCGTGAGGCGGCGATACGGCCAGGCGCGGCGCACGAGCGCGAATAGCGCGTCCTCGTCCCAGGTCTCGCACGCCGCCATCGCGACGAGCTGCTGCGCCAGGATGTCGAGGGGTTGATCGGGGATCTCGAGCCGATCGAGCTCGCCGCGCTTGACCGCGAGCATGAGCGCCGCGCACTCGACGAGCTCATCGCGGCTCAGCGGAAAGAGCCGTCCTTTCGGGACCGCGAAGAGCCGATGGCCCGAGCGCCCGACGCGCTGCAGGAGCGCGGAGATCGTGCGTGTCGGGGCGATCTGGCACACGAGCTCGACCTCGCCGATGTCGATCCCGAGCTCGAGCGACGCCGTCGCCACCATGACCCTGAGCTCGCCCTGCTTGAGCCGCGCCTCGGCGGCTTGGCGCTGCTTCTTCGACATGCTGCCGTGGTGCGCCGCGACCGCTCCTTCGCCGAGGCGCTCGCCGAGCTGGCGCGCGAGGCGCTCGGCGAGCCGGCGCGTGTTGACGAAGACGATGGTCGTGCGGTGGGCGAGGGCGAGCTCCGCCAGGCGCGCGTGGAGCTCCTCCCACACCTCGTGGCTCATCACGGCCTCGAGCGGCGAACGCGGCAGCTCGATCGCGAGGTCGAGATCGCGTCGGTGCCCGGCGTCGATGATCGTGCAGGCGGGCGAACCGGCGTCGCTCGTGTGGCCCGCGCCGACCAGGAACCGCGCGATTTCGGCGATGGGGCGCTGCGTCGCCGAGAGCCCGACGCGGCAGAGTTCGCCGCCGTCCGCGCGCACGAGGTGCTCGAGTCGCTCGAGCGATAGCGCGAGGTGCGAGCCGCGTTTGTCCCCGGCGAGCGCGTGGATCTCGTCGACGATCACGTGCTCGACGGTCGCGAGGATCGACCGCGCCTCGCTCGTCAGCAGCAGGTAGAGCGACTCAGGGGTGGTCACGAGC
>SXGR01437988.1_pt1 | contig 13587 bp, 13 predicted proteins | sample 3174711 | NCBI WGS metagenome assembly SXGR01 (sample SAMN11356860, study PRJNA531348) | freshwater metagenome | isolation source: freshwater sample F1-60 | place: China: Fuxian Lake, Yuxi | collected 2017-12-25
CGATCACGACGTCGTTCGGGATATTAAGCCGCTTGCCCTCGAAGTTATCGCAGATGACGGTGCGCCTGCCATCGGCTTCGTAACGAACCACGCGCCGCGACTGCCAGGTGTCGCCGCCTTCGCAGGCGTAGATGCGTTCCTGCGCGTCGTAGGCCAGGCCGTTTGAGTGGTTCGTATCCTCCTTGAAGACACTGACGAGGCCGGTCGACGGATCGTACTTCATGATGCGCGATTGTTGGATGCGCGTATAGAGAAGATAGCGGCCGTTCCAGATGGGGCCTTCACTTACCTGGCCGTACGGCGGGTCGAGTTGTTCGAAATTCCAAAGAGAAAACATCCCGACCAGGATGTCACAGCCGCTTGACCGCGATCAAAGCGGCAGACTCGCGGCCGTCGAGGTGGAGCGTGCGAGGGAAGTCCGGCCGGCGGAAGAGCCACGCTCGTTCGACGATGAGGCCGGCAGCTCCGGCGGCGCGACTGAGCGCGATGTCGTCCAGCAAGTGGAGCGACGCGGGCATCTGTCCCATCTGCCTGTGCGTGGAAAACTCGCCGGCCTTGGGGAGCCAGCCGGGCCACTTCATGCCCACGCCGAGGCGGCGCTCGTATTCTGGAATGAAGGTGGCGAACTGAGCCTGATACGGAGTTGAAGTCTGCACGAATAACTTACCGCCGGGCCGTAGCCAATTCGAGATCGCGCGGAGGCCCGCGTCGAGTTGGTTGCCGGTGAGGAAGTGGAATACGTTGGATGCGTGTACGGCGGCTAATGCCTCGAGGTCGAAATGAAGGTCTCGAGGAAAGCAGCCAGGCAGGACACTGAGGTGTGGGTGCTGCCGGGGTAGCGCTGAGAGTAAATCCGCGTCCAGGTCATTGGCAATCACTTCGGCGCCGGCATTCAGGGCCGCGGCGCTAGCTACACCCGGCGCGCCGCCGATGTCGAGCACCGGCCCGCGGACCTGCGCCGCAAAGGCGACGAAGGCTTCCGTCAGGGGACTGAGTTGGGTGGAGGCCCAGCCCATGCGGTTCGAGGTGCGAAGGCGAGGGGCATGGGTGCGCGGCACGTCTCATGGTAACAATGTCCGGGTATCTTAACGGCAAGTGACTTACAATACACTACGACGATGATCACCGACAAAGCCGGACGCAGGTTCTTCCTTGGTTCCCTGCTCGCGGGGGCGTGCGCGGGACAACAACCGCGGTACGCGCCGAAGCAAAGCGACCGCCCCGAAGCTCCGGCCGGCGGCGGCGACGAAGCCGGGTTCGAAGAGATCTTCGACGGCAAGACGCTGAAGGGTTGGGAAGGCGACCCGGTCTACTGGCGCGTGGAAGATGGCGCAATGGTGGGCGAGATCACGCCGGCCACGGTGATCAAGAGCAACACCTTTATTATCTGGCGCGGCGGTGAGCCAGCGGACTTCGAACTCAAGGTAGACTTTCGCATCACCTCCGGCGGCAACAGCGGCATCAACTATCGCAGCGTGGTGGTGCCGGACAAGCCGACGCCGGCGAACAAATTCGCCCTGCGCGGCTATCAGTGCGACATCGACGGGCAGAATCGCTATACGGGCATTAATTATGAGGAGAGAGGTCGATTATTCCTGGCCGTGCGTGGGCAAGTGACGCGCGTGACAGGCACGAGTAAGCCGGCAGTCCTGGCGAGGTTGGGCGATGAGAAGGCGCTGGCTTCGCTGATTTCGAGCGATTGGAATTCAGTCCACATCATCGCGCGCCAGCACATCGTGATGCATCACTTGAATGGGCAATTAATGACGATGGTGATCGACGACGATTCAGCCGGCCGCGCGGCGAAGGGGCTGATCGGCGTACAAGTGCATGTGGGCGGACCGATGAAAGTCGAGTACCGGCGGTGGCGGTTGAAGCAGGGATAGAGAGTTGCGCCAATGGATTCCGTCGGTCACGATGCTGCTGGTTTCGTTGATCAGCTACGTCGACCGCACTACGCTCGCCCTGCTTTCGCCGACGATTCTGGCTGAGACTGGCATGACGGTCGAGCAGTACGGTTGGATCATTTCGGCGTTCTCGATCGCCTACATGGTCAGCAACCCCGTGTGGGGGAAACTCCTCGATCGTTTCGGCTTGCCGACGGGTATGACGGCCGCGGTTTCCTTCTGGACGCTGGCTTCGGCTGCCCACGCCTTCGCGACCGGCTTTTGGAGTTTCGCGGCAGCCCGCCTGGCTGTGGGTTTCGGCGAAGGGGCGACGTTTCCCGGCGGGTTGCGCGCGGCGGTGCAGTCCTTGCCAGCGCACTTGTGTTCTCGCGGGATTGCCATCTCCTATAGCGGGGGCTCGCTCGGCGCGGTGGTGACGCCGCTCCTGGTTGGCCCGATCGCGAAGATGTGGGGCTGGCGCGGAGCGTTCTGGTTCACCGGTGCCGTGGGCGTGGCCTGGCTGATCGTGTGGGCGTTCGTGAGCCGGCGCGACGATATGCAGAGCACCGCTTCGCGCGAGACGGCCGAGACGGCCATCCGATGGCGAGACCAGCGCTTGTGGGCGTTCATGGCCGCCTATGCGCTGGGCGGTTTCCCACTAGCGTTCGTGCTGTACCAGTCCGCGCTGTACTTAAACCGGCAAATCGGGATGGATCAGGCCGAAGTGAGCAAGGTGCTGTGGATTCCGCCACTGGGGTGGGAGGCCGGATACTACGCGTGGGGTTGGCTCACCGATACTTTGCTGCACCGGAACGCCGGCTCGCCGCTCCGCGCGTATCGCTGGCTGATGGGCGGCGCGATGCTGCTCGGACTGCCGTTGGCGCTGGCGCCGATGTTGGGTCGGGAACATAAGTGGATAATTTTGTTTCAACTGTTTTTTGCGATGTTTACCGCGGCGGGCTTTGTGATCGGACCCGTGAGTTATGCCACCCGCGCGTTTTCGCGACGCAACGCCGGGTTGATCGCAGGGATCGGGGCGGGTTCGTGGGGCGCCTTCGTCGCGCTGGTGATGCCGCGAATCGGGCGGCTGTTCGACAACAACGACTATGCGACTGCCTTCTGGTTCACGGCCATTTGCCCCGTCGCAGGCTACGGACTTTGGTATGTTCTGAACCTGGAGGCGAAAATCGATGAGCACGAACAGGAAGCCAGTTCCGGCGCGGCGTAGGTTTCTGGCGGGAGCGGGTGTGGCGGCATCAACTGCGGTGGCCGCGGCGTCCGCGCAGGCGCCTGCCGCCACAAGCGGGAAGGTGAAAACGCCAGGTGGCTATCGCATAGGCAATGTGTATTTCTCGAGCGGTCTCACCGGTGTGAGAGCCGAGGCCCGCAAGGACGCGCTGGCCTTTGGCGGCGACGTGAAGGAGCAAACGCACAACATTCTCAAGGCGCACCAGAAGAATCTCGAGGCGATGGGATCGTCGCTCGATAACGTAGTAAAGGTGACGGCATTCCTGGCAGACGTAAAGACGCAGAAGCCGGCGTTCAACGAGGCCTACGCGGAGTACTTTAAGAAAGACGCCCCGGCGCGAACGGCGCTGGGCGCGATTTTTCCGGAGACGCAAACTCTGGTGGAGATCGAATTGGTGGCCTGGGTACCCTGACCGCGGCGGCGGCGCCTCCAGATCGATGCTACCGTATTGAAACCGAGATGCCCCGTCCCCGCCTTTTTCTGATTGACACCTTCGGCTATCTGTTTCGCGCGTTTCACGCCCGTGCCCGCATGGGTGCGCCGCCCATGCGCACGTCCCAGGGCACGCCCACCGAGATGGTCTTCATCTTCAATGCGATGCTCAAGAAGCTGCGCACGGTGCATCAACCGGACTATCTGGCGGCCGTACTAGAGAGCGAGGGCAAGACGCTGCGCGAGCAGGAATTCGCCGCCTACAAAGCCAATCGTACCGAGACGCCTCCGGAGCTGACGCAGCAGATTCCGATGGCGAAGCGGTTGCTGGCCGCCATGCGCGTGGCAACGCTGGAATCGCCCGGCTACGAGGCGGATGACGTAATCGGCACCTTGTCCCGTTTGGCCGTCGAGCGAGGCATGGACGTCGTGATTATTTCCAGCGACAAAGACCTGCTGCAATTGGTGAACGAGCATGTGTCGATGCTTAACCCGGCCAAAGACGACGAGTGGTACGACCCGAAAAAGGTGGTCGAGTTCATGGGCGTCGAGCCCGGACAAGTGGCGGATCTGCTCGCACTCAAAGGCGATGCGGTGGACAACATTCCCGGCGCGCCCGGCATTGGCGAAAAGGGCGCGAAGGATTTGATTCAGCGCTTCGGGTCCGTCGAGGTTGCCATGGAGCGCGCCGCCGAGGTGGAACGGAAATCGTATCGCGAAAGCCTGCAAAACAACCGCGAGCAGATTGAACTCAGCAAGCGGCTGGCGACGGTTTCGATGGATGTGCCGGTCGAGTGGTCGCCTGAACAACTGGCGGCGAGCGCGCCCGACGAGGATCTGCTCCGCCAGGCTTATACCGATTTCGAGTTCTTCAGTCAATTGAAAGATCTCAAGTCATCGGCACCCGCGATTGACTGGCAACTGCGAGCCCTACAGGGTGACGCGGTGAATGAGTGGGTGAAGACCCTTGCCGACGGCTCGCCGCTGGCAGTCAACTTGGGTTCGGAAGGCGAGGGCATCCTGGCGCAGACGCGACTGGGACTCTCGGCCGGAGCGGGTCAAGGCGTGAGTGTGGACATCGAGGATCTCCCTTGTGTCGCGGCGCTCCTGGCCAGTGAGCGGCCCAAGATCGCCTTCGACGCAAAGTCATTGCTGGTCGCGCTGACCGCCCATGGGGTTGAACTCGCGAACGTCAAGGACGACGTAATGCTCTACGAGTTCCTCATCACGGCCGACCCCGGTTCCTGCGCGCTCCCGGTGATGGGCCTGCGCTATCTCGATCGCAAGTTGAGCGGCGCGATCGAAGAGGCCGCCGCCGCCCAATGGACGATCGCCGGCAAACTGCGCGACGAGATCGCCCGGCGTCCGGGGCTCGATCGGGTGTATCGCGAGATCGATCTGCCGCTTGTGCCGGTACTGGCGCGGATCGAGCGCACGGGCGTGCGCGTACAGCCGGACGTGCTGCGCTCACTCTCCGGACAGATGGAGAAGGAGATCGACCGGTTGACCCTCGAGATTCACCGCGAAGCCGGCCAACCGTTCAACGTCAACTCGCCGCAACAATTAGGCAAGATTCTGTTTGACGACCTCAAGCTGCCCGGCCCGCCGCAGCGCGGCAAGGTCAAGAACTACTCCACCGCCGCCGATGTTCTCGACACGCTGGCCGAAGAGCACGCGATCGCCCGGCTGGTGCTTGAGTATCGTTCCGTGACGAAGCTCAAGAACACCTACGTGGACACGCTGCCGCTCCTGATCCGCCAGGAGACCGGGCGGCTGCACACAACGTTCAATCCAGCTGGGTCGGCCACCGGGCGGCTATCTTCGTCGAATCCGAATCTCCAGAACATTCCCATCCGCACTTCGCTAGGCCGTGAGATACGCGCCGCCTTTGTACCGCGCGAGGGATGGAAACTGGTGGTGGCCGATTATTCCCAGATCGAGCTCCGCCTGCTTGCGCACTTCTCGGGGGACGCGGTGCTCACCGAAGCCTTTCGGAACGGCGAAGACATACACACCCGCACGGCGGCTGAAGTGATGGGTGTTGGGCGAGAGGCGATTACCGCCGACATGCGCCGGGCGGCCAAGGCCGTGAACTTCGGCATTGTGTACGGTCTCAGTTCTTTCGGCCTCTCGCAGCAGTTAGGCATCCCGCGGTCGCAGGCCGAGACATACATCACGGGATACTTTGCGCGCTATGCCGGAGTGAAGGCATTCATCGAGAATACCGTCGTTGAAGTCCGCCGCACTGGAGTAACACACACGCTGCACGGGCGGGAGCGGCCGATTCCGGACATCAACTCCCGGAACCCGAACGCCCGGGGCTTCGCCGAGCGGACGGCGGTCAACACGCCGCTCCAAGGCACGGCGGCGGATTTGATCAAACTGGCCATGGTTCGCATCGATAGCCGGCTGCGACAAGAGAAGTGGCAAGCGGCGATGTTGCTCCAGGTACATGACGAACTGGTCTTCGAAGCGCCGCTCGAGGAGGTGGATCGCCTACGCGCTTTAGTTGCGCAGGAGATGCAGGGCGTCTACAGGCTCGACGTGCCGTTGGTGGTGGACACCGGATCGGGAGATAATTGGCGGGATGCAAAATAGCGTTGCTGCCGCGCTGTTGATTCTCTTCACGCTGGCCGGCTGCCAATCGGCGTCGAAGACAGAGCCGAAAACCGCTGAGCTTGTCAAGAAGAAGGAGCCGCCACCACCGGCTTATCGCGTCAAGCTGGCCACAACGAAGGGCGACATCGTCATCGAAGTGAAGCGCGAGTGGTCCCCGCATGGCGCCGATCATTTTCATGAGTTGGTGAGCTCGGGTTTCTACGACGGCGTGAAATTCCACCGTGTGATGAAGGCCTTCGTGGCTCAGTTCGGCATCAACGGCGATCCAAAGATCGGGCAACTCTACGCGATGACGCGAATCGCCGACGATCCGTTGGGGCTGAAGAACAAGCGCGGCACGATCACCTACGCCAAGCTCGGAGCCGGCTCACGCACTACCGAAGTATTTATCAATCTCCGTGACAACCCGATGCTCGATTCGACGGGATTTGTCCCGTTCGGCAAAGTAGTGGAGGGGATGGCCGTGGCCGATAGGCTTACCTGCTTGTATGGCGAACTGGCGCCGCGCGGCAACGGTCCGGACGCCGCGCGCATTCACCGTGAGGGGAATGTATATTTGAAGATGGACTTTCCGCGGCTCGACGCGATCGAGAAGGCGGCGATATTGGGCGGGAATTAGCGAGCGGGTCACTCGTTCCATCTGCCGCACCTACCGCAGACCCTCCCACACGAAGGCCTCAAACTCATCGTATTTGCGAAAGCCCAGTTGTTCGTAGAGCCGGATGGCTTCCAGGTTCGAGGCAGTGACGGTGAGCGAAGTGCGGCGGCAGCCATTTCGTAGCAGCGCGTCCAGAGAACGGCGCATCAACTCGTAGCCTACGCGCCGGCCTTTCCATTCCGGGTCGACACAGACCTGAGTGATGTGACCCACGTCGAACGCCACCATGCTCGCCAACGACAGTCCCACGACACGGCCGGTGACGGCCTCCTGAGCAATAAAAGATCCCGGGCCGAAGAAGCTGCCGCAGCCGGGGTATTGCACGATGTTGTAGACGAAACGCCGTCCGCCGGCCACGGTGCGGTACTGGTCGTTGATGTCGGAGTCGACATGCCCGCGATACGCCGCTGCGATCAGCCGGGCCGCCTGTTCCTGATCGTGTTCCAGCCATGGCTCGAATTGCAGGCACGGGTTGGCGGCCGGCACAAGCGAGGGAACCATCGACATGTCTGCCACCATGAAGTCGCGCGGGAACCGCCGCAAGTGGTGCGGCAACGGCAGTCGAGCCCGCGCCTCGGCCGACAGCATGATGAGTTGCGATTCGATCCGGTGCACCTGCGGCGTGGACCACAGCGCGCGCACGACCGCCGACACCAGCATCACTTCGTTGTCAGCGGTGGCGCAATCCGGGCGAACGTAGACGTCGCCCAGCAGACCTTTGCGTTCCTCGCAGACGTAGTAGCAATATCCCACCACCTCGCGGCCAGCCACCAGGGCGTAGCCGGTCAACGTTTGCAGGCGGATGAAGCGACGGACCAGATCGGCCGACGGGCGAAAGTCCCAATCCAGGCGGCGTTCCCAAACGTCGGTTTCGTGACTTAGAACCGAGTCCAGTTCTTCGGCCCGCACCTGCCGCAGGTCCACTAACATCGAAGCTCCCAAGTGCAGTTCGGCCAATGCCGCCATATCGCTCATATAAATATCGCATGGTCCGATAAGAATCGTTTCATGGAGGTGTCGATTGGAAATCACAGGCATTGCCCTGCAGGGTTTGCAGCGGGCGTCCGGGCAAACCGATTCATCGGCCCGGCGCATCAGTCAGGCAGTCATCCCGGTTGATGGGGGCGGTGACATCGTCGATCTGTCGGCGGAGATGGTGGCGCTGATGCAAGCCAAGAATCTCACAAGCGCGATGGTTTCAGTGGCCAAGACCGCCCAGGAGATGGATTCCCACATTCTGAACTTACTCGGCTAGGAATGTTACCCTCGGCTAGATGATCCCCCGCCGAGGCTTTCTGCCCATTTGCGCGTCAGCCGCCGTTGGGTGCCACAGGTCGTCGCGCCGCGTCGTTGGCGTTGTGCCCAAGGCCACGTCGCATTTGTTCTTCGTCTCGGTCCACTCCGGCGTTCGCACGGCGGCGCAAGAGTACGACCTTGACATCATTTGCAACGGCCCCAACGACGAAACCGATCACAACCGTCAGATTCAGATTGTCGACTCAACTCAATGATCGCGCGGCGCGTCGACGCGCTGGCTATTTCCGCTACCGATGAGCAGGCCCTCACAGCCCCGGTAGAGCGGGCTATCACGGCCGGAATTCCCGTTACGATTTTTGATTCCGGCGTCAATACCAATCGGTACGTGACGTTTGTCGCCACCGATAACGCCGGCGCCGGAGCGAGGGCCGCTAAGCGGTTGGCGGCGTTGGTGGGAGACGCCAGCGGCAAAAAGACGCTTGCCATGGTAATGCAGAAGCCAGGGGGCACTTCGACGGGCTATCGCGAGCGAGCCTTTGAGGAGACCATCGCGCGCGAATTCCGCGATTGTTCGATCGTGGCCCGCCAATACTGCATGGCGGACAGCGCCCGCGCGTTGGCGGCAGCCGAAAACATCCTGACCGCCCATCCAAACATCGGCGGCATCTTCTGTTCTTCCGAAGCGGCCAGCCTGGGGACCATCCAAGCTTTGGGCGCGCGCGGCATGGGCGGCAAGGTGCGGCTGGTGACTTTTGATTCGAGCGACGCTCACGTGGCGGCGCTGCGCGCCGGGACCATCGACGTGATGTTGGTGCAGGACGCCGTGCAGATCGGCTACCAGGCCGTGGCTTCGCTGGCCCGTAAACTTCGGGGCGTGACTCCGCCCCGGCTGGCGGCGTTGCCAGCCCGTGAAATCGTGCGCTCGGACTTGGGTAAGCCGGACGTGCAGAGCCTGCTCCGGCCGGGTTGAGCAGGCCGGCCTCGCGCGGCTAAGAGATACTTCAAGTGAGATGTCGATTGTCGATGAGTACTTCCGACATTGAGGCCTTCTTCGCGCAGACAATATCTGCTAATCACGAAAATGTTGGTTGAACAGCAAGTTTCCAACCTCCGCTGATACCGATTTTAGACCGCTACAATAGTGGGTCCATGCGAGCCTGGCAAATCACCGACACCTTCTCGATCGACGGCCTGAAGCTGAACAGTTATCCGGATCCGGAGCCTGGTCCGGGGCAGGTTGCCATCAACGTGAAGGCCGTGTCGCTGAACTTTCGCGATCTGCTGGTGGTCAAGGGGTTGTACACCAAAAAACTACCCCTGCCGCTGACGATCTGCTCGGACGCCGCCGGCGAAGTCGCCGCTGTCGGCGCTGGAGTGACGCGGGTGAAGCCGGGTGATCGCGTCTGTGGGATTTTCATGCCGCGCTGGCTGGCCGGTCAGTGTACTGACGCCGCTTCGCGCTCGGCCCTGGGCGCATTTGAGCCAGGAGTCCTCGCCGACCGAATTGTTCTCAGTGAAGAAGCGGTGGTAGCCACGCCCGCTCATCTCACCGATACCGAGGCAGCCACCCTACCATGTGCCGCGGTCACGGCCTGGCACGCTCTGGTCAGCCAGGGTGGATTGAAGGCGGGCGACACGGTGCTGGTGCAGGGGACCGGCGGCGTATCGATCTTCGCCCTGCAGGTGGCCAAGGCAGCGGGGGCGCGCCTGGTCGCCACAACTTCCAGCGACGCCAAGGCAGAGCGGCTACGGGCCATGGGCGCCGCCATCGTTGTCAATTACACGCAAGTGCCCGAGTGGGATGATGCAGTACGCAAGTCGGCCGGACTGGTCGATCAGGTGATCGAAATCGGTGGCGCGGGGACTTTCAACCGGAGCCTGAAGGTTGTCCGCATGGGCGGCTATGTGGCGCTGATTGGCACCCGGGCCGCCATTGGATCGAGCGAGGCTCCGAACCTCACGACGGCATTGATGAAGGGTGTGCGGATACAAGGAATCTTCGTGGGCTCCCGCGAGATGTTCGAGACGATGAACCGCGCGATTGCGCTGCATGGCCTTAAGCCGGTCGTAGATCGTGTCTTTGCCCTGGAGGATGCGCCCGCCGCGCTGGCGTACCTGGAAAGCGGCGCGCACTTTGGCAAAGTGGTGATTTCGAACCTCCCATAAGCGTTTCTTTACTGCCGAACTCAGGGCCGCCGTTCACCACAGCGCCGGCCTTTTTTTCTTGTCCACCAGGTCCAAGCTATCATCGCCGCGAAGACCGGTCCATAGATCCACCAACGATCCGCCCGCGATCCAACCCAGACTCCCCTTGACTGCCATTCCAAGAGCACGAAATAGGACAACGGCATGAGTAACTGCCACACCAGCAAGGGTGGCCAGGGGACCAAGGCAGCCAATGGCACGAGCCATGTTAGATACCATGGATGGCAATTGGCGGAAAGCAACAACGCCGACACTAAGGCCCCCAGTGAAGCTCGCTCCAGGCTCCACTTTCGTGCCAACATCCAGGTGACAGCCGCTGCTAATAATGCGAATGCGGCGTACTTGGCCAGATACTGATCGCCCGTCGCGGCCAGCAACAATCCGTAGAGACTATCGTTGTTCCTCCAGCCACCGACATAGCCGGACATGTAACGCGCGTTGGCGATCAGTTGCGGCCACTCCGGCGTCCAGTAGGGAATAGTGGTCAATCCGGCCACGGCCGGCGCGATCCAGGCCGAGCGCAGCCACCGCGTGGTCTTCCCAACCAACAACGGCCACAGGATGGCGGGCCACCACTTGACCGCGATCGCCAACCCCAGCGCGGCGTGGGCGAGAGCCCATGATTGTCGCCGCGCCAACAGCAACGCCGCCATCGTTGAAAAAACCGCCATCGAATCGTTGTGGCCATTCCACCAGAACTCGATCACCGGCAGCGGGCACCAGGCGTAGACAATCAACCGGTCGGCCGGCAGGGTCCGGCTGAGGACCAGGAGCAATAGAAGCTCAAACAACACCGAGGGCAATTTCATCCAGGATGCTTGGGCGTGCGGATCGTCCGTGAGCCGGCGCGCCAGTTCGTAGCAGGCCCACTCGACCAGCGAGATCACGGGCCCGTAGCCTGAGCGAGCGGCCGGGGTCGGAATGCGAGGATAAGTGGCATCGCGCAACTGCGGCGTCTCCGCCGGCGACACCAGATACGGATTCAAACCACGGGATTGGACGAGCCCTTCCCACCGGTATCGATAGACATCTTCGGAAAGTGCAGGCGCAACAGGCGCCATTGTGATACGGAACAACAAAGCGACCCCTAGGGTAAAGACCCGCGAAATCATCCGCTTGCGCCTGAAGACATAGACGACCGAAACTATGTAAAATAAAGAGGCAAGCATCATCAGCCTGATTGCCGCATGTGTGTCCGGCCGGACGTCCACCCGTGAGAGCAGCGCAAAAAGCAGCTCCAGTACGAGGGCGATGATTGCAAGCGGGAGAGATTTCATCGATGAACTACTCGCTGCCGCCGTTGGCGTTGCTGTTGGCCGCCTCATGGAGGGACAGGCTAGACCAGGCGCTCTTCGACGACACGTTTGACGGGATCCATTCCCTCAACTGGTTCGATTACTCGCTACTGATACCCTACTTTACCTTGCTGCTGGTGCTGGCCTTTTACGGTGCGCATCGCTATGGGGTGATTTGGGCCTACATCAAGAGCAAGCGCAACCGCGTCGAGACGCCGCCAAGGCCATTCGAAACGCTGCCGCGGGTGACCATTCAGCTACCGTTGTACAACGAGCGGCTGGTGGTGGAGCGGTTGCTCGAAGAAGTAGTGAAGATCGATTATCCGCGCGAGTTGCTCGACATTCAGGTGCTGGACGATTCAACCGACGACACGCATCCGTTCACCGAGCGGCTGGTGGCCGAGTACAAAGCGGCCGGCCATCCGGTTGAGTATATCCATCGCGCCAATCGCCACGGCTACAAGGCCGGCGCACTCGAGGCGGGACTCCAGGTAGCCAAAGGCGAATTCGTCGCCGTCTTCGATGCTGATTTCCTGATTCCGGCCGACTTCCTGATGAAGACGATCCACCATTTCACCGACCCCAAGATCGGCATGGTGCAGACCCGCTGGACATATCTCAATCGCTATTACAACCTGCTGACTGAAGTCCAGGGGATGCTGCTGGACGGCCATTTCATCCTTGAACACAACGCGCGTTACCGTTCTGGATTGTTCTTCAATTTCAACGGCACCGCGGGCCTACTTCGCAAGGCGATGATCGAAGACTCCGGTGGGTGGGAGCATGACACCCTTACCGAGGACTCCGATCTCAGCTACCGCGCGCAAGTCAAGGGCTGGCGTTTCGCCTATGTGCCCGAAGTGGAATGCCTAAGTGAATTGCCGTTCGACATGCACGGCTTCCAGGTGCAGCAATCGCGCTGGGCCAAGGGGCTGACGCAGGTGGCGATGAAGCTCCTGAAGCGGATTCTGCAAGCGGATCTGCCTTGGCGCGTAAAGCTCGAAGCGTTCACTCACCTGACACCGAATATCACCTACCCGCTGATGATTATCGTGACCGCCATGATGCTGCCCGTGATGATCGTGCGGTTCTATGTGGGCTGGCAGCAGTTGCTCATCGTCGATCTACCGTTGTTGCTGGCGACGTTTTTGTCAGTGGTATTTTTCTACATCTACGCGCAGTATGAGCGCGACAACCGCTCGACGTTGCGGGCCATCGTGATGATGCCTGTGCTACTGGCCGCGGGTGCGACGTTGACGGTGATCAATACGAAGGCGGTTATTGAGGCGATCCTGGGCGTTCAGACCGGCTTCGTGCGCACGCCGAAGTACGCCATCACCGGCACCCAGACGCGTGAGAACAAGAAGGCCGAGTCGGTGAAAAAGTACCGCAGCCACTCGGGCTGGCTGCCGTGGATCGAACTGGGGCTGGGAGGCTACTTCCTGTGCATGGTGGTGTATGCGATCGACACCTACAACTATCTGGCTGTGCCACTTCTTTCGGTGTTCGTGGTCGGGTATTTGTGGGCGGCACTGTCGACACTAAACCGGGAGCTGCGCGACCGGCTGGCGTGGCAACGCGCGCGGAAGCTCGAGGCGGCGCGAGCGGGATCCTAGCTAGGGACGCCGATAAGGCTGGATTGACACCGACATGAGCGATTCCAGCAACAGCCGCGAACCACTTCCGTCCCTGCAATTCGAAACAGTCGATGGGGCGCAGGCGAGCGCCGCCTCATGCGCAGCCTGCCACACGGCACTCCTAACCGAGTATCACGAGTTGAATGGCCATCCCGTCTGCGCGGTGTGCCGGACCAAGGAAGAAGCCGCGTACGGACAAGATCAACAGTGGAGCCGCTTCCTCACTGCCGCCGTCTATGGATTCGGCGCCGCGTTCGGGGGTGGGTTGCTCTACTGGGGATTCGTCAAGCTGACCAATATCGAATTCGGCCTGATGGCCATCGCGGTGGGTTGGCTGGTTGGTAAAGCC